>Ga0163148_10001985_pt1 | contig 25537 bp, 12 predicted proteins | sample OliLakLV19MP7P2_FD_148606 | JGI IMG/M metagenome (GOLD analysis project Ga0163148, IMG submission 148606) | Freshwater microbial mat bacterial communities from Lake Vanda, McMurdo Dry Valleys, Antarctica- Oligotrophic Lake LV.19.MP7.P2 | ecosystem: Environmental > Aquatic > Freshwater > Lake >... | reverse complement strand
CCGGTGCTAAACCAGTGAACGAAGCTGTCGTCTGCCACGGCCCAGTCGAGCCGCTGATGCTGTACTGGAAAGTGCCCGTTCCGGCATTAGCCAGAATGCTGATGGTTCCGTTTGCTGCACCACAATCGGTGGGATTGGTGGGCGTTACACTGCTAATCACCGGTAGCGGCGGATCGTTTAGTTGGACTACCGAAGCCCATTCGACTGGGCAAGTTGTGGTGGCATTGCGTACCCAAACCTCGTAACTACCCGGCGCTAAACCAGTGAACAAGGCTGTCGTTTGCCACGGTCCACTTGAACCGCTGATGCTGTACTGGAAAGTGCCCGTTCCGGCATTAGCCAGAATGCTGATGGTTCCGTTTGCTGCACCACAATCGGTTGGATTGGTGGGCGTTACACTGCTAATCACCGGTAGCGGCGGATCGTTTAGTTGGACTACCGAAGCCCATTCGACTGGGCAAGTTGTGGTGGCATTTCGTACCCAAACTTCGTAACTACCCGGTGCTAAACCAGTGAACGAAGCTGTCGTCTGCCACGGCCCAGTCGAGCCGCTGATGCTGTACTGGAAAGTGCCCGTTCCGGCATTAGCCAGAATGCTGATGGTTCCGTTTGCTGCTCCGCAATCGGTGGGATTGGTGGGCGTTACACTGCTAATCACCGGTAGCGGCGGATCGTTTAGTTGGACTACCGAAGCCCATTCGACTGGGCAAGTTGTGGTGGCATTTCGTACCCAAACTTCGTAACTACCCGGTGCTAAACCAGTGAACGAAGCTGTCGTCTGCCACGGCCCAGTCGAGCCGCTGATGCTGTACTGGAAAGTGCCCGTTCCGGCATTAGCCAGAATGCTGATGGTTCCGTTTGCTGCACCACAATCTGTTGGATTGGTGGGCGTTACGCTGCTGATAACTGGAGGAGGAGGAGCTCCTATTTCGATAGTATCATAAACCGCGCAAGGTCCTCCAAACTGATTTTTCACACCAACGATATAAACCCCATCGGCGAGGTTGTTAAAAGTATGATTAGTTACCCAGGTATTTCCTCCATTGATGGTAAATACTTTATTTGGCACGGGAGGTGAAGCGGTAATGATGAGTGCGCCATCATTTGATCCACAATCTGTTAAGTGTGTTATGGATACATTTGTAAGCATATTTTGCGGCGGGCCATTGAGTTGTACAGTTTGTATAAAAGCTTGACAGGTAGCGTCAGCGTTTCTAATATACAAATTGTAGGTACCAACAGCAAGGCCTGAAAAAGTGGGCGATGTCTGAAATTGGATACCATTGATTGAATACTGAAGTGGTGCCAGCCCTCCATTTGCGTAGATGGAAACCATGCCGTCTGCCACACCACAATCACTAGGATGCATAGACTCAACAAATTCAAGATTGATTTTTAAGCTCGTATTCAGGGTTACAAACCCTCCGAATTGCTCGCAGGTGCCATTTGCATTTTTTACAAAAATCGGGTAAATCCCATTTGATAATCCCGTAAAAACTGGTGAAGCTTGAAATTCCCCGCCATTGATCGAATATTGTAAGGGAGGCGAACCTCCATTAGCGGTGATGCTGATCACTCGGTCTGTTGCATCACAATTATGATGGGGGGTATGGTATACAGATTGAATAACGGGAATCGGGTTGGCTGAAATAGTCCCGGAGACTGTACATTGCGGCATATAGAGGTGACATCCGGAACATTTTGTGCTGTATTCATTGACAATGATAGTATAATTTCCCGGGGGGAGGTCATCAAATACATTAGAGTTTTGCCAGGTTTGTCCGTTGTTAATTGAATAGGAAAACTGTCCCAGAACCAAGGGGTCATTGCCACTCAAATCCTGTAAAGTAATACTGCCTGTTTGATTGCTGCACTCCGGGTGCTGGATTTCCAACTGAATATTTAAAGGGCGGACATGGTATACCTCAATAATATTAGTATAAGCATAGGCACAAGGGGAGTTGAGCGGCCGTACTCCTCGTCTGAAATGGGTGCGGGTTCCTTGCGGAGGGCATATCTGGGGGAGTGCTTCTGTTGAAAAAGTGACCCAGGAGGACAGGTTTGCGGACATTTGCCAGATAAATTCATAAGGCATCGTTCCGCCGACCGGATTAATCGGGTAGGATACGCTTTGATACATGGCAAAACTTGCAGTCGCTACACAATTGTTATTGTTCCCCGCACAAATAACGTATTCATTAGGAAAAAATCCGGGGTGATCAACTTGTTGGAAAACCCGGAATTCCCGAACATTGGAATACAAATACGCTACGCACCCGGAACGTCGAACGCCCCTGCGGAAATAGGTTGTCTGCGTATCATCATAGCCAATGGAAACTAAGAAAGCAACCATTTGCGGCGTGGTCAGCAACAGGTTCTGGTTCCTCCCATCAGAAATATTCAGATCAATCCAGGACAGTCCATTGAAAGAAATTTGCCACTGATACTCGGCGCTGCCGCCACTTCCGCCAGAAGGTGCCGTGAACTGATTGATCGGCAAAGGCGTAATAGCATCACAAAAAGAGGTGATGGTTGGATTGGCACTCCCGCCAACTAAGCCGGCAAAAGTATAGTTATTGCAAGGCTGGCCGGCAAGGTTTACTGCTTTTGCCAAGACCAAAAATATTATCCAGCACAGGGGACGTAAAGTATGCATCATAACCAGAATTTTAGTGGTCAACAAAAAGCGGATCTGATAATTCCGAATAGCCGCCATCTTTCAAAATCGCCAGAAGCTGGTATTGGAAGCGTTTACTGCTCCTTAAAACAGCATTTTCAAATTGGGCCGAATCGCCTTGTATGCTCATTCCCGGAGTATTTGCTTTCACCGTTTTGTACAAACTTATTGGTTCATCAGCCAATGACCGATAGAGCAAAAAGCGATCTACTTCGGCCAGCCCTGTATATTTCCAGGACAGCAAGACCTTACTTTGATCACCATCGAATACTCCCAAAAAATCTCGGATAGAGCCCCGACGGCCATCGTTTATTTTCACTGCCTGAGCGGTCGTTGAGGCTGAATGCAGCCCATTTCGATCGGTGGCAATTATCCGGTATTGGAATTGGCGACCGGGCGTTGTGGTCGTATCGGTATATTCGGAATAGCCTGAACCGGCTGAATTAAAAGTTGCCACCGGATGCCATTGCTCCTCGTTCAATGCCCTGCGTTCAAGGGTATGCTGCGCAACGTCACGACTACTGCTATTGGCCCATTGCAGGAATACAAATGCCCGTTCTGAGCGGACTTTGGTAAAAGCGGGAGGAGATGGTGGATGCAGATCCGGGCGGGTGATTTTTTCCGGTTTTGAAAATTCGGAATAATTACCCCGCAAGTCAATTGCCCTGACTTTAAAAAATTCAGCCTCATGCAAGGTATTCATACTGAATGCATGGCGGTAAGTGGTATCAGAAACAGGCAGATAGGTCAATTCGGCAAAATAACCGGCTTCATTGTTGCCTGTGTACACCCGATAACCCTGAAGGTCTTCTTCTGGATTGTGCGCCCAAACCATAATAGCTTTTCCGGCAGCATCCATTTCCCCAAAGAGTTCTGTTGGCGCTGCCGGAGGATGGTCGTCGCGAAGCATCGCCAGTTTGGCGGTGGACATTAACTCAAAGCCAGTGTCATCTGTTAATCCAAGCTGGTAATAATTCCCGTGTCTGGGGCGATCCACAATAAACTGTCGGGTTCCGGCTGGAATTAAATCCATATTTACCTGCGTTTGCGGCCCGTCTTTTTCAAGAGATTCGTAAAGATGGAAGCCGTTTATCCGCCCAATAGCGCCTGAGTCAACGATCCAGCCAATCAACAACCCGGCCTGTTCCGGCAGTTCTTCCATAAACACGATGCCCGGCGGCGTGGTGAGGGAAGCTCGTTTCCCTTTCCCGGAAACGACCGATGAAGGAGGCCCCTGTTCACCAAAAGGAGTTTTTCCCCGTACCCGGTACGCATATTCCGTTTCATTGTTTGCCAGGCTGTCTACATAATACATGAATGGATCATAGGTTCCTTCCGGAGTGATGTAGATCAGCGGGGATTGGTTAATTCTGGTGAAGATCGCGCCGGAATCTTCGGAGCGCTCAACGTAATAAGCTGAATATAGGGTGTCAACCCGGGAGCGATTCCATTTTAACCGAACCTTCTGATTTCGCCATTGAGCTGTTAATTCGAAAGGAGGCAAAAGCCGGATGCGCTGGTTGGCAGAAACTATGATTTCCCCGGGGATTTGTACATTACGGATGTTCTGCTCTGCAAAAGACACGGTATATTGATAGACCTCACCGGCAAAGACCGTGGTATCCACAAAACCCAGCGCCATTCCCATTGCAATATCCAAGAACTGATCGGCTGCAAACAGGCCAAAAGAAAACCGGTTGGCCTGGGTTTCATTTTCATGGTAATCAGCCGGAGCCGTTTCTCCCGGAACCGGCGCATCAAAAATCGGGCTGTACAGGCTGCCCGCAGCTATAACTGCCAAATGATTCGTATCCGCCAAAGCTTTCCATTGCATCTCTGGTAATGGAAGCAACCGACTTACAATGACCACCTGATTCGATTTCCGTACCTCCGCGCCCGGTTCACTCCCAGCATTCGTCAAAGTTGTCCGCGTCACCCGGTAGCCTTGTTGGTTACCGGATGCCCAGGACTTGTAATCAACTGGCGCCCAACGCAGTACAATCCGATCGTCCATAGCTCGTGCAGCCATGTGGATGGTCAGTGTGTCCATACGGGATTGGGCGTGTCCTACTATCAGCAGCAATCCCGTTATGATGGTTATTGCAATCCTTTTTGCATTCATTATTGACCAATTTTTACCCGCAAAATGGCCGTGCTGTTCGGCTGCGTTTTACCGGGCAGGGTGTAGGACATTAATATTTCAAAACTTTTTCCCCGGGCATTGCCCAAAGGGTTTCCGGATGCCTGATGCAGCATAGCCAGAACTGGCGGTAACGGACACGGAAAGGACAAGGAAAATTGAGGACAAGGAAAGACTCCGCTGCCAGGATTGCAATTCCATGCATTGCAGTAATTGAGCATGCCAATGCGCAGGTCAGTGGCCGTGACAGAGCCATCTCCATTGCGATCATACGCCGCCAGCTGTTGAGGGTCAAACTCTCCCATGTACAGCAGTTCCGCTGCAATCCAGGCTTCAATCAGGCTGTCAATCACCTGTTTATATCCATTAAAATCCTGATTGACAATTTGATGGATGCGAAGGTTCAGCGTGTCGGGATCAGGCACTCCGGGAGACCAACCTCCTGAAAAATGTGTAGCGTTGACATTTGGTAACGGACTGGAAGCATCCCATTGAATGGCTTTAACCGGTGGCGTTCCCCAGACGTCGTCCCGCCAAGTATTCGCGATAGAAATCGGTTCTTCCATTGGAAAAGCATCGTAAATCAATGCCTGATAATTCCCGCCTGTATACCAGCTGTTTCCCTGAAGTTTGACTTCGAGGTCAATCAGGGCGTCCTGCGTTGTCGAGCCGCTGAGTTCTATCCCTCCAAAAGGTTCTGCCAGGTTGAAACTTCCGCGCCCCTGTCTGTTAAGGGGTATTTCCGGTATCGCATTGATTTTTGCACTGAATGTTGGGTGCTGACTGGTACGGAAATACAGGGTATGTAAAACTTGGTCTATACTAATCCAATCTTCGGTTTCCTGGAAACGGGGACCCCCCGACCCACCGCCCTGATGTTGGCCGGGGCCTGATGGATCTGAAGATTGGGTGTAAAATTCCAGGCGATAAACCCGGTCGGTCGTCAATGCAGGTATCCCAAAAGTGATTTTTTTATCTTGCTGAAGGTATTGGGCAGGAACTACAATTGGGGCATTGCCGGCAGTTGAAAATCGGGCTTTCAGGTTTCCGCTCAACAAATTGGTCTGGCCTTGCCGCAATTGAAGATACCCTTGCATGGCCTCTTGTGGATAAAAATTTTGCTGACCATCAATCGGGTAGCTGAAAGCAATATTGCTTGCAGGAATACTATCGAATCCCGGTGCTGTCGAAAAATTGACGCTCCGCTCCTCGATTTTAATGGTGTCACTAAAGAAATATCCGCTTTTTTTCATCAAAGCCACCCTGACTTTGAACTCAAGGGTGCTGTTTCCGGGCAATAGTTCGTGCGGGATGAGTTCCATGAAGTTATCGCCTGTTTCTTTCTCCACCGAAGCGGCTATTCCCTGCCCATTGTGTTTGATCCCCGCATGAAGGAGTACCAGCTTATACTGCTGTTGGTCCATTTCAAAAGGTTCGTCGAAGGGGAGGTTGGTCAAAAGAGAAGGCCGGGCATTTATGGGCAGTTGGCCTTGCGCTTCGCCCGGTTGTGTGCTTAATATCAGGTTTAGGTTAGCCATTGGATCGCCCCCGTCACCCACCATAATACATTCTTCTCCGAGTTCCACTTTCATGCGGAAACTACCCTTAACCAAGCCGCCGAGAATTCGATAGCTACCGGCTATCCGAGCCCCCGCCCAAAAAGGATTGGGCCCTTTTGCTTGCAATACAGCAGCCAATGCAGCCTGCATGATTTCAAACTCTCCCTGAATAAAAGCCAGGTTAACCCGGATGCCAAAACTACCCTGTAAATAAGCCCACGCCTGCCCTGAAGCATACCACCCATTGATACCGATCCGGTCGGAATGATTATTGGCACATTGGGTATTGCCATAATTTTGCAGCATGAGGTCGAAGCCGAAACCAAAAGATAATTCATAATAAAAAGCCGGGAAGACATTTTTTTTGCCTGGCGCAATTTGGGCGCTAACCCCGAAAGCAAAGCCTGATCCGGTTGCCGCAAGACTTTCGTTGCGCATAAAATTGGCCTGCGCTCCGGTGAGTGAAGCCACGTAGTCCGGAAGATCCGGCATTGGGGGAATGGCATTTCCAATATCGAGGTAGGCCGATAAATTTGCAGTTAACGGGCCGAGTGATGCGTTCACCGCAATCGGCGCTTCCGGAATGCCAATATTTACAAACCAACTAAGGTTGGTAAACTTTAGGTCAATGCTTCCTGCGTAATTGGCCAAGCCACCGGAATGCTGAGCCCCGCCTCGTATTTTGCCATTGGCTACGTTGACAAAAACATCAGCGGAAGCGGTAAAGCCCTTTTCTTCCCCCACATTGTCATAAAGCATTTCGATGAAAATGGTGACCCCCGAAAAATCCTCCTGGTTGGTATTATCCCAGTTAACCGGGCCGAACATGGTGACATTGCCGTAAAGGCGAACGGTATCCAAACCTCCGCTGCTGTTGGTCACCACCTCAAAAGTTCCATTCACGCTAAATCCATTGTCAGCGCCCGGACTTGCCACCACAAGGGTTGCTTTAATCCTAAAACCACGGGTAATATCGGGTTGGTACACGACGCCGGATAATGTACTTCCGAGCGTTGCTGTATTGGCCGGGGGCATAGCTAGGTTGGTCACTGAATTTACCGGCGACATCCGGTTAAACACCCCGCCGCCGATGCCCAGCAATTTGAGCGATCCGATGTCTATGCCCGCCCCGAATGTTGCCATCACATCTACAAAGAAATATCGAAAGGTCGTGCTTCCGGGCGAGGTTAAGCTCCCAAACTGCCCAATTGCAGCGATGCCCTTATTCGCAGGATCCTCCCTTGCCTCTACCGAACTGGCGCCTGCAAACCAGATTTTGACGCCCCCCCGAAAGCCATTGCCGAACACCGGATGCTGTTCATAAAAATTCAATTCGCCTGCCAGTCCCCAGGCGCTGGTGCTGGCGCTGACGTAGATGTGTTCGACTTTAAGTTTCTGGAAACGCCACCGCTTGTGACCTCCCTGATCCTGCAATCGCCCTTCTATGCGAAAGCCGCCACTTGCCGAAATGGCCGTATTGCCTTCTGATAATTCTACGGCAGCAATAAACCTGAGGTTCGCTTCCTGACTTGATGCACCTTCCTGAAGCCTGATTTCACTAAAATTTAAGGAAAAACCACCCATTTGGGCACCAATAACTGCGGGAAAATCCCACACGCCCGGCTGGAAATATGGAGAACGGGAAGACAACCCTAAATGGCTGAAAGCAATGTCGCTAACCTGAATACCGATTGCGCCGCCAAAATCATCGTCAATGCTGATGGAACCATGCAAAGTTGCACCCGCAGTAAAGGTTCCTGCTTCATATTGCAAACGAATGGTCGAGTTGGAAGCAACCACAACCTGAGCTTTCCAAACCGCTGCCCGATAGTCTGAACCGGGGCGCGCAGTGAAGCTATAAGTCCCCCCCGGCCCGATGATGCCCTGGTATCCCAGGCAATCTGCGGGTTCGATCGGATCATCTGCGCCAGCGTTGTTGCGGCTCATTAACGGGACGTGTAATAGGCCCGCCATACTGCCTTCCCGCAATTGCATGGCCATGATGTCGATGCGGAAGGTATCAACCGAAAAAGCCCAGCCATCGGCATTCCCCTCGCCAAGCGGTAGGATGTTATACACCCCGACCTGTCCGGTAAATCCCTGGTTATCAATAATAATCCGGGCAGCATCCACCACGATGGCGGCAGCGCCGGGTCTTGAAAACCGAGCGGGTAATTGAACACGGACGGCTTCGATGTAAACCCCTCTCCACAGACTCGAAGCTAAACCGCCGGATATAAACGGACTTTGATAATCTTCAGGAAACTGTAAATGATCCGGATTCTCGAAATCACTGAAATCCAGCGAAATCTGCCCTACTTCCCACCTGACGTCCGTTATGCCCGCAACATAAAAAGGGGTAAAATTTTGCAGGCTTACCACAAAATCCCAGGATTCGGCATTGAAAGAAAAGTTCGCCCTTACCCGGTCTGCCTGTTGAAGTGAAGACGTATCCATGGTCACTTCCGGCGCTTCTGAAGCACCAACCGGAATTAACCAATCCCGGCTAAAAACGATATACCCTTCTACATTCAATTCTTTAAAGCCCTCACATCCCACTATGGCATACGTCCCGTTGTCCTGGTAATTTCCCGGCTGCAGGACTATCCGTGATTTGCCTGACTGCAAATCAATAGGGTAATCTCCCAATAAGGCCAGCTTCACATCGCCGGCAAAGCCGCCTTTTCTGGAAAAGGGGATTCCGAATGCTCCAAAAACCGGATCTTCTTCCTCCCCGGGTAAGTCAATTTCCAGATAAATATCCACTTCTGCATGGCTGGATTTCAGGCGCATTGCGCTGATCGCCATGGTGTAAACGATGTTCCCGATTTGGGTTTTTACGCCAACGGGGAGCTGCTCTATGCTGAGCGACTGGGTCAGGTTCCTCAAATAATTTCCGCTCTCTTTCAACTTACTGATGAAGCCCCTTGCTTTTTGTACGGCCTCCAATGCCGCTCCGATAGGGCGCCCAATTTGGCGGATGTCATCTCCACCGTTTAGAACAAGACCGGGAAATTTGACGTCCGAAGGCGCGAAGCAGGTATCTGCTCCGGCTACCGTTATTTCATTATGGAAATCATGCGTCATTCCCCAACCCGACGCTGGCAGAGCCATCATCACCCAAATTGCCAAAATGAGACCGTTCTTATTCATCAGGTTCGTGATTTAATTGACTGAATTATTGTTTAATCAGTATCTAATTATTTAAAAATCAATCTATAAGACAATGCTGCGTTCCAGTCGAAAAAAGGGAAAGCGCTCCCAGCATCCGACCAAACCCCGGAAGCGCGGACAGCTATGCTTTGCCGTTTGCTAAGGGTGTAAGTCCCTTCAGACCGCAGATCGAGCACCCGGCCATCGAAGTTGCCAGCCGTATGGATTAAAGAACAGGCACCGCTGAGTCCTATCCGGAGTTGTTCTTTAAGCAGGAATTTGCTGATGCTCAGGGCAGGCCCCAACAGCCATTGCTCAAAGTCGTGGGTTCGGGTAAAATGCGCCAATCCGGAGGTACTGATGGCCCAGTTATTGCCGGAGGTGCGCCAGGTATGCGACAGCATGCCCATGTAGAAAACATTGCTCTGGTCGGGACGTACTTCCTCGTTTTCAATGGCCTGAGCCGTCTGGTAGGTAAAAATGGCGTTGAATACAGAATTTTGCTCCGAGCCACCTAAATAAGTAGCACCTGCCTGCAGGCTCAGGTTGGTTTGCAGGAGTACAATTGAATCAACCTGAATAACCGGAACCGTCACTAAGCGATACCGGTTCGTGCTGGTGATGTTGGAACAGGCGACATTTACCTGAAATTTGGGAGAAATTGTGGCTGATAAATCTATGGAACCGATAAAGCGCCGGAAGGTACTGGCAACGTCTCCCTGTAACCCGTTTCGTTGCAGCCCGCCATTGGCGGCAAGCCTGACTTTTTTTCCAAAAAGCGGCAATTGCGCGCCCACACTGATGTTTTCCTGATCGTTGTTAAAAAACAATGTGCCCAATGTGCGATATCCGGGATCAATGCGCTCGTAAGTCAGGTGGAAAGCACCAATTTCGGGTGTAAAATTCACCTTAAATTTTGTGGCATTGTGGTAACCGGACGAATACCTCGGGGTATATAGCCCGAACATTCGTTTAGAAAATCCGCGGATCGCATCTGAAGTTTCCGGACTACGGCTGTCGCGGGTAAGGGCGCTTTTCGCCAGATCCAACTCGACACTGACATGTTTTCCGATCCGGCTTTTCCCCTGCAGCCCAAGTATCAGATTTTCCTGGGGTGCCACCCGGCTGCTGTCCGGAAATTCTATAGAATTGGGATCGTCTTTCGCCTGAAATAGGATGACCATGAATTGATGCTGCCCGTTGTCAAAGCCCGTTTTGATGCCCCAGCCCCCCCGACGATAGGCACCCTCGATGTCCTGAATGGCACCGGCATCCTCTGCTCGTGCCCGCTGAAGCCGACCGGACATGGCTGCGAAGTAAAATTTCCCGGGCTTTAATTCTAAACCAACGCCTCTGAAACTATGTCCGGCTAATGTGTATGGCGAAAAATTCATCGTGCGGTCGCCCAAATGCAAGGTGATCCAACGATAACTGGGGCTGACGCCAACAAAGGCGTAGGCAGGCAGCCGGTACGTCAGGTCGCCGTCGGAAAAAGCAGCCGCTAACGGTACTTTTACCCCCACGATATCCAAAAGCAGGTTTGCTCCACCACGCAGCGCAAAAGCATCTGCCCGGGGAGTGAGTCCCTGGACGGCATTGAAGCGTAGTTCCAATTGCATGCTGCCAGCAATTCGCAGGTATTCTTCCTGGCGGATGCGCGTAGTGATTTCGTCCCAAAAACCTGACAGATTTTGAGCCGAGGACGGGCAGCAACTCATCCAAAGGAGCAAAGAAATGACTACCTTTGCCTTGGGCAAAAGGGCGTAAAAATGTTCCATGTAAAGCTTCTTTTACCGTTTTAGGGTAATAAATTCAGGAATGTTTTTCAGGTATCAGTAAGTTGTATCTTCCAAAGCATAGGCTCCTTTTCGTTCCAGTATCCAGGCCCGCACCAGTTCCAGCGCCGCCGGGTAATTATCCACGGTCAGATCGCCGGATCCTCCTAATTTTAAAGGAAAATCGCGGATAACCGGCGCTAAATATTCCATAATCCGATAGGCACAGTTGATGGTGCCCGGCGTTTCGGCGTCTGCAGGCGTGCAGATCCGGTCGTCTTTTTGGATCAACTCCAGCAGGTAGTCCGTCACCACTTTTTGGCGGGTATAAACCAACAACGGGACGAGTTGATCCGCAAAATCATCGTTGACCGGAATCGTACGAATCTTTTGCATCATTTTTTGCAATTGCTGTTCATCTCCACAACGAACCAGCGCAAAACGAATCGTTTGCTGGAGCGTTTTAGGCAATGCTTCCGCAGTCAATAATTTCTTCAAATGGCTTTCCAGACCCAAAAAGCCCGCCAGCAAAACCCATTCCCGGAGGTGAGCCTGTCCGGGGTTTAGCAGGTCGCCTATTTTTTTTTGGGCAGACTGGTCAAATTCCTGAACGGGGTAACGCGTCAGTTTTCTGACAATAGAATATTGATCCGGAGCAGCCGCAGTAGCGACGCTATCCAATAAGCGATGCACCTCCGAAGATGAACTTTTTGATTGCCCTGGTAAAGGCGATGCGGTATTTGTAAGCCCGAAAAGACTCAGGCCCATAAAGAGTAATTTCATACGGATGGGTTTTAGACGGTGCAAATTTTATGCCCGCCAGTATTTTACAAAAATAGCATACAAACAAGGCTTCCTGCAAGTGACAAAGTCGGACATTACCGGACAAAGTCGGACATAAGTCCTGTTTTCAGGAGTAGCTGCGGTCGCTATTCCTTTTATTGCGATTTCTTTTTCGTTCAGAACGGTCAGGTTTACGTTCTTCAGACTTCGGGCTATCGCGTTCAGGTTTCCCCACTATCCGGTAAATGGCATCCTGATCCGACGGTCGAATCAATCCTCCGGGTAAGTTTACATTCCACTTCGTCAGCCAGCGGTACAGGGTTCTGACGTTGATGCCGAATTCATCTGCCAATTGTTGTCGCGTTTTAAAGGCCATAAGCTTCCGGTTTTGATGGTTTTGACCATGATGTTCCTGATTAGGACACGCGACTCAAAAAATTCCATAACTTTTCGCGATTTTTTTTTATAATTTTTTTGCGGGGGGGATAGGGGTATCCCTTCATTCCCTGCATCTATTCATCAAACGCGCCATTAATAGCCGGATATGCAAGAAGCTTTATACATAGATTTGATCGCAAAATACCTGTCGGGCAACATCGAACCCCCTGAACAGGAAAAGCTTCTGGCCTGGGTCGCTGAAAGTCCGGCTAATCAGGCGTATTTTGATGAAATCATCCAACTGTGGAGCGCCTCCGGGGAATACGAAGACGCATTCACCCCACCCAACGAAAGTAAAATTGAAAACGCCTGGCAGGCCGTAGAACAAAAACGCTCGCGCCCTGCCCCAACGACCAATATTCGCTACCTGTCTTTTGGCAAGGTGCTGTTGCGCGCCGCTGCGGCCATTCTTTTATTGGTTACTGTGGCGTACTGGCTCTGGAAACCCGGCAATGAAGCCGATGCTTTTGTTGCAATCAGCACCGGAGCCAGCGAAAGAAAAGAAATTACCCTGCCCGATGGAAGCACCGTGTGGATGAATGAGTCAAGCCGCCTGGAATACCCGAGGGATTTTAAAAAGCGCCAGGTCGTGCTTGATGGAGAAGCTTTTTTTGATGTGCGCAAAGTCAACGGGCAAACATTCACGATCAGAAGCGGCGAAGCATTGACAACCGTGTTGGGAACTTCTTTCAACGTAAGGGCTTACCCCGAAGAAGGCGGTGTGGAAGTGACGGTAAAAACCGGAAAAGTGGAACTTAAGGCAGCAGAAGCCACGGAAAACCGCGTGCTGCTTTCGCCCGGAGACGCTGGCGTTTTTGAAAAAAGCCGGAAGCAGGTGGTCAAAATCGAAAAAAGAAACGACAACTCGGACGCCTGGAAAACGCGCAGCATGACCTTTGACGATGCCCCTGTCTCTGAAGTCATTCAGGTGCTGGAACGCTATTTTGAAGTGGACATTGAGGTGAGCAACGAAGCGATTTTGAAATGCCAGTTCAAGATGAATATGCGCCAAAACCCGAAATTGGATGGCATTCTAGAGCTGATGGACTTCACCATGAACCTAAAAGCAGTCAGACAAAAAGATAAGTATATCCTGAATGGCGACGGGTGTTAAAGCCCCGTTAAAGTCGCTCCGGTACGCTTGTTCAATAACATAAATGAATAAATAAAGACCCCCATTAACCAGCCAACAACCAAAACGACTAATACCATATAGGCATGAGTAACGCCCGATTTATTTCAATCAGTATCCTGTTCTGGTTTGCGGCAAGCGCCACAGCCCAGCCTTTGTCGCAGAAAGTTTCTTTTGCCTATGCCAATGAACCGATTGAAAACATCATCAACGACATCAGCCGTAAATACAGCGTCCAGTTTTCATATAGCCGCGATTTTGTCCCCCTTGATCACCGGGTCAGTGTTTCGGTAAAAAACCAGCCGCTGTCGGTTGCGCTGGACGAAGTATTTCAGTCAACCCCGATAGAATATGCGGCCATTGGCGACCAGATTGCGCTTCGCCCGGACCGCCGCAAAAACCAGCAATTGACCAGCCTTGAAACGTTGCGCGGCAAGGTGCGGCAAACGAGCCCAATCTACCCGAACCCTGTAACGGAAGTGCCAGCGCATAAAATCAAGCGCAACAAACAGGAGGAAATGCCTGCTTTGGATAAAAAACAAACGGTTTCAGTATCCGGCGGAAATCGCGTGATTGAACTGAAGGTGCTGCCTTACGAGGTTCCGGTTCACAACCCGGTTCCCGTAGACGAAGAAAACCGCCTGGCGCAAATATCCCTGCTGCCTTTTCTGGGAACGAATGCCCTGCGCAGCAACCGGATTACGAACAACTTGTCGCTGAACGTATTCTGGGGAACAAATGGCGGCGTGGACGGATTGGAAGTTGGCGGTTTTTTTAACTCCATCACCAAAGACGTGAAGGGGGTGCAGGTAGCCGGATTTGGAAATATGGTTGGAGGTGCCATGGTTGGCACCCAGGCAGCAGGCGTCTTTAACGTGAGCGGCGAAGCCAGCCAGGGCGTGCAGGCAGCCGGATTATTCAACGTTAGCGGAGATTTCGACGGCATTCAGGCAGCCGGACTGTTCAATGTCAGTGGCGGAAAAGCGGAAGGTGTGCAGGCTTCGGGGCTTTTTAATGTAGCTAAAGGCAAAGTACACGGACAGGCTTCGGCGCTGTTCAACCGGGCAGGAGATGTGAGTTGGGGCCAGGTCAGCACCTTGCTGAACATTGGAAAACGGGTAAAAGGATTCCAGATCGGATTGATCAACATCAGCGACACGATCAGCGGCGGCGCGCCGATCGGCTTGCTCAACATCGTTCGGGATGGCTATAACCGGACAGAGTTTTCATCGGGAGAGTCGCTTTTCGCGAATTTGGGGCTGAAACTCGGTGCCCGTTCATTCTACAACATCTTCCATTTTGGCGTTCGCTGGGACGATGTATCCATCAACACAGACAGCAACATCGTGCAAACCGGCACATTCACAACCTGGGGTCTGGGGTATGGATTTGGCAGCGCCATCGGGCTGGGTAAACGCACGCTGCTCAATTTTGAACTGGTGGGCATCCACCTCAACGAGTTGGAAGAATGGACGAACAAACTGAATATGTTGGGGCAACTGCGCCTCACCTTAGATATACGACCCGGGCGCAATGCCAGTTTTTTTCTTGGCCCGGTTGGCAATATTTTAATTTCCAAACGCATAGATCCTGAAACCGGCGTAATAGGATCTTCAATTGCACCCTATGCGCTGTTTGATGAAACGAAAGGCGATACGAATATCAAAGCCTGGGTAGGCTTCCAGGCAGGGGTGCGATTTTAGCGCTTTTCCCACATCAATATTGGTTTAACGAATTGACAAGCAATGGCTTGTTCTCTATATTCTTTTGTCAAAAATTACGAATCTAATTAAAATCAATCATCAATGAAACGACTGTTAATCATGCTCGCACTGCTCGGATGGCTGTTTTCGGCAGCGGCACAACATGAAACCCTTTTTGGAAGCATGCGCTTAGTCGGCGCTTTTGGCGGCCCGATATACGAAACGGGCCTCAACAACGACCTCGGTTCCTCTGCCGGCGGCGGTGGCGGCCTTATTTTTCGGAATTTTTTCCTCGGTGGCTACGGCATGGGCGGCGGCGACTTTGAAGGTTTGCTCGAAAATGGCAATATCCGCAAATTGGAGATCGGACACGGCGGTTTGTGGATGGGCTTTATGGTGCCTTCGCACAAAGTGGTTCACCTCTATGGCAGTGCCCGCGTTGGCTGGGGGGCGCTCAATATTGAACTGGAAGACAACGGACAAGAGTATAGTGACTTAGACAAAATTTTTGTCCTGACGCCCGAAGTCGGCGTAGAACTCAACGTTTTTCGATGGTTTCGGGTAACCGGCACAGTGAGTTACCGCCATGTAAGCGGTGCCAACGAATCTTTGGGCTACCGGAATGAAGACTTCAGCGGCGCCATGTGGGGCCTTGGTTTACGCTTTGGCTGGTTTGGCTGGAGAAAATAAGTGTGTCTGTCTTTATAGCCCGATAGCTGCGTTATGTTCTGCCCCAAAATCGGTCATTTAAGCGAGTAGACTCCCGTTTTTGGGGCAGAACAGGTCTTGCTATCGAACTCTAAAGAGCAGACACTCGTCTAAATGGACGGACAATAAATAGATTGATTACCCGACTTTTATTTAAAAAAAAACAAAAAACACTTCAAAATCATGAGTAGAAAGCTCAGCTGGCTGATGCTGGCAATCGCAGGTATTTTCACCATCAATGGTTGTTTTATTGATGTGGACGACGACGACTTTTTCAATTGTGTGGACGGCAGTGGCCCCGTAGTTACGGAAACGCTCGTTGTGCCAAACTTCACGGGGATTAGCCTCGAAATGTCTGCAACAGTTTTGATTACCCAGGGCCCTGTGCAGGAAGTTGTGGTGGAAGGAAAAGGCAATATCATAGACGAACTGGAACTCGATGTGGACAACGGCATCTGGGATATTGAAACCGATCGCTGTGTGCGCGACATTGGCGATCTGAAGATTTTCATTACCGTACCCGACCTTTCCGTGCTGAAAATTTTCGGCTCCGGCGACATCATCAGTGAAAATACGTTCGTAATCGGCGATATTGATATGAACATCTCCGGTTCCGGCACTATGAATGTTGAATTGGAAGCGGATGATATTGACGCAGCCATTTCCGGTTCAGGCGAACTGTTTTTGAGCGGCAGCGCCGATGAACTCGATTGCCGGATTTCCGGCAGCGGCGACCTGCGCGCATTCAACATGCAATGCCGGGTAGCTGATTTGAACATCAGCGGCAGCGGGGATGCAGAAGTGCGGGTGAGCGACCAACTCAATGTGCGCATCAGCGGCAGCGGCGATGTTTTTTACAAAGGCAACCCAACGCTGAATGTTCAGATAAGTGGCTCCGGCCGGGTAGTGGATTCGAATTAAAAGTTGTGCAAATACGCAAGATGCAAATGGCAGAAGGCAAATATTTGGAAAACCTTTCAAATTGATCGGAAAATCACAAAAAAATCGACCAATTTGAAGGATAATCAAAACTAAATTGCCTTTTGCCTTTTGCCCCTTGCCTCTTGTTTCAACTCCTTTCTGTTAAGGTCTTTCCAATACTAATGTTTTTTGTTTTCTTTGTGCAGCTAACAAACGCACGAAGAAATGAAACGAGAAATCCAAGGCTGGCACAGCCCAAGCCTGAACAAGCACATGGAAATTGCCATGTACGGCCATTATGGCACCGCGATTTTGCTGTTGCCGACCGCTGCTGCTGATTATTTGGAGTACGAACGCTTTCACCTGATTGACGCCATCAGCAAATACATTGATGATGGGAAAGTGAAGGTGTTTTCCATCAACAGCATCAATTCCGAAAGCTGGCTGAACAACCGCATGCACCCCCGCCACAAAGCCATGCGGCATCAACAATTCAATGAATATGTCTACAATGAGGTCGTGCCGTTCATTCGCAACATGACCAGTCCCGACACTGACATCATTACCTGCGGCGCATCTTTCGGCGCTCTGCATTCGGCCAATCTTTTCTTCCGGCGCCCTGATCTGATCAACGGCGTCATTGCCATGAGCGGCAATTACAACCTCAGCACGTACACCGACGGCTACCACGACGAAGATGTATATTTCAATTCGCCGATGGAATACCTGCCGGGTCTGAGCGACGACTTCATTTTGCCGCGCATCAAATCCAGCAAACACATTCACATCCTGACCGGCTCCGGCGACTGGGAAACCCCAGACGCTTCCCGCCGCTTCAGCGCGCTGTTGAATGCAAAAGAAATTCCGCACGAACTCGACGTCTGGGGCCCCGATATGCCGCACGACTGGACGACCTGGCGGGCTATGTTGCCGTATTATCTGGAATCCCGGTTTTAATTGGGAAGTAGATCAAGGTTAAAGTAGAAAGGTTAAAGTAGAAAGGTTAAAGTAGGTCAAGGTTAAAGTAGGGGTTACGTTTCATGATCCATTTATGTATCCCCCTTTCTACTTTCTACTTTAACCTTTCTACTTTCCACTTTTCTCCCCTTTAAGTCAAGCAAAACTCCCCATTTCCCGGGACATCCTTCCCCCCATTTTTCGCTCAAAAAATCGCTGTTTGCCGGGTTGTTTGATGCGTATTTAGACCAGACCTTTGTTGCTGTACAAAGCTGTGTTTTCACATAAAAAGAACAAGCCATGAAAAGAATGCTACTCCTGTGGGTACTATGCCAGGCTTTTTTCGCATCTGCCCAAAATTGCTCTGTCATTTATGTGAATATTGATGCACCCGGCGCATCTGACGGCAGTTCCTGGCAGGATGCGTTCACCAATTTGCAGGATGCCATCACTGAATCGGCCAACTGCCTCGATGTGGGCGCAGAAATCTGGGTGGCGCAGGGAACTTACCTCCCCGATGTGGGCGAAACGCAGGTGGCAGGCAACCGCTATGCCACATTCTACTTATTGGATAATGTTCAGATTTTTGGCGGTTTTACCGGCGCAGAAACGACCCGAGATGAACGCGATTGGCAAGTTAACGAAACCGTGCTGAGCGGCGATGTGGGCGCTCCCGGCGATAGCACCGATAATATTTACAATATCGTTACCGCATACGGCAACACCCCTACCGCCATCATTAACGGCTTCACCATTCGCGATGGCAATGCCAGCGAAATGGGGGTGCCTTTTGAAGACCCTACCCGATCGGGTGGCGGGTTATTTAATATACTAGGCAGCCCGACCATTAGGAATTGCACGTTCAGAAACAATACAGCCAGATACTATGGGGCGGGTGTGTACACGGAAGACGGCGACCCGCTTTTTGAGCATTGCAAATTTTTACAAAATAATGCATCGTCTGGCGGCGGCGGTTTGTATAGTAAAAACGGCGCTCCGAAATTGTCCAGATGCACGTTTATTCAGAATGAAAGCAGCTCAGGAGGAGCCTTGTCTTTATCAGGTGGCGCTCCGGAACTGGAAAACTGCACCATTCAGGGGAATACGGCTAGCTTTGGAGGCGGGATATACACAAGAAGTGATGCTGTTGTCCTGTTGGTGAACTGTGTGATTAGTGGTAACCACGCAGGTTTTGGAGGAGGGGTCAACAATGGTGCCGAAATGTCTTTTTATAATTGTACGATTGCAAATAATCAGGCCGATGGAAGAGGTGGCGGTATTGAGTCTGTTTTAGGGAATATCTTGTTTGTAAATTGTATTCTGTGGGCCAATACTTCAGCTAACGAAGGCAAACAGATCCGGAATGCCAACTTGTCTAATATCGTATTGAGTCATACTTGCTACGCCAATGGGGTCAACGATGTGTTCGTGGGGGGCGGTTTTACGCCCGATGCCAACTGCATTACCACCAACCCGCTTTTTGTTGCTCCGGCTCCCATCGCAACAGCGCCAAATACGGTTGGAGATTATCGTTTGCGTGCCATCTCAACGGCGATCAATGCGGGTGATAATCTGGCCATTGCCGGGGTGGTAACAGATTTGGATGACAACCTCCGAATTGCAAATGGGCTTGTGGACATGGGTGCTTATGAATTGCAAACGACACCCGCTTCCTGCCCTGGCGGCAACCGGCTTTACGTCAACGCCGCTGCGCCTGCAGGCGGTAGCGGCACAAGTTGGGCTACTGCTTTTAAGCACCTGCAAGATGCGCTCATGACCGGAGCAGGCTGTACGAATATTTCGGAAATCTGGGTGGCCAGAGGGATATACCTGCCCGACTGCGGCGAAGGGTTTGTGGCCGGGGATCGGGATGCCACCTTTCAAATGCACAATAATTTGGCTGTTTATGGCGGGTTTGCAGGCAACGAAACCACCCTGGAACAGCGCAACTGGACGACATTTGTATCCATCCTAAGTGGCGATATCGGCACAGTTGATATACTCGACAACAATAGCTATACCATCGTATTTGCCAGCTCAACGGACAATAGTGCGGTCATTGATGGTTTTACGATTCGGGATGGTCAGGCAGTGAACAATGCCACTTTATTCGAGTTTGACTACCCGCGCTGGTGTGGAGGGGGAATTTACATTGAAGGCGGTAGCCCGGGCATTCGAAATTGCACCTTTATAAATAATCAGGCGGGTAGTAGCGGGGGCTCAATCTACAACAAGCAAAACAGCAAACCCTTGATTAGCCATTGCACCTTCCTTGATAATACCGCTCTTCGGGGCAGCGGAATTTATAACGAACAAGGTAGCAATGCGATGATCACCGATTGTGTTTTTACCAGCAATGAAGGCGCTGCTATCTACAACGCCAACAGTTCTGCCATTATCAGCAGGTGCTTTTTCAGCGGGAATAATGCCTCTTTCGGAGGAGGTGTTTTCAATATTTCAGACTCGGTTTTGGTTATAGACAATTGCGTTTTTGCAGGTAATACTGCTGGAGCAGGCGGTGCCATTTTCAATCAAGGTGGAAGTTTTTCATCGGTTAATTGCCTTTTTAGTGGCAATAAAGCTTCTCATGGGGGAGCCGTCAGTAATTTGGGCGAAACCAGCCAGACCTACACCAATTGCACTTTTAGTGGCAACCAGGCTTCCTCCCAAGGTGGCGCTATCCGAAACCAGGGCGTGGGAAACGGCACAACAATCCTCAACAATTGTATCATCTGGGGAAACTATGGCGGCAATAACGGCAATCAGATTCAAAGTGATGGCAATATCGAAGTTTCACTGTTTGCCTCCTGCTATGCCAATGGCGTCAACGACATTGCGGTCAGCGGGTCTTTCAATACGGACGCCAATTGCACCACGGAAAATCCGCTCTTTATCAGCCCTGTGCTGCCCCTCGCAGCACCAACCACAACAGGCAATTACCGCCTCAGCCCCTGCTCACCTCTTATTAATGAAGGCAACAATGGCCTGATTCCATTCGGAACACTGACCGATCTCGATCAGGAAGTCCGTATCATAAGCGGTCTGGTAGACCTGGGTGCCTACGAATTCAGGGATACCCAAAATGTTCAATTGCCACAAATCAGCCTCGATGTCGTCCAGCCTGCCTGCAGCAATATTCCCGGCGGATCTGCTTCCGCGATCGTTACCAGCGGTGCCATGCCCTACACCTACCTTTGGAGCGGCGGCCAGACGACGCCGGAACTTACAAACCTGGCTCCCGGCGATTATGTGCTGACGGTTACCGACAACAGCGGGTGCAAAGCTTCTGTCGGCTTCAGCATCACAGCGCCCGCTCCGATCGAAAGCACCACAGTAAACATCCAGGACGCGCTGTGCGGCATTCAGAATGGCCAGGCTTCGATAGTGGTCAACGGAGGCACGCCGCCCTATACTTACTTATGGAGTGGCGGGCAAACGGAGTCTGTCGCAATTGGATTGCCCGGCGGTATCCAAACCGTCAGCATCACGGACGCCAATGGCTGCGTACATACGGATGCGGTGAGCATTGATCAATCCGATGCGGTGGAAGCCTCTATCACGGGAGTACTCCTGGTTTCTTGCCTTGGCAATGACGGGCGGCTCAGCGTGCAGTCATCAGGTGGTTCAGGCACGCTTAGTTACCTTTGGAGTAACGACGAAACGACAGAAACCATCAACGGGCTGAGCGTAGGCGATTATTCCGTTACAGTGACGGATTCATTGGGCTGTACCGCCGTCGTGACAACGCCCCTCGGCGCTCAGGCACCTTTTGAAAGCCAGTTGGTGAGCATCGAAAATATTTCCTGTAACGGCCTCGCCGACGGACAAGCCACTGTGACGCCGGTGAATGGCATAGCGCCTTTTTCTTATTTGTGGGATGATGGCCAAACAATGGCTACCGCCGAAAACCTGGTGCCCGGCCTCCACAGCGTTACTCTGACCGAAGGCCAGGGCTGCACGACAACCCGAAGCGTTACCATCACCGAACCCCTCGTTTTGGAAGCATCCATAACAGGTTTCAACCCTGTTTCCTGCCTTAGTAACAACTCCGGCCAGGCGACGGCACTGGGCATGGGTGGGACGGGCCCTTACGATTATTTATGGAGCGACGGCCAGGAAACAGCCCAGGCAACGGGCTTGGAAGCCGGCAATTACACCGTTGAAGTCACCGATGCGAACGGCTGTACGGCAACCATCAGCGTGACCATCCTCGCGCCACAACTTCCGCAGGCCGTAATAGCAGCAACCCAAAATGCATCTGCTTGTATAGGCAATGACGGCTCGGCAAGCGTAGCGGTGAGCGGTGGCCAAGTACCCTATACTTATTTGTGGAGTAATGGGCAAACGCTGCCAACCGCAACAGGGCTTATTGCCGGGTCGTATACGGTTGTGGCAACCGATGCTGGCGGGTGTACTGCAACAGCCTCTGCGTCCATTACTTCGCCGCCGGCATTTGAAAGCGAAATCACCAACCTCGAAAACGCGATCTGCAATGGCGTCAACGATGGTACGGCAACCGTTAGCGTCAGTGGGGGCTTGGCACCATATACCTATTCTTGGGATAATGGACAAATCACCGCCACCGCCACCGGGCTTAGTCCCGGCCAGCACGCCGTTGTTGTGACGGATGCAAACGGCTGCACCACCGGGAAAACAATTACAATCACAGCCTCTGTCGCGATATTGACAACGGTTTCCCTGCAAGCGCAGAACAACTGCTTTGGCGATGCGAATGCTACAATCCTGGTTATCCCCTCCAATGGTGTGGGGCCTTATGTTTTTCTGTGGAGCAACGGCACCGATACGCCGGGCATTAGCAATTTGCCAGCCGGAACTTATTTCGTTTCCATCACCGATTCCAATGGCTGCAGGGCTGTAGCAGGCGCCATCATTACGGAACCTGAACTTTTGATGCTTACCGCAAATGGCACCAATGGCCTTTGTGGCAATGCCAATAATGGCAGCGCTACTGCACAGGGAAGTGGGGGAACTCCCCCGTACAACTACTTGTGGAGTGATGGGCAAACCACCGCTACTGCCCTTGATCTGGAACCGGGAACCTACACGGCAACCGTCACAGATGCGCATGATTGTACGGCAACTGCTTCGGTCAACGTCACGGCACCGCAACCCTTAGTCGCAAGCATCGCCAATGCCCAACAGGCTTCCTGTGTTGACGAGGCAGATGGTTCGTCCGGCGTTCAGGTGTCCGGTGGCATTGTGCCTTATACTTATTTATGGAGCGATGGCCAGACCACCGCTACGGCGATCGGTCTGCTGCCCGGCAATTACAGCGTGGTGATTTTGGATGCGAACAACTGCACGGTGGAAGTTCCGGTGGTCATTGGCTCCGCCGTGCCCGCATTGAACGCCAACATCGTTCTTGACGGCGCAACGCTTTCCGCCATCCAGGGCGGCGCACAATATCAATGGATAGACTGCAATACCACCCTCCCTGTTTTAGGTGCAACCACACAAACTTTCCAACCGGAAATATCGGGCAACTACGCTGCGGTCATCACAGTCGGGACTTGCAACGTACAGAGTAGCTGCATAAATGTAATCGTCACCTCGCTGGAAGGAGAACTCCCGGTCGGGAAAGCGCCCCTTCAGGTTTTTCCAAACCCCAATTCCGGCTTATTCAGCCTGATTTTGCCGGAGGCGGCAATTGTATTGCTGTTCAATGCAGCAGGTTCAAAACTTTGGCAAAACCAATTCCTGGCCGGACGGCATGAAATAGACCGGCAAGTATTGCCTTCGGGCGTATACTGGCTGCATGCCATTCGAAGCAACAAGGTGGAAACCGTGAAGATCGTGGTGGAATAATTTTGAAGATTCGACGATTTGAAAATTTGAAAATTGAGTACTCGTCCAATCTTCAAATTTTCAAATCAAAATCACCCGATTTCCAACCCAATCCGGGTTCCGTCGGCGATGTACGCGCCTTTTTTTACCACAATAATGCCATCACGTATGCAATAGGTCGGGGTTTCCATATCCGGCAGAGACACACTGCCGTGTATGTGAACGTGGTCGCCAACGCGGCAATCCTTATCCAAAATCGCATTGCGGATATAGCAACTATTGCCGATGCCCATGTTGGCTCCGCTTTCCTTGCGCTGAAGGTCGTCCAGCGTTTCGTAAGAATCATTGCCCATGACAATGGAATCCAGGATTTCAGTACCTTGACCAATTCTGGAACGAATGCCGATGATGGATCGTTCAATGTTTTGGGCTGCGATGATGCTGCCTTCCGAAACGATGGACTGAAACAGGCGGGTGCCCAATATCTTGGACGGTGCCAGCAAACGCGGGCGGGTATAAACCATCCGACCTTTGCCAAAAAGGTCAAACTGGGGCAGGTGCTCCGTAAGGGCGATGTTTGCTTCGTAAAAAGACCGGATCGTTCCAATGTCCGTCCAATAGTCGTCGAAAAGATAACTGGCGACCCGGAAGCCATTTTCGATGGCATAGGGGATGATTTCTTTTCCAAAATCAATGGCGTCGGGGTTGTCATCAAAGAGCTTTTTCATAAAGTCTTTGTTGAAAACGTAAATCCCCATCGAAGCTAAAAAGACCTTGCCTTCCTGCTGGTATTCCTCCGGCACGGCTGATGTCCACTCTGAAAGCTGGTCTGGCTTCGGTTTTTCAATAAAGCTGTCAATAAAGCCTTTTTCATTCACTTTCATGATCCCGAACCCCGGCGCATCGCGGTCTATCACCGGAATGGTTGCAATGGTCAGGTCGGCTTCCTGCTCAATATGGTATTGCGCCAATTTTTCAAAATCCATCTGGTACAACTGGTCGCCCGACAAAATCAGGATGTAGTCGTATTCGTGGTTGCGCAGGTGGTGCATGGATTGGCGCACCGCATCGGCGGTTCCCTGAAACCACTTGTCGCTGGCGGGCGTTTGTTCAGCAGCCAGAATGTCTACGAAGCCATGCGTAAAGTGGTCAAACACATAGGTGTTTTTAATGTGTTGATTGAGCGAAGCGGAATTGTACTGCGTCACCACAAACATTCGCCGCAGGTTGGAATTCAGGCAATTGGAAATGGGGATGTCAATAAGCCGGTATTTTCCGCCGATCGGAACGGCGGGTTTGGAACGTTGAGCGGTTAAAGGGTGCAGCCGCGAGCCAGCGCCGCCGCCCAGAATCAAACTGATCATCTTGATTTTTGCCATATCTGGTTTTATTTTTTTGTCAGGAGAAAAATCTGTCCTTAATGAGTGTCTGCCCATTTAGTCGAGTGTCTGTTCTTTAGCGTTCGAGAGCAAGGCATGTTTTGCCCCAAAAATGGGAGTTTACTCGCGTAAATGACCAGTTTTTGAGCCTTCGCATAACGCAGCTATCGGACTCTAAAGACAGACACTAATTAGTGTCCGTCCATTTAGTCGAGTGTCTGTTCTTTAGCGTTCGAGAGCAAGGCATGTTTTGCCCCAAAAATGGGAGTTTACTCGCGTAAATGACCAGTTTTTGAGCCTTCGTATAACGCAGCTATCGGACTCTAAAGACAGACACTAATTAGTGTCTGCCCATTTAGTCGAGTGTCTGTTCTTTAGCGTTCGAGAGCAAGGCATGTTTTGCCCCA
>Ga0163148_10001979_pt1 | contig 25568 bp, 22 predicted proteins | sample OliLakLV19MP7P2_FD_148606 | JGI IMG/M metagenome (GOLD analysis project Ga0163148, IMG submission 148606) | Freshwater microbial mat bacterial communities from Lake Vanda, McMurdo Dry Valleys, Antarctica- Oligotrophic Lake LV.19.MP7.P2 | ecosystem: Environmental > Aquatic > Freshwater > Lake >... | reverse complement strand
CACTCCCCCACTCCCTCTCTTCCCCTAGCCCCTAGTTTCTGTAGCATTTCTTTAAATATAAAAATGTAACGAATTTTACAAAATCACTTTTTTTTCAAGAATTCAAGGTTAGGCTACGGATAGATATTTAGTTTGCATAGATACCGCGATCGAGAGAAAAGTATATGAACCAAGCACTGCTGTCGCTTGAAACTGCTTCCCCTGGGCACATCTGCCCATTCGATCAAGCTTGTAGCTACCTAGAACAAGCAGCTAAAGAGTTACGAATGGATCAAGGGTTGCTGGAGGTGATGAGCCACCCGCGCAAAGTTGTTACCGTTTCGATTCCCGTAAAACTGGATAACGGACAAGTGCAGGTTCTGGCGGGACATCGGGTGCAGCACTGTGACGTTCTTGGGCCATACAAAGGTGGAATCCGTTACCATCCGGCTGTCACGCTGCGAGAAGTATCGGCGCTGGCAATGCTGATGACGTGGAAATGCGCCTTGGTAGGGATTCCCTACGGGGGTGCTAAGGGTGGAATTGCGATCGATCCCGCAAGTTACAGCGTCGGCGAATTAGAGCGAATTACTCGTCGTTACACCAGCGAATTAATAAAAGATATTGGCCCTTCAGTTGACATTCCAGCGCCAGACGTAGGCACTTCCGCTCGCGAAATGGCTTGGATGATGGACACCTATTCAATGAATGTCGGTCACGCCGTACCGGGGATTGTAACTGGTAAGCCAATTTCGATCGGTGGTTCCAGGGGGCGGGAAATGGCAACCGGACGCGGCGTCATGATTATCGTGCGGGAAGCTTTAGCAGAACGGGGTGAAACCCTGGCGGGTACAAAGGTAGTAATCCAAGGTTTTGGAAATGTGGGAGGCGCAGCGGCAGTATTGCTGGATGAAGCCGGGGCCAAGGTTATGGCTGTTTCGGATGTGTCAGGCGGCATATTTAATCCAGAAGGTCTGGACATCCAGGCTTTGAAAGTTTATGCTGCCGAGAATAACAGAAGAATTGCCGGGTTTCCTGGAAGCGTACCAGTTACTAATGCGGAATTATTGGCGCTACCGTGCGATGTCTTAATTCCGGCGGCTTTGGAAAACCAGATAACTGAAGACAACGTGCATGAAGTGCAAGCCAAGATTGTAGCAGAGGCGGCTAATGGCCCGGTAACTCTGGCAGCAGACTTGGCGTTGGAAGCGCGGGGTGTGACTGTGCTGCCAGATATCTTAGCCAATGCCGGGGGTGTGGTGGTGAGTTATCTGGAGTGGGTGCAGGGTCTTTCCTACGTATTTTGGGATGAGGAACGGGTTAACCGTGAAATGGAAGGCTTGATGGTACACGCCTACCACGAGGTCATCAAACAGTCGAAGATGCGGCAGGTGCCTCTGCGGGTAGCGGCTTATACTTTGGGTGTGGGTCGGGTTGCACAGGCGTTGAGCGATCGGGGTTTGTATCCTTGAAGTAGTAACGTAAGTTGCTAGTTGGGTATGTTGTTGCGCTTTAGCGCTCTTATCCCAGTTGTAATAAGAGCGCTAAAGCGCAACTACGTACCAAAGAGCAGAGCCCCAGTTAGCACAACTATGTTTGTGTAGGTTGAGAAATTAATCGGACTCCCTTCTCTCATCGTCAACACCCAACTTATGCCGATCGATCGCGAAATTAGCCTTGTTTAACTGCTTTCATCGATAAGCTGATTCGTTTCAATTTTTCATTGATTTCTAGCACCTGCACTTTCACAACTTGTCCCACTTTGACAATATCTTTTGGATCTTTAATGAATCGATCGGCTAATTGGGAAATATGTATCAAGCCATCTTGATGCACGCCGATATCAACAAACGCGCCAAAGTTAGCTACATTCGTGACAATACCTTCTAACTCTATGCCAATTTTGAGGTCTGTTATTTCCTTGATTCCTTCTTTGAAGGTAGCATATTTGAATTCAGCACGCGGATCTCTTCCCGGCTTTTCCAGTTCTGAGATGATATCGCGGAGTGTTGGTATACCAACGGTATCTGTGACATATTTCTTTAGGTCAATTGCCTTGATTTTTTCGGGAATTTGTGTTATTTGAGTTAAGGGTATATTGAGATCTGATGCGATCGCCTCTACTACCCCATAACTTTCAGGATGGACGGCGGTGTTATCCAAAGGGTTATCGCCACCGCGAATCCGCAAAAATCCAGCCGCCTGTTCAAAGGCTTTTGGCCCTAATTTTGGCACTTTCATTAGTTCGCGACGATTTGTGAATGCGCCGTTTTCGTTGCGATAGGTAACGACATTTTTGGCAACGGCTGGCGTCATCCCAGAAACGAAAGTCAGCAGTTCTTTGGATGCCATATTTAAGTCTACGCCGACGTAGTTGACGCAGCTTTCGACCGTTTCATCCAACTTTTTCTTGAGCAACTTTTGATCGACATCGTGCTGATATTGTCCGACGCCTATGGATTTGGGATCGATTTTGACAAGTTCGGCTAAGGGGTCTTGCAAACGGCGACCGATGCTGATAGCGCCGCGCACGGTAATATCGAGATCGGGGAATTCTGCGATCGCCACATCAGAAGCCGAATAAATCGATGCACCAGACTCGTTCACCATCACTTTAATCGGTTGGCGATCGATCGTCGTCAAGACTTCCGAAACAAACTCATCTGTCTCGCGGGAAGCTGTACCGTTCCCAATCGCGATCAGCTCGATATTGTACTTTTCAATCAACTTTTTGAGCGCGTTAGCAGCTTGAGTGCGCTGTGCGGCGGCTTGATGTGGGAAAATAGCATGGTATTCCAAAAATTTCCCTGTTTCCGAAAGCACAGAAACTTTGCAACCACTGCGAAATCCTGGATCGATCGCTAATGTCGGCTTCATCCCCGCAGGAGAAGACAGCAACAACTCGCGCAGATTGGTTTCAAAGGTCTTGATTGATTCCATATCAGCGTAAGTGTTTCTATCAGTACGCACTTCTGTAATTAGAGAAGTTTTGATCAGACGGTTAAACCCATCTTTGAGCATTTCTTGGTAGAACTGTCGCACTGCTGGCACCTTCGTTTTAATTTCCTGCGACTCCAGATAAGACAACACAAATGATTCATCGAAGGAGACATCCAAATTCAGTATTCCTTCATTTTCACCTCTGAGTAATGCGAGCAAATTATGCGGTGCAATATTTTTGACCCGAATCTGGTAATTCCGATACATCTCAAACTTGGTGCTTCCTTCGGGATGCTCATCTTTAATGCGCGAGACGAATTCGCCTTCATCCATCAGATATTCGCGCAGATAAGTACGTAATTCTGCTTTTTCTGATACTTCTTCTGCTATAATATCGGCAGCACCTTTGAGAGCCTCTTCGGCAGTTTTGACAGCTTTTTCTTCGGAGATATATTTTGCTGCTTCTTCTTCCAAAGATACAGGTTTCCCATTGCGAGCGTTCAAGGATTTGATGAATTGTGCCAGCGGTTCTAAACCTTTTTCTCTAGCAATGGTTGCGCGTGTGCGCCGTTTCGGTCTGTAGGGAAGATATAAATCTTCAATTTCGTTTTTCTGTAAGCAGTATTCTATTTTGGCTTTGAGTTCGTCGGTGAGTTTGCCTTGGGAGGATATTGCATCCAAAATCGTCTTCTTCCGTTCTTCCAGCTCGGTCAGATAGGTATATTTATCAGAAATGTTCCGAAGTTGGATTTCGTCAAGTCCGCCGGTACGCTCTTTGCGGTAGCGTGCGATAAAGGGAATGGTAGCACCCTCGGCGAAAAGTTCGAGTGCGTTGTTGACTTGCGTGGTATTGACGGAAAGTTCTTGTGCGAGGAGTTGAGGGATGTTGAGCATTTGTTCTGGACGTTAGCGATCGCTGGTATATTGGTAAGATGGACAATGCCCACTATACTTATATTACTCTTTACATTATGAATGATAACTTCAAATCGTTGGACTGCGATGATGATGTTTTGTTATTTAATCAATATGCGTACACGCTGGGAGGATTTAGGGAGTTGGTGGAACATAAGATTAAAGATAAATTTGGAAATAAAATAAACCAAAAATAAAGCACCTGCGTTATTGATATCGATCACCTTATTCTTGTTTTAAAGTCCCGGAAAAACCTTAGATAAATCAAGCGCCAAATCGGGAAACCCAGGTAATGCAACTGTTTGATTTGGCAATATAATCCGCGTCACAGCATAACCAAACCTACCTTGCAAATTTTGATAAGGTTCGCTGTAAGCTTCCAAATGATTATCAACTAAATTGAATATCCAATAATCTGATATACCCGCTTCAGCATAAAGTGATGTTTTAACTTCTTTGTCTTTTTTCAGGGTAGAGTCTGCAATCTCAATTACAAATAGGACATCTGATGAATTAGGCAAAGCATCTCTATAATTATCATCTCGGATTCGCAAAATAGCAAAGTCTGGTTCTGGTTCGCTATTTGATGGTAGCACAATTGGGTCTTGGCATTGCAGTTTGGCGCGACCCGTTACCAGTGGTGCTAATTCTTCCAGTAAATTTCTGCAACAGTTTATATGTGCTGTGCCTTTGGCTGCCATTTGAATAATTTCTCCGCGAATTAATTCCACTCGGTCATCTTCCGTGAGGAATCCGAGTTTTGCCAAACGGTGATATTCCTCAATGGTAAAGCATTTGGGAGTCAAAATAGTCATAATAGTTACTTTGTGTAATTTGCCTGCTTATATTTTACATCGTTGCCAAGGCGATCGGTCCCTCTACCAGAAACCGGGTTTCTGCACCCCTTCACATTTTTTAACATATTTGCCAAATTAACTAACTCAGAGTTAATCTAATTAACTAAGAGTGGCAATTCAGTTTGGGATGAGACTATGAATAGTTGCAGTTATCCAAACCCAGATTTACCGAAAGCTGAATTAGAAGTATTGAGTGCTGAATGTGACACCGCTCCTCAGCAAATATCCCCAATAGACGAACCTGGATTCCTAGAAAACATCTGCCAACAAAGTTTAATAGGTAAAAAATTACCCAATGCTCTCTACGTACACATTTGGGCGATCGCAAAACTCGATCCGCCACTCCGCCTCCATTATGACAGATTTTCCCAGATTATCGCCACAGGAATGGATGGCGCAAATATAATCAAATTTCACACAACTGAGCCAAAAATCTCCTGTCTTTTCTATCCCGATTTCGACACAGACCCCCATCCCACCTTACGCGCCAGCGTTCAAATTGACCTGCAATACTCTTGTGGGACAGGCGTCTCGCCTGTCATCAGCTACCGGGATTATTCTAATGCTGAAAATCCTCCCATTCTCCACCGCAAAGAAACTTTTGTCACTCCCGACTATCCCCAATACGCAGAATTTGACCAACTCACCCGCCAAGAAGAAAAATTAGGACTTCTCAATCACACCAGTGTAATTGGAACTCGTAAAGGTTGGTTGCAATGTTTAGAAAATGAAGGTGTTGAAATACAAGGTCATCGTGTCGTTCGATACACCGACAAAGGAGTAGGACAAGAGGAAAGCAACCCTAATTCCCAATTACCAATTCCTAAAATAGAACGCCACAGAGCCGCAATTGTTCGCAGCGATTTTTCGCGTCCGGTGCGTCTTGCTTTGGAAGCTAACTTATTCAATGATAACACAACTTTTTTTGATTATGGTTGCGGTCACGGTGGTGATGTTACTCGCCTTACCGAACGCGGTTACACCAGCAGTGGATCGGACCCTTATTACTTCTCAAATAATCCTCAGAACTCTGCTGATATTGTCAATATCGGCTATGTAATTAATGTGATTGAATGTATAGATGAACGCCAAGAAGCACTAAAACAAGCTTGGGAACTTACCGGACAAGTTTTGTTGGTGGCGGCGCAAGTTTTAATCGATGATGAAAAGCAAGGTCAAATCGCTTACGGTGATGGCGTTATTACTCGTCACAATACTTTCCAAAAATATTACGAACAATCAGAACTAAAAATTTATATTGACCAAGTGCTTGGTGTTGATTGTATTCCGATTGCTTTGGGAATTTACTTTGTTTTTCGGGATGAAAGTCAAGCGCAAAATTTTCGTGCTTCCCGCTGTCGTTCTCGCCTTTCTACTCCCAGAGTACGCGCTGAAGTTAAACGCTTTGAAGATTATCAAGAATTGCTTGCACCTTTAATGGCATTTTTCACCGAACGGGGTCGTCTTCCGGTATCGGGAGAATTAGCATCATCAGCAGAAATTAAATTTGAATTTGGCAGAATTAGTCGGGCTTTTGAGGTAATTTTACAAGCTACAGACCAAAAAGAATGGGATGAAATTACTGATAAGCGTCGTTCGGATTTGCTTCTTTACCTTGCTTTAGGTAAATTTAACGGTAGCGGTAAATTACGCTATTTAGCGCCTGTTGTTAAAAACGATATTAGAGCATTTTTTGGCAATTATAATGCGGCTTGTGAAATTAGCAATCTGGTTTTATTCAGTTTAGGCAATTTGAGTATTATTGCAAAATGCTGCGAAGAAAGCGCGATCGGTCACAAACGACCAAACGCTTTTTATATCCACGTTTCTGCTTTATCCCAACTGGATTATCGATTGAGAATTTATGAGGGTTGCGCTAGCAGAACGATCGGTCGCATGGATGGCGCAACTTTAATCAAATTTCACACCAACAAACCAAAAATATCTTATTTATTTTATCCATATTTTGATACAGAGCCTCATCCTGTATTATATACAAGTATGCACATCGACCTCAGAGATTTGCACGTTACTTATCGGGATTATGAAGATTCAGCAGATCCCCCTGTTTTGCATCGCAAAGAAACTGTTGTCACACCCAACTATCCGGGTTATGATAAGTTTGCCAAACTTAGTCAACAGGAACAAAATTGGGGATTGTTTGATGATTGGAATGCCATCAAAACTCTCAAAGGTTGGCAACGCTGTTTAGAAGAAAATTGTGCAGAAATACGCAATTATCGTTTATACTGGCGAAAGGATGCCGATCCTTATCGGGTGAAGTTAGTTCGATCGGCTAGAAATGCGCGGAAAAATCGCCCTAATGACCATTTATTCAATCCGTAATTCAGGGTAGTCAAATATGCGAGAATATACGGAATATGCCGTAGGTTAGGTAGGGAAACGCAACTTGCGGATTGCGCCTACAAGATTGGCAGGTATTTTTGGACGCGATCGCACGCAAATTTCCTCCTATTGGATAATTGACAAAGCAAAACAGGATATAATCAGCCATTGGTGCTGATTCGCTCTTCGAGAAGCGAGCGCTCAACTGAGATCTTGCACTACGTACTCACCCGCCTGCGATCGCACGCAAATTTCCTCCTATTGGATGATTGACAAAGCAAAACAGGATATAATCAGCCATTGGTGCTGATTCGCTCTTCGAGAAGCGAGCGCTCAACTGAGATCTTGCACTACGTACTCACCCGCCTGGGATTTTAATCCCAGGCTAATAGCCCAAGTCCATTAAAATGGACTGTCAGATTAGTATTCAGTATTCAGTCCACGCTTTGTGGACTTTAGCTATAAGAAAAGCGATTTGAATCGCAGGCGGGCTGGCGGACTTGAGTGAAGTGCGATCGCACCCAAATTTCCTCCATTTGGATGATTGACAAACAAAACAGGGTATAATCAGCCATTGGTGCCGAGCCAAGAAAACGAGAATTTGCACTCAAGCTAGGTGCGATCGCCCTTTCAAACATAATGAAGCAATTAAATTATTCCCTCTGTTTTGCCAGCACACTTTCCTTTTTGTGCCTAACTATCAATCATCCCACCTTGGCACAAATTGTCCCAGATACTACACTACCGAATAATAGTGTAGTTATCCCAAATGGCAATAGCATCCGCATCGAAGGCGGTACAACTAATGGCGGCAATCTTTTCCACAGTTTTCAAGAATTTTCCATTCCTACTGGTAGCGAAGCTTTCTTCAATAACTCAGTAAATATTCAAAATATCTTTAGTCGCATTACAGGAAATAATATCTCGAATATTGATGGATTGATTAGAGCTAACGGCACAGCTAATTTATTTTTAATTAATCCCAACGGCATTATATTTGGACAAAACGCTCAATTAAATATTGGCGGTTCATTTCTTGGTTCAACTGCTAGCAGTATTAGATTTATAGATGGTAGTGAATTTAGTGCCACCAATCCAACAGTGCCATCATTGCTAACAATAAATGTGCCAATTGGCTTACAATTTAGCACCAACAATGGTAATATTGTTAATCAATCAAAAGCTACAGCACAAGTAAATCTGCCAACTCTTCCTATTCCACTTCCCTTTGACAACAAAGTAGGATTAGCAGTACAACCCGGTCAAACTTTAGCCTTAATTGGCGGTGACATCCAACTGCTAGGAGGAAATTTAACAGCTTATACGGGACAAATATTACTGGGTAGCGTCAAAAGTCCAGGTTTAGTGCAATTTGAACCAACGGCTTTTGGTGTGAATTTAAACTACAGCAATATTCAGAATTTCGGCAATATTGAAATGAATGGTGCCTTGATAAATACCAGCGGATTAGGAGGTGGAAAAATTGACATCAGAGGTGGAAATGTCAATATCAGCAATTCGGGAATTTATGGACTGACACTAGGAAATATTGATGGTAGAGGTATTGACATTAATGCCCAAAACTTACAAGTAGATAAAGGGTCGCAAATTTTCACCTTAGCGCTGGGAGATGGGGCAGCGGGGGCTGTGAATATATTTGCTACCGACTCAGTAGAATTCACAGGCATTGGGTTTGAGAGCTACAAAAAGTTTATCAGTAACTTTACAGTATCAGGAGAAGTCAACCCTTTCGATCGGCAATTTCTTTTGATAACTAGCAATTCTGGCAGTGGTAATGCGGGTGACATTACGATTACTACCCCAGACCTAGTGCTGCGTGATGGGGTAGTGGCTGGTGCCCCTAGTTTTGGTGCAGGCAATGGTGGAAATATTACAATCCGTTCCCAGACGGTGGATATAGATGCTTCTACAGTTAACAACGGCTCCCTTGCAGTTGGTGCCGGTGCAGGAGGAAACATTACTGTTGATACTCAACGCTTAACCGTGCGCGATGGCGGTAATCTATCGAGTTCAACTTACAGTCAAAAAGCTTCGGGCAATATCACGATTAGAGCATCTGAATCGGTAGAGATTATTAGAACAGTTGCCGGCGTTATGACGCTAACCACTATTGGTACTAATAGTATAGGCTCTAGCGGCAGAGCAGGGGATATTACGATCGACACAAAACGGTTGATTGCGTCGGAGGGTGCAGGGATTACCTCAGCGAGCGGTACAGTGATTGGTAACACGGTGTCTTCTGCAACAGGCGGGCCTGGAGGCAATCTCACAATTCGCGCTGCTGAGTCGGTAGAAGTGGCGGGTGCCTCTGAGATGTTAGATGATGGACAGCGGTTTCCTAGCTTTCTGTCGGCTCAAACCACAACCGCCAGTCGGGGTGGCGATATCCGCATTTCTACACCGATGCTGACTGTGCGGGATGGAGGGATTATTTCTGCGGCTTCTTTGGGTGCGGCCGATGCGGGAGATATTACAATTAATGCCTCTAGGGTAGAAGTGCAAGGTATCGGGAACAACAATGGGTTCAGCAGTAGAATTGAGGCTTCGGCTGGCAGATTTTCTACTATTGTCAATCCCAATACTACGGGGAATTCGGGCTCGCTGAATCTGAATGTTAATCGATTGATTGTCCGGGATGGGGCAACGGTTAGTGTTCAGTCTTTAGGAACGGGAAGGGCTGGAAATATTAATGTTGTAGGTGATGTTCTAGTTCTCGATAACCAAGGTAGCATTGATGGCAGAACGGCATCGGGTGCAGGAGCAAATATTAATCTCCAGACACAAAACATCCAATTGCGCCAAAACAGCCAAATCAGTACCAATGCGGGTAATGCTAATGGCGGAAATATTACCATTAGCACCGATACTCTGGCAGCCCTGGCAAATAGCGATATTACTGCTAATGCAGTACAAGGTAGTGGAGGCAGGATAAGTATCACCGCACAAGGTATTTTTGGCACTCAATTTCGGGATAGCTTAACCCCACAAAGCGATATTACTGCTACTTCTGATCTTGGGCCGCAGTTCAATGGGACTGTAGAAATCAACACACCGGATGTTGACCCCAGTTCTGGTTTAGTAGAGTTATCAGCAAATTTCGAGGATTTGACCGCGAGCATTGCCCAAAGTTGTGCCAATACTAGAGATAATCGCTTTGCCATTACCGGACGCGGCGGTTTACCCGTCACTCCTTACGAAGCTCTCAACGGTTGGTATAACACAGCACGAGTGTCTGCGGTAGGAGCGGCAGAGGGGCAGAGGGGCAGAGGGGCAGAGGGGCAGAGGGTCGGAATTTCTCGTTTACCTTACGCCATTCCCCATTCCCCTATTATCGAGGCGACGGGATGGCAGAAGAATGCTAATGGTGAAGTGGAACTGGTGGCGAATGATCGGGGAACGGTTAGTAGTCCAAGGAATAGTACGCCCGGTTGTGGTGTGCAATAATGCGATCTCTTCCAAATTTGCGCTCAACTGAGATCTTGCACTACGTACTCACCCGCCTGGGATTCAAATCCCAGGCTAATAGCCCAAGTCCATTAAAATGGACTGTCAGATTAGTATTCAGTATTCAGTCCACGCTTTGTGGACTTTAGCTATAAGAAAAGCGATTTGAATCGCAGGCGGGCTGGCGGACTTGAGTGAAGTGCGATCGCACTTTTCCAAACTTCTGAAACTTAAATACTGGGATGCCGAACGAGAACGTAATGAAGGTCACTGGAAAGGTGAGATCCGAACATTTCGGAGAGAAATTAAAGATCGACTGAAAGATAGTCCCAGCCTGAAGCCTTACATCCTAGAAATTTTTGACGAGTGCTACGAAGAAGCAAGAGCAGAAGCAAGCGATCGTTCAAAACTTTCGATCGATACATTTTCGGTAACACCAATTGGCTCTTTGGAACAAATTTTAGAGTCAAACTGGTTTCCCGATGATAGCTAGTTCATCAATCGCTGTGTAAAAAATAGCGAATAAAAATTGCCCAAAAGTTGCTTCTATTTTACTTTTAAATTTTTAATTCTTTGGCTAATTCCACCCAATGTGCAATTCCTTTTTGCGTCGGTTGTCCCGATGAATTGAAAGTCCAAATCTCTCTTTTGTGTTGCGGGCCATAACTAATATGAATTGGTCGATCGGCACCATAATAGTATAGAGAATCGAAAGGTAACTTTTGTGATAAAATCCAATCAATTACGCGATCGCTCCCCTCCCCCTCAATCGAAAAATCGCAGGAAGCGCCTAGTCTTTGGCAATAATACTTACCGTTCTTATTCACCTCATGCGCTATATGCTGGTCAATATCAGGAGCAACACGACCATTTTTTTGTCCCGTCTCCAGATCTTTCTTGTCCAGATATCTCTTCAAATCCTTCGAGCAAAACCCATAAGTCAGCCGAAACTTATCAATTCCGAAAAAATCAATAATTGGCTCTAGAATAAATCCGTTTAAATCTTGGAGTGCAGGCAAAGTTTCGACTAAGTTTTCCGGAAAGGGATTGATTTGCTCGGCGTACTTCTGATAAGTATTGGTACAAGTACAAAACTCCTCAAGAGTCAAGTATTTTCCCAGGTGTAATTTTTTCATTATAGATTGACTGCCACATCACAATCAATAATAATGGGTTATGTCTATATTGGGATACTTGGGATGGCAAAGAAACCCGGGTTTTTCAAAAAACCGGGTTTCTGGTCGATCGTTTTGCTTGGCATCCTAGAGGGGATAGAATGAGTGAAGTAGTAGGCTGAACAGGAGCATATTGAAGGTAAATTATGCAAAAATTCATCACACAATTAAAAGTGCGGCATTACGAAATGGATGCCCTGGGTCACGTTAATAACGCCGTTTATCAACATTATTTAGAACAAGCGGGGATTGAACATTCCGAACACATGGGTTTTACAGTCGATCGCTACCATGAATTAGGCGGAGTGTTCGTGATGCGACGTTTGGAAATTGATTATCTGCGTCCGGCAGTGGCAGGCGATATTCTGGAAATCACTACTTGGTTACAAGAACTTCGCGGTTCCCGTGCCATCCGTCGTTACGAACTTCGTATTTTAGGAAAAGAAGAGTTAGTGGTGAAAGCAGAAGTTTTGTGGGTGTGGGTGAATTTGGCGACAATGCGCCCAAAAGCTATTCCTCCAATTATGTTAGAAGCCTTCCAAGGCACTAAGCCATCTTCTCTCAGCGAACCGCTAACAGCAACAGATATTGGCTAATTGCTAATTGGTTATTGTTGGCTGTTACGCAAAATCTAACTTTTAGGAAGTTTTAAATAGTGAATAAAATCCTTCTTTCGGTATAAGACTAAAAACGGCTTCTCGTGCCATCATCTAATACATGAACACTGCCGAACGCCTTGTTACCCTAAATCGCATCCGTAAATTCAGCCGCTTGATGGATAGCGCTTTCCGCATCCCAGTGATAGGCTTTCGCTTTGGATTAGACCCAATTATCGGTTTAATTCCAGGTGCCGGAGATCTTGTAAGTACAGCCTTTTCCGCTTACATTATCTTTTTGGCTGCTCGTTTTGGCTTGCCGCCGCAAGTCATGTACAAAATGATATTAAATATCGGTCTAGAAGCTGTAGTAGGTGCAGTACCTCTGGTGGGTGACTTGTTCGATGCCTATTACAAGTCCAATATCCGCAACTTGGAGCTTTTAGAGCGACATATCATGATAGTTGAGCCAGAAGTTATCCAGCAAAGCAACCTAGAAACGCCGGATATAGTTTCGCCAGTTACGACTCCGACAACCTATCAAAAAGTTAGTTCCTAGCTGGAATTATTGCCTTTGGATATCAAGTCTGGTTGATGATCTTAAATAACTCTAGGTAGTAGGTATTGGCAGAAATAACAGCTAATACCTATTATTTATCGTGAGTGCGATCGCAATACCCAGATTTAAAAACCAAGGAGCCGAAACCAAAAAACAAACGATACTAATAGCAACGATCGTAACGGTGAATGCACCCAGAATTTCTCCGGTCGGTCGTTCTACGTTTGTGTGCATATAAGTCCAGAAAGTCGTTATAGCCAGCAAAGAGGGAATAAATAGGTTAGCGAGAGTCATAGTAATCATCTTTTTTGTCACTATCAACCAGTGAATAACAGGCGCTAGCGCCTTTAGTGGTAAGTATATTATGCCTTATAGCCTAGTTTTTGGGTATCGCCACTAATGTCTGATTTACCCACGCTACTATATTGAGTCGTCTTAGAAGCTTCCCACTTCCTTCTCTTGGTTCACCCAACTGGATGAAATTTTAGTCTAAATCTGGAGTAGGAGCAATCCCAAACGTCTGCAAACCCACAAGTTTACCCACAGAAAGCAAAAGTCCTAAATTATAATTGTAAAATCAAAATAATGGCGATGCGTGTTTGTCAGGAGAAAGAAATGACTATTACTCAAGCTAAGCGCTTTACGCTGGATGAATACCACAGACTGACAGAATTGGGATTTTTCCATGAAGACGATCGAATTGAGTTAATTAAAGGAGAAATTATCGAAATGGCAGCAAAAGGTACGGCTCACGAAACTTGTCTGAGAAACTTGTTGCGGGAACTACCAAGACTGGTAGGAGATAGAGGAACTTTGCAATCTCAGGCTCCGATTATTTTACCCGATGATAGCGAACCAGAACCGGATTTTGCTATTCTCCAAAACCGAGAGGATAATTATTTATCGGCTCACCCAAGTCCAGGTGATGTGTTGCTGGTGATGGAAGTAGCAGATTCTTCTATCGATTATGACAAAAATGTTAAAATACCCCTCTATGCTGAGGCGGGTATATCTGACTATTGGATATTCAATTTATTCGATAATCAACTTGAAGCTTGCAGCGAACCTTATCAGAATAGTAAAGGGAAATTTGGTTATCAGAATAGGCGGATTGTTTTACCTAATCAGGTAATAGCTTTGCCTTGTTTTCCTGATTTGTCTTTGGATTTAAGTAGAGTATTTCCGCCCAAACTGAACGCTTAAACTAACTGGAATGTGAAAAGAAACCGGGTTTCTGGGGGCAGCGATCGAAAAAATAAATTTCGACTTTCATGTTGATTCTACTGATGACACCCAAACCTTCAGCCATTTCTTTGTAGGTTGGGTTGAGCTAGAGCGAAACCCAACGCATTGGTTGGGTTTCGTGCCTCAACCCAACCTACAAAGCTAGCTGGTTTATCACCCTTGCAAATCAAACCAACAAGCCATCAAATTATTACATAATTCACGGTTAAAACAAACGTCACAACTATATGTAATATGCAACAAATCTTCGACGCTAAACTCAAAATTACCATTTTTAAAATCTTCTGTATTGGCTCTAGAAATTTCATTTCTTAGATTTTCTTGCCATTCTTTTAAATCCAGTATAGATACTGATTTTGTAACAACATCAGATCCAAAACCTCTAAAATTAGGTTGTGAATCCGTCGTAAAAACGCCACAAATTAATTGTTTAATTGGTATATGCCAATATTCATTTAATTTATTCCTAAATTCGATTACTTGATTAATAACCTTATTTCTATGCTTGTTTCTTCTTTTTTTTGCAGTATCTCCTGTTGCCTGCGTATCAATATATTTAGTCTCAATTAAAAACAGACTGTCTCGCTCTGTGAGATAGACCAAATCACACTTTCCTAGATGGGTATTTCCCAAAATATCGGGTGATTCTTCAAACAAAATAAGTTCCTTACATGAAGGAAAATATTTTTGGATGTTAAAAAATAAAAATGCTTGCAATAAAAGTTCTTTATTAAAAGGATCGGAAGGACGGCAGACCACATCTTCAAAAAAAATTCTATATTTTTCCTGAGCTTGGGAATGTTGGCGGCAAAATAAAACAAATTCATTCATACCCATAATTATCAACTCCTTTAAAGTTGAGGGATTAAAAATTTTAATCCTACATTAGAATTTATCCTTTATAGTAGCACACTTGAGTCAAGCCCCATCTGCTATACAGCACTATGCGCTCGCAATGGCTAAAACAAAATTTGCGCGGTGATATAATAAGATCATCCGTAAAATTAGAGGTAAAACCAATGGCAACCGAACGCTGGACTCTATTACACTTGACTGAGGCACGATTCGCTGCACATTACAATGCGATCGCGTCCTAAGTTTTTAGCCTGATAAAGTGCCCGATCGGCCCCAGCAATCAATTCCTTTGAGGAAATGTCAGCAGTCGGAATCAGACAAGCCACCCCGGCGCTTAGGGTAATACAATCGCTCACTTCTGAAGCGAAATGGGGAATCTGCAAATCTTTGACTCTGATTTGGATTTCCTTTGCCACTCGCAATGCCCCTTTGAGATCGGTGTTGGGCAAAATCACCGCAAATTCTTCTCCTCCATAACGGGCAACTAAATCAGCAGGACGCTTTACTGCCCGCTGGATAGCTTTAGCAACCAGCCGCAAACATTCATCCCCCGCTTGATGACCGTAGGTATCATTATAGGATTTGAAAAAATCGATATCGCACAAGATTAGAGACAGGGGTTGTTTCTCGCGAGCTAAAATTAGCAATTGTTGTAGCAAATACTCATCAAACCTGCGCCTATTAGCTAGATGAGTTAAACCATCTGAACTTGCTAAGCGCTGCAACTGTTCGTTTGCGGCTTGCAACTGTTGATAAAGTTCCGCTTGTTGAATGGCGATCGCTAACTGATTCGCCAGCTGCTTCATTAACTCAATCTCCAAAGGCTGCCATGCCCTGACTGTCCCACACTGCTGAACCATCAACAGTCCCCACAACTGTTCTCCTTGCAGAATAGGAACCTCCAAGTTGGCTTTTACGCCCCACTTTTTTAATAATTCGATGTGGCACTTGGGAAAATTGGCGGCAGTAGAAACATCTTCTATAGCTCGAATGTTACCCTGCTGATAATAAGAAAAATTACCCTCTCTGAGGCAACACTCTGGGATGTTCGCTCCCAGTATAGATGTGCAGTTAGAGGCTAGAGATTCTACCGTCACATTGCCTATCTTGACGACATTCCTGTCTTTGTGCGTATTGGGCATGAAGCGGAAAATGATCGCGCGATCGGTCCCTAGAAACTGTCGCACTTGCGTCACCGCAGTGTTGAGAACTTCACTGAGATTTAGCGACTGGCGGATGTGCTGAGTAATTACCCCCATCAGCCGCTCCCGTTCAGTTTGCAGCCGCATTGCTTCTTCCGTCCACTTGCGTTTGGTGATATCTTGAGCTGTTCCCAGAATTTGTTTGGGCAAACCCTCAGCCGTTCTAGCGAAAACGATTTCCCGGCTGTGAAACCAGCACCATTCACCCGATCGATGCTCGATCCGATACTCCCTCTCAAAAATATCACCATCTTGTGCAGTGGTGAACTTTTCCTGGTGTGCAGAGACTTGCCATAAATCTTCTGGATACATCAAGTTAGGAAATAACTGCGACCCCATCTGTTGAATTTCTTCAACTGTATAACCCAGCAATAAATCCACTTGGCGATTGATATAGATATTCCGCTTTTCTATCAAGTCATAGATGTATATAAGACAAGGCGTGGCATCGGCAATTGTTTGGATAAAATGCTGACTTTCTCGGAGTGCCTCCTCTACCTTTGTGCGTTCCTTAATCTCTTCCAAAGCCCGATCTCTCATGGCGCGGTAATCTTGGATACGATAAGTCAGATCCGTAACATCCTCGATTACGAAAAGCGCATAGAACGATTTTGGATTATTAAGTTGTTGGTGGGATTCGACAATATCTGACTCACAAGCAGCATTGCCCAAACGAAAATCGCATTCGCAGGCTCTGCTTAGCAACTCGCGAAATCTAAAATCGGGTGCAGGTACAGTAGTTACAGTTGTGTGCTGGATGCGCCACCGTCCATCCGCCATCTGAGCGGGAATAATCGACTTGTGAAGCTGAGAAGAAAAAATAGTTGGAGGTCCTCCTTCAAAAATCTGCTTCAGTCTATGGGCGTACTTAGGCTGATGCAGATGAGGAAAATAGATGCCAATATCCTTTAAGAGAATTTCGCTTCTAGAAATTCCCGTCCAGTCTTCCAGACATCGGTTCCAAAAAAGAACACTAAAATCTTCTCGGAGAACGCAAACTCCTTCGGGAACCCGATCAAGAATGCCAAACTCTTTCTGGGCTGCCTGGATCTCGTTCATTATCACCCTCAAAAGCTAGGTCAATGGCCTTTAGCATGGCGTCGAAGGAACCCACTTTAAAAATTACAACAATATCTCCAGCAATTTGCAGTTGCTCGATGATAAAACGGGTATGTGCCAAGAAAACGCTGGCCTTGGCATCAAGCTGCTTTGAATTGACCAACTTGTCAATCCTACCTTCTACATAAGTGGGCAGTGAATATTCCAGGTGTTGTGCTAACACATTACTCAAGGAACCCATAATGCCGTTGAGAACAATATTGCCTACTTCAAGCAAGGTTCCTATTTTCACAGAATCAAGGTCAGGAGTGCCCGCAGTTTCACCTGTGAGAACTTCCACCAGGGTAGATGCACTTTCCGTGGGGAAAATTAACTCGGCAGTGCCAGCAAACGAGCCTGAGAAGCTCAAGCCTACTGTGGAAAGTATATCCCCATTGAATCGTATTTCGAGGTCTGGTTGCAACTCTTGTGGGGAAAGCACCTTTATATAAGGGATACGCAGGCAAATCGGGGAGCCGATCATTTCATTTAGCACGCCAGCGGCTCTCCCCACGCCAATATTCACCAACTCCTGCAAAACATCTACCTGGTCAACTGTTAGGTTCATATATCCCTTCCTGGGTGGCAACCCCGATCGCTTTTTTGACCCAATGGCGCAGTTCGTCTGGTTTGGGGATCTTGTTGAGAACTGTTAAGGCTCCCAGTTCTAAGCATTCAGCGCGAGTGGTTTGCTGAACATCTGCCGTCACTACAATTGTCGGAATCTGCAAACCTTCCTCCCGCATCGCCATAAGCACTTGTCGCCCGCCCATTTCCGGCATTAAGAGGTCTAACACTATACACTCTGGGTTGTGGGTGCGAATCATCTGTAGACCTTGTAGTCCGTTCTGCGCTTCCAGGATGGTATGGCCTTCTGCTTTCAGGATTTTCTGGAGCATCTTGCGGATCAAAGCTGCATCTTCTACGATTAAAATCAATGCCACTATTTCTTTTCCTCAAGTTTTTTTAATTTAAGTAAATTTCTGTAATAATACAGCAAAGTGAATCGTAGTGACTACAGCACTTAGTCATAATGGTTGACATAAATTATTAATTCCATGCCATCAGTTAGCGATTTGCTGGGCTGATCGCTACTTTTACCATTTATTTCTTACGGCTTTTCATCAACTTTTTTAAGCCTAACACAAAAGTGGAAACAAATTGTAATTTATCGATCGCAATTTTAGTTTAAACTAAAATTAGTACTAATTCAAGTTCCTAGTTACTTGCTTTCTAGGTATGTTGTTGCGCTTTAGCGCTCTTATCTCAGTTGTAATAAGAGCGCTAAAGCGCAACAACGTACCTACTGACTACTAAGTGTCTTACCTGAAAAAGCACCAGTAGACTACAAAGTTGTTATACTTTCTGATATTAATGGTGCAAAGGTGAACGCTCGCTTTACCTTCGATCGGTAATTTTGGGAGATTGGGAAACGGTCTATGAAACACTTAGTCACAACATTTGGTATAATTTCAACCCTTCTGCTTGCACAAGGTTGTTCGTCAACGGTTAAATCTGGAGAAGCAGTTAAATCTGGAGAAACATCTGACTCTATTGCAATAAAGCAGCATCAGGGTCATTTAATGGATAAAGGCGAAACACCTGTTGTTGCATCCGATCCTCATGCCGGACATTCGATGCACAATAATATGGAGCAGGCGAATAATTCAGCGCAAGCGAAGGCGTTATTCAGCGATCGCAAAAATATCCAACCGAATCAGCCTGTTGTGCTTGGTATTAATATTCAAGACTCTAAGGGGAAGGCAATTACCAAGTTTGACACCTTTCAGGAAAAAATCATGCACCTGATTCTTGTCAGCGACGATCTTCAGTTTTTCAATCACCTTCATCCCACTTATAAACAAAATGGACGTTTTGAAGTAACGGCTAATTTCCCCCGATCGGGCCAATATACTTTTTTCGCCGATTACAAACCATCTGGGCAAAAAGAACAAGTCTCGGTATTGAAAAAAGGAGTCCCCGGAGCCACTCCATCTGCCCCAGCAATTGACCTGAATACTGCTAAGACTTTTGGAGATACCAAGGTGAATATCACATTTTCAAAACCAAAACTCAAAGCTGGTGAAGAAGTACACACGATCTTTAACCTCAAAAATACTTCTAACAATCAACCAGTTACAAACTTGCAGCCTTATTTAGGAGAACGAGGGCATTTAGTCATTGTAAAACAATCATCAAACTTGACCAAAGCAGATTATATTCACGCTCATGCAATGAAACATGACTCTGGGGGAGAAGTTCATTTTATGACTAAGTTCCCTCAACCCGGAAAATATAAACTCTGGGGACAGTTCAATCGGAATGGAAAAGTTGTCACAACTGATTTTTGGGTAAATGTTCAGTAGCTATACCCTTAAACAGTGTTTAATAGGTAAAAATGTTAATCGTTCGATCGCAACTTTACTCAAAAACGCCTAATGAACCATAAAAGATGGCGCTTCCCTCTGTTGGCGGCAGTTTGTGCCTTTGCCATCATACTATCGAACTGTGGCAACCCCACTAATAACAACCAATCTGAAAACCCCACAACTCCAGCAGCAACCCAACAAGGAGTGCTAGTCTACGGTTCCGGCGGACAACCCGTAAACCTGGAACCGGGGAATATCACCGACGGCAATTCAATCATTGTGCAGCAACAAATCTACAATCGCTTGATTGAATTTAAGCCCGGTACTACCGAGTTTCAACCCAGTCTAGCTACTTCCTGGTCTGTTTCTGCGGATGGTAAAGTCTGGACATTTAAACTTCGTCCTGGTGTTAAATTTCACGACGGTAGCGATTTTAATGCCGAGGCGGTTAAGTTTAATGTGGAACGCTGGTGGAACCCCCAACATCCCAACGGTTACCGCAATGCTGGCAAATCTTATGAAATTTGGCAGCAACTTTTCGGCGGTTTTAAAGGGAAATCGGAGTCCCTGCTGCAAGATGTTGTGGTGGTGGATAATTCTACAATTCAGTTTAAGCTCAAACAGCCGTTTGCTGCTTTTCCTGCCGCCATTGGTTCGGGTTACTTCGGCATTGCTAGTCCTGCTGCTATTAAGAAAGCTGCCGCTAGTTACGGGACTCCGGGTTCGTTGGCAGTGGGAACGGGGCCATTTATTTTTAAAGAATGGCGTACAGGCGATCGCATTCTCCTCGAAAAAAACCCCAATTACTGGAAAAAAGGCGACCCCAAAATCAACCAATTGGTAATCCGTTTTATCACCGATCCAGCAGCTAGATTAGCGCAACTCAGAGCCGGTCAGATTGATTTTACCGTTGATTTAGCGCCAGATCAGCGCAAAGAAGTGGAGAGCGATGCCAATTTAGTCGCCATTCCTCGTCCTTCCTTTAATGTAGGTTATTTGGCGCTGAATCCCAGCTACAAGCCGCTTGGGGATGCGAAAGTGCGGCAGGCGATCGCCCTTGCCATCAACAACGACCAAATCGTACAAGCCTTCTGGGGCAATTTAGGCAAACACGACAGCCATTTTACGCCGCCGTCTTTAAATTGGGCGCAATCAAGTAAAATTACGGAATACAAGTATAACCCGCAAAAAGCCAAGCAATTACTAGCTCAAGCTGGCTATCCCACTGGCTTTGACTTAGAACTTTGGTATATGCCCGTTTCGCGACCTTATTTTCCTACTCCCAAGCCAATTGCTGAAGCTTTTGCTGCCGACTTGAGTGCGATCGGCATTCGTGTCAAACTGAATACCAAAGATTGGGCCGCTTACTTGAGCGATCGCAGAAAACCCCCTGGCTTTCAAGCTTTCATGTTAGGCTGGACACCCGACTACGGCGACCCCGACAGCTTCTATTATCCCCACTTTAGTCCTGGTGCCACCGATGATATCGGTAACTGGAAAAATGATAAAGTTACCCAACTTTTAGATCGAGGTAGAGCAACTGGGGATAAAGCCGCTAGAGGTAAAATTTACGCTGAAGTCGATGAAATATTGCATAACGAAGCAGTGCGTTTGCCGATCGTACATTCACAGCCGCTTTTAGCTAAGCGCAAAAACATTGAAGGTTGGATTCCCAGTCCTTTAGGTAGCGAGTCTTTTGAGCAAATTGAGAAAAAGTGAGCATTTTAGCAGTAATTCATGTGCAAATACATCGCCAAACGCCTACTCAGCTTGTTACCCGTTCTATTGGGAATCACCCTTTTAGTATTCCTATTGTTGCATCTAATACCGGGCGATCCAGCCGTGGTACTATCAGGAGAAAGAGCCACACCAGAACAAGTGGAAGCACTCAGACAGCAGTTAGGTTTAGATCGGCCTTTACCCCTACAATATCTCGCATTTCTAGAAAAGCTAATTCGCTTCGACTTTGGCACCAGTATTATCAGCGGTATTCCAATTGCCGATGAGATAAAAAATCGCTGGCCTGCTACATTTGAGTTATCCGTCGCCGCGATGTTAATAGCGATCGCTCTCGGAATCCCAGCCGGAATTTTCGCCGCCGTTCGCAAAAATAGCTGGCTGGATAATTTGTTAATGAGCGGCTCTTTGATTGGCGTTTCTCTACCAGTATACTGGTTAGGATTATTGCTAATTTATTTATTTGCAGTCAACCTACAACTCCTACCTCCCAGCGGGCGAATTAGTGTTGAAACAGGTTTCAATTTCAAACCGATGACAAACTTTTATGTGCTGGATGCTTTGTTCAGATTTGATATAGCAACCCTGAAAGATGTGCTATCTCACCTTATTTTACCAGCACTAACATTAGGCACTATCCCTCTAGCAATTATCGCTCGGATTACGCGCAGCGCCATGCTGGAAGTGCTATTGCAAGATTATATACGCACTGCTAGAGCAAAAGGCGTTCCCGGATACTTAATTATATTCCAACACGCGCTGAAAAATGCTTTATTGCCAATTAGTACCACTATCGGTTTGCAATTCGGTAACCTTCTTGGTGGAGCTATTCTCACTGAAACAATCTTTTCTTGGCCGGGAATTGGTTCTTGGATATACGAGGGAATTCTGGCGCGAGATTACCCGGTTGTGCAAGGCGGGGTGGTGTTTGTGTCCGTGACTTTTGTGCTAATTAATTTGTTAGTTGATATATCTTATGCTTTGTTCGATCCAAGAATTCAATACAAATAAGCTCTCACGCATCTAAATTGTAGTTAGGGACGGGCAAGATGCCCATCCCACAAGAATTTCATTAAATTGACTGTAAAATTTAGCTGCGTAGCAGCTTAGCAATTAGCAATGAATCCACTTAAACGGTTTTTACAATCCACTTCTGGGAAAATTGGCCTAATCCTAACCATCTCTATCCTCCTTATTTCCCTTTTAGCGCCAATCCTCCATCCCTACGACCCCGCGACTGACAGAAACTATCTGTTGCGGTTGAAACCTCCGAATTCCGAACATTGGTTTGGCACCGACGGATTAGGGCGAGATATTTTAGTTCTGGTGTGGTACGGAATGCGAACTTCTCTCACTGTCGGACTGATCTCGGTAGGATTGGGACTGATGGTAGGATTAATTTTGGGACTAATTGCTGGGTATTTCCGAGGTTATCTCGAAACAGTAATTGGCTGGTTAACTGATATTTTGTTAGCTTTTCCTTCTATACTATTAGCGATCGCGATCGTCACCGTTAGTGGCCCCAATTTGCAAAGTGTTATGATCGCCGTGGGAGTAGTACAAATCCCGATTTATATCAGACTTACGCGCAGCATGGTACTATCCCTCAGAGAACAAGAATTTGTAATAGCAACTAAGGCGCTTGGTGCTGACCCAACGCGCATTATTTTCAATCACATTTTGCCCAGCACTCTATCACCTTTAGTTGTACAAGCCACTCTTTCTATAGGTACTGCTACCCTAGAAGCGGCAGGATTGGGTTTTTTGGGTTTAGGCGCACAACCTCCTACACCAGAGTTAGGAACGATGCTATCTGATGCTTTTAAAAGTGGTTATTCTCTTTCTTCACCTTGGACTACAATTTTCCCCGGTTTATTTATTACCCTGAGTGTCTTAGCTTTCAATCTTTTAGGCGATGGTTTGCGCGATAGTCTCGATCCCCGTTCTTAGGGACAATCCCCAGTCCCCATCAAAAATCCTCTACCTCAAGTTGACCTACCGTAACGGCGCAAAAACCAAAAGCCGCAACCATTGGCATCGGACACTTCATGACATAGCTTATAATTGCGGCTACCATCGCCCCAACCACAGATGCGATCGCCCACAATCTTTCCTCAGCACTTAATCCTTTTTGTGCTTTAATTAATCTGAGCGCTTTACTAGGTATTGGCTCCGGCATTACCGCTCCCGGCGGAAAAGCCCAGTAGGTGTCATAACCCGCGACAACTAAATCAGTCCAGCCATTTTCTTGGCACCATTCCGAGATCCATTCTTCAGCGTAATGCTTCATCTTTCTTCCCTCACCATCCCTCAATCCAAAAGTCACATCTGATGCAGTCGCGTAGGCGCGGGGTAAACCCTTGCCTACAGCGGTCAGTCACTAGGAAATAAACAACTGACCATAAAAAGTTGTTAAAAGTTTTTAAGTATTGTTAACTTGTGACTTTGCAAAACTACGCCATATTCAGAATAGGCTATCAAAACCTAGCTTCTAATAAAAGTAAAAGATACCAAATTTAACGGAGCGATTACTGAATCTGATGGGGACACTTAGAAACGTTCTAGCCGAACATTTTAATTTAACGCATAATGAGATATTTGGCTAAAAGTGTCCCCGATCGAGGTGAGCCGATGACTGCAACTACAAACAGCAAAACGGTAGAGATAACCAAGCCACCAGAACTAGAGGTGGTGAACATGACCAAGCGGTTTGGCACGATGACAGCGCTGGATAACGTCTCAATGACACTGAAACCGGGGACATTCCACGCACTGCTGGGCGAGAATGGGGCTGGCAAAAGTACCCTTGTCAAGTGCGTGATGGGTTTTTATACTGCTGACAGCGGGGAAGTTTTGATTGACCAGCAATCTCGCGACATTAGCAGTCCCCGCGATGCTCACAAATACGGCATTGGCATGGTTTATCAGCATTTCACCTCAGTGCCTGCCATGACCGTAGCAGAAAATTTGGTGCTGTCCCGCTTCGACAGTGCCAATATAATTAAGTGGGATGAAGAGTACGATCGCCTCACCCTGTTTATGAAATCGGCTCCTTTTCAGGTAGATTTACATACTCCCGTCGCACAATTGGCTGCCGGACAAAAGCAGAAACTGGAAATCCTCAAACAACTTTATCTCAAAAGTCGGGTTCTAATTTTGGATGAGCCTACCTCAGTACTTACCCCGCAAGAAGCCGATGAAGTTTTAGGATTATTGCGCCAAGAAGTAACCGCCGGAAAGTTAAGCGTATTGATGATCAGCCACAAATTCCGCGAAGTAATGGCTTTTGTGGATGAAGTCACCGTACTGCGTAAAGGTAAGTTTGCCGGTAACGGCTTGGTAAAAAATCTCACGGTCGCAGACATGGCGCAGATGATGCTGGGTGAGAGGCGCGAAGCAAAACCAGTTGAGAAGACTGCACCTCCCTCAGATATCGCCGTCCTGGAAGCCAAAGACCTTCACGCCAATAAGGATAATGGATTGGAAGCAGTTTGCGGTGTTAACCTCACCGTACACGCTGGCGAGATTGTGGGAATTGCAGGCGTCTCTGGTAACGGTCAGCGGGAACTGGTAGAAGTATTAGCAGGTCAGCGTCCCGCCACGGCTGGGGAAATTCTGGTAAATGGGGAAGTTTATAAGGCAACGCGATCGCAGATGTACAAACATCAAATTTTCTCGCTGCCGGAGGAACCGCTCAAAAATGCCTGCGTACCTTATATGAGTGTGGCAGAAAATCTGGCATTACGCACATTCGATCGCGCACCCCAAGCTAAAGGCGGCGTGTTCCTCCTCCAAAACATCATCCGTCAAGTAGCCCAGGTTTTAATTAATCAGTTTTCCATCAAAACACCTTCCGCAGACACACCAGTTGGTAACCTTTCCGGCGGTAATGTGCAGCGAACGGTTTTGGCACGGGAACTTTCATCGGCTACAGTGAAATTGTTGATCGCTGCGAATCCCTGTTTCGGTCTGGATTTTTCGGCTGTTGAGTTTATTCACGGTCAGATTGTGGAAGCCAGAAATCGAGGCGTGGCGGTGTTGCTAGTGAGTGAAGATTTGGATGAAATATTGAAATTGAGCGATCGCATCCTTGTCATCAGCGAAGGTAAATTTGTTTATGAAAGTGAGATAAAAGACGCCGATTTCGCTACCATCGGTCAACGCATGGCTGGACACTAGAAGAGGGGCAGAGGGGCAGAGGGGCAGAGGGGCAGAGGGGCAGAGGGGCAG
>Ga0163148_10001978_pt1 | contig 25569 bp, 30 predicted proteins | sample OliLakLV19MP7P2_FD_148606 | JGI IMG/M metagenome (GOLD analysis project Ga0163148, IMG submission 148606) | Freshwater microbial mat bacterial communities from Lake Vanda, McMurdo Dry Valleys, Antarctica- Oligotrophic Lake LV.19.MP7.P2 | ecosystem: Environmental > Aquatic > Freshwater > Lake >... | reverse complement strand
CCCCATTATCAGATCTCATGTAAAAGAAAATTTATGGCAAAAACACAGAAAATTAGACCACGCGCAAAACAGATTCTAGTACGCCCTGACATCGAGGATTCGCGTGAATCAGAGCATGGCATTCTCACTCCCACAAACGTGGAGCAAGAGCAGAAAGCCATTGGCGAAGTGTTGGCCGTAGGACCCGACATCAAAGACATCAAAGTCGGCGATCGGGTTATTTATGGCGCATACGCAGGTGAGAAAGTAAAACTGCGCGAAAGCACGAAAGAGGTCGACTACGTGCTTCTGTTTGACGAGGATGTACTAGCATTCATCGAATGACCATGGATATATTGAAACTCATTGCAAACGGAGCAGGGCTAGCAATTTTATGGTTTATTGGAATGTTTGCATTGCCTATGCTTGCGATGCTTCTCTACGGCTTCATTACTGGATTCGATGACATGGAATTCGCAGAGATTGCGTTCTTTGTTACTTTTGTTCTTTATTGGATTGCATCGGGTGTTATTCTGATACTGCTATGAAAACAAAAGTAATCATTTGTAAGAAATGTGGCTATGCTAAAAATGGAAAAGAATTCTCCCCACAAGAGAGAATTGATGACGGTAAAGAACACATTTGTTTTGGATGTGAATTTGAAATAGCATGAGATACGGTCGTGACCTAGGATGCAGGTTTGGCCAACCCCACGATCTTGTGATGATACACGAGACCATACAGGTCAAGCACGAACAGTGCAAAATCTGTAGCAAAAGGTTTCGTTGGAATAAAGGCTACAAGATGCGCATAGAGAATGCTGAATACTTGAAAGCCCATGTCCGAAACTTCGCCCAGCGCACAGGCCCAACCAAACGTGTATACCACAAACTTTATTTACCAGAAAAAACTAAAATTATAATATGACAGCACCAATTCACTTCGAACCAACAACGGTCACAGATCTCGCAGAGATACTCGTACCGAAACACAAACACTCTGGCTTATCTAGAGCAGTAGCCGAGTTTTTTATTGAAGAACACACGGCCGACGTTCCGCCTAACATTGATACCAATACTCTCAGGCGGTTCGTTGATTTCTTAATCGTTAAAAAGACATATAACTAGCCATGCAAAACCAGACTGAAACAAAGATAATTCATGACAAGACGTTCGACGTGATCAAATCGGCCGTTGACAAAATGGTGAACTTCATTCGTCCGACTTTCGGGCCCGCAAGTAACAAGGTTCTCATATCAAAAAATACTCACCGCATGATCGTGGATGATGGTGTGCAGATTGCCCGAGACTTCGAACTCTCTGATCCTGCCGAAAATGCTGTTGTAAGCATCATTCGTGAGGTGGCTGTCAAGACCAATGACCGCGTAGGTGACGGAACTACCAGCTCCCTCATCATGTTGCAATCAATCATTAGTGAAGTCGCTCGCAAAGGCAACTACGATGGTCGCAAAATCGAAAAGGAACTGCTCAAAGGCCTCGATGATGTGCGCACACACTTAAAGAAAAATGCCCACGAAATCAAGACTAAGGAAGATCTAAAAAAAGTATCAATGATTTCATTTGACAACGAGAAAGTGTCCGAGATGATATCCGACCTTTACTGGAAACTCGGTAAAGACGGAGTAATCACCATCGACAAATCTCCAACCATGGACACTACTAGCGAAATATCCGAGGGTATAAAGATTGATCGTGGCTACATCAGCCCATACATGATCATCAATCCCGAGCGTATGGAATCAGTGCTTGAAAAGCCGAGCATCCTTATCACTGACTACCGCCTTACAGAAGCCAACGACATCATCCCGATTATGAATAAAATGGCAGCGGCAAACAAACGTGATCTAGTAGTTATCTGCGAAAACATGGAACAGTCCGCGCTCGCAACAGCTGTGCTAAATAAAATCCAAGGCAAATTCTTCGTGCTTGCTGTATGCTCTCCATCCTCAGATGACAGCAAAGTAACACTAGAAGATATTGCTCTCCTCACAGGTGCCAAGATGTTTACCGAATCAAAAGGCGACAAACTCGAAAATGCCGAGATTGCTGACCTTGGTCACGCTACCCGTTTCATTTGCCGACAAAATGAATCTGTCATTGTGGGACCAAAAGGCAAGCGATCAGATATTGCAGTGGCTATCACCAGCTTGCGATCTAACTTCGAACACGAAAAAGACGAAAAGAAAAAGGAATCCATCAAGAAACGGCTCGGCATGTTCACTCAATCAGTTGCCGTAATTAAAGTAGGCGCGCCAACCGAGAACGAGCAAAAGGCACTCAAATATAAGGTCGAAGATGCAGTAAACTCTACACGCGCGGCTTTCCAAGGCGGTATCGTTTGCGGTGCTGGCGTTGCTCTCTCAAAGATTAGAACCTCAAGCCCTATCTTAAATGAAGCTCTCCAATACCCACATCGACAGCTCATGGATAACATGGGAATCAAGGACCCTGAAAAGATGTCAGAAAATCTTGATGATGGCCATGTGATGAACGTGGTGACTGGCAAAGTAGGTCCGTACCTATCAGTCGGCGTGGTTGATCCAGTCGATGTGCTGATTGCTGGCGTTGAAAGTGCTGTATCAATCGCATCGATCCTCGTAACAACATCAGGAATGGTGGTCGAACACGTCGCAAAATCGCCAATCGTGAACGGCTAAATTACTCAAAAAACAGCTTAAAATAACGCTATTATGCAAAAAACAAAAGAACTTCTAGACCTGCTTGTGAAAGCTATCGTCGATCATCCCGATGATGTGAAGATTGAATCTCGCACTGATGAAATGGGTGTGTTACTGACCCTCACGGTTAACAAAGAAGACATGGGAAAAGTCATCGGTCGAGGGGGCGATACAGCTAAAGCAATTCGCTCACTTCTCCGAATCGTTGGCATGCGTGAAAATGCAAGAATCAATCTAAAAATAAATGAGCCAGAGGGCTCCACTCACGTACATGTCACCAACGCCTAAAGAAAAACCAAAAGCAAAAGTGTCTGATGAAATGGTGATTGAATACCTGCCTCTTTCCGAGATTATCCCCTACTTCAAGAATGCCAAAGAACATCCGCAAAAGCAGATCAAGAAAGTGGCTGCCTCAATCCAAGAGTTCGGCTTCAATCAACCAATCGTAATCGACAAAGAAAAGGTGATCATCGTTGGTCACGGCCGATACCTTGCCGCACAATTCCTCGGCCTACCCAAAGTCCCTACACTCACAATCGACCTGACCGAAGAACGTGCCAAATCGTACCGCTTGGCCGACAACAAACTCAATGAGTCTGACTGGACGATGGAGATCGTGATCGAAGAACTGAAATCACTCTCGCTCCAAATGCTCGACCTCACTGGCTTCGATGCAAACCTTATACTTGAAACTAAAGAAGATGACCCTGACCTCTCGGCAATTGGTGTTCCCCGAAGCGTACTCGGTGACATCTACCAGCTCGGCGAACACAAGCTTATCTGTGGTGACTCAACTGATCCGAACACCTACAAGTCACTGCTCGGTGATGAAAAAGCTCGGCTCATCTTCACTGACCCACCATACTCAATTGACTATCACAGCGTTGACAAAACCAAAGGTGGTAAAGGTCTGACATACTCCTCCGAAAAGTTCGGTGGCACAGGTGGCCGTATTTTCAATGATGACAAGACTCCCGAAGAGGCCTTGAAGTTCTACGATGAAGTTCTAAAACAGCTCTACGACTTCTCGACTGATGACACGAATCTATATTGGTGGTTCGCATCGCGTATAACTGAAGTGAATATGCAAGCATGGTACAAAAACAAGTGGCATTACTCCCAAATAATCATCTGGCTCAAAAACAGCATGATATTCTCTCCATGTCAAAAGTTCCACAGAATCTACGAACCATGTCTGATGGGATGGAAGCAAGGCAAAACCTCCTATCAAAACTTCACGTTCAGTGCTTACACCGAGCTATGGACAACTGGCGGCCTCAAGACATTCGCCGAAAACCTCGATGTCTGGTATCAGAAGCGAGACAACACCAACTCCTACATCCACCCTACGCAGAAGCCCGTACAGCTCGCCGAGCGCGCCTTGAAACGCTCGTCAGAAATAGGTGACATCGTTCTCGATGCATTTGGTGGCTCTGGCTCCACACTCATCGCATGTGAACAGCTTGGTCGTAAAGCACGGCTCATCGAGCTAGATCCAAAATATGTCGATGCCATTGTCGGCCGTTGGGTCAAATACAGTGAAAACCAATCAGTGATTAAGAACGGTGAAGAAATCCAATGGAACGCATAATCGACAAAGACAAACCAGTGGACACAAAACGCCTGAGCATTGCACAGGTGACTGAATTGGTCGGCTACAAACCCATGACAGTCCGCATACAGAATAAGTGGGTCGTGATCAATTATCCAACTATGGTCGTACGCATTAGAAAATGGTAAAATAAGACAATAAAACACTATGGGACGCAAATCTAAAAATCAAAAATGGCGTGAAGCATTAAGCGCATCAAAGACCAAACTGACTCCTGAAGTTGTCCGACAACTCAAGGAAGCATTTGCCATAGGCGCAACAGTCAAACAAGCGTGCTACTACGCGGAAATAGCTGAATCAACTTACTACGATTGGATATTGAAAAATCCAAAGTTAGGGGAGGAGTTCACTAAGATGCGCCAACGCTTGCCTCTTGCCGCTAAAACAAACATCGCTTCTGCCATTCAGAATATGAAAGACATCGGTCTATCCAAGTGGCTTGTTGAACGTACCGAACCAGATGCATACGGCGAAACTCTCACTCTCAAACATCAAGGTGACCTCAATCTTGCTTCCGAGGACAAAGAAGCCCTCGAATCGTTCCACGAAACCCTACGTGCCAACCTACGCGAAAGAAGCTTAAAGAAGGCCAAGGAAGAAGGCGAACTACCATCATGAAAATAATCCACGAACTACCACCCATATACGATGCCGTAGTGAATGCAGGAATGCGCCCAAGTCCAAACACAATCTATGCATATGGTGATGCAATCTATGTACCATCTGGCGAACACATTCCCGAAGACTTAATCGTGCATGAAGAAACTCATTGCAAACAACAATCTGGTGACCCTGATGCATGGTGGTCACGATACATCGATGATCCTTACTTCCGCATCGAACAAGAAATCGAGGCCTATGCCAACCAGTATCGCTACGTGTGCCGAAACATGATCAAGGACCGCAATGCCCGAGTACGCTTCCTCATGAGCATGTCCATCGCGCTGTCGGGCCCCATTTATGGCAATGTGATACTACAGTCGGTAGCGTATGAACGTATTAAAAAACTAGCAAATATATCATGACAAACTGCAACCATCAATTCATCAAAGTGTGCTCTGATCACAATAAAAACTATCAAGATAAAAACTCCACATTTCAATATCAAGTTGAGGAGAAAATGTATGCCATTGTCGTCTGTGCTTGGTGTGGCCACGTGCGTCACGTCTACGCCAATGGCGACATTAAAGTTATAAAAGACCATGGCGAAACAACCCAATCAGTATAGTGATATCCATGCGTGGCTTATCGGTGAAGAAATCAAAAATGAAAAGGGTGATCCGATTGAATTTGATAGTCACCCGTTCCTCTTTGATATCTACGCAGATCAGTCCAAACACCTGACAATTATGAAAGCCGCACAGGTCGGTCTTTCAACCCTTTCAATACTCAAAAATCACTTCGATGCCAAGAAGTATCAGCTGGACATCATTTACACTCTCCCAACTGACGGTGACGTGCGTACATTCGTTGGTGGAAAAGTGAACCGAATCATCGCCAATAACCTTTCTATGCTCGAAGACGTGGCTGACAAAGACTCAATCGAACAAAAACAGATTGGTAATTCAATGGAATACTTCCGAGGAACGTGGACAAAGAAAGCCGCAATCATGGTCACCGCTGATCGCCTCGTTCACGATGAAAAAGACAGCTCCAAACTTGATATCATCGCTGACTATCAAGCCCGTCTGCAACACTCCAAACACAAACAAACGCATACATTCTCTCACCCCTCACTCCCCGAGACTGGTGTACACGCTGATTGGCTTGCGAGTGATCAAAAGCACTGGTTCGTGAAATGTCCGAGCTGTAATCACTGGCAATTCCTCTCATGGAATACCGAAGACCCTGCACAAATGTCTATCGATTTAGAACGTCGTGCCTTTGTCTGCAAGAAGTGCCGAGAGATTCTCCCCGAGTATGTTCGAAGAAATGGCCAATGGGTCGCCAAATACAGAGATAAGCCGATCAGTGGCTACTGGGTACCACTCCTAATTGCACCTTGGATGACCGCAGGTGCGCTTATAGACAAGTTTAGACACCCTGACACCACACCCGAGTTCTGGTGGACTAAGGTGCTAGGTTTGCCATTTGCAGACGGATCCTCAAAACTCCTCCGTAAGAGCTTCTTCCAAAACCTGACTGGCAAGAAATGGGCGCCTCTTCCCGATGAACGTATTGTGATAGGAATTGACACAGGACTTCGAATTGACTACGTGATGGGAAATATCAAAGGACTCTTCCATCATGGAGATTGTACAGACTATGCCGAGCTAGACGGCTTAATGAAACGTTACTCCAAGGCCATCGCAGTAATCGATGCAGGTGGCGATCTGATCGGCTCACGTGCCTTTGCAGAGCGTTGGCCAGGTAGAGTATTCCTCTGCTACCTTGGCGGTGATCGCAAGACTAACGAACTCGTGAAGTGGGGCAGGGGAGATGAGTACGGAGCTGTCATGGCCGATCGTAATCGCATGATTCAGATCGTGGTGGATGAGTTTAGAAACAGTCGTATCCCTGTCCACGGCACCCAAGAGGAATGGTTCGAATACTGGCTCGACTGGAATAATCTCTCAAAAATGAAAGTGCTTGATCCCGATACCAATGTGGTCAAAGGTTACAAATGGGTCCGCAATGGTCGTGATCACCGCGCTCTTGCCACAGTATTCTGGCGTGTTGGAATGAGACGATTCACTGGCATGGGAAGCATCGTGCAATCCGAAACGGAAGTACGCCCAACAAGCTACATGATCGACCCTAACCAAACAGTATCCTTTGACCCTGATGAGATGTTCATAAAAGGCGTGAATAAAACCCTTGATGAATTGGAAGACTCCGATGACTGGCGAAACGTATAGTTATCCACTACCGACCGCTTGCCACTTGCTCTCTAACACAATAGAATATACGTATTACTAATTAATTTTCATAATCATGAAACAATGCTCAAGTGGCCATGCATGGGATAATGGTGAAAAATGCGACCGATGCGGTGGCGTTGACATCACTGCCCATGCGAGTGTTGAAGATCAACCCAACATGAACGACGAATCAAATACAGTTGAAGAAACAAATTCTCCTGCACCAGCAGAGGAAAGTGTATCTGAAACTGCACCAGAAGAAGTCGCTCCTGCTGAAGATGTAGAGGAAGAGGAATCGGTTGAAACCGAGGAATCTGAATCAGCTGATGAAGCTGCCCCCGCACCAGCCGAAGCGCTCGCCTAGTGCTATGCGCCTGAGACAGATGGTAAGTCGCCAGTTTCATACGCTGGAGAACGTGGTTCGACTCCACGAGGCGCTACATTAAAAAAGAAAGGCCCCGACAAAGTGTCGAGACCTTTCTTTTAATATATTTGCAAAAATAACCCAGATACTACGTTGGGACGCTTTACTCGCATCAAGCGAGGACTGCACTATCCTACAACAAATAGAAACAAAGAGCAACTCTTTTTTGTTATCCACACCCTCGCCTAGTGTGCATCTGTCAAGCTTCTATGTTATATTTATGTCAACGAACTCTTCCATGCATTCCACGTCTGGGTCGCTGAACTTTTATTATCGCTCCGTATTTTTCATATAAAAATAATGACAGAAGACACAGGCGTATCATCATACGTATCCCTTGGATCCGATGTTAATAAATCCAAAGGAAACTTAACCCTTGACACTAAGGAGGGTATTGTGTCCGACAAATTACCTGAACTCGAGCTGGAAATGAAAGATGATGACCTCGTCATACTTCTTGACAAGTACGAAAAGATTTGGAAAGAATCACCTAAAAAACAAGAGTGGGAAAAACAGATTGAAGAGAATGAGAAGTATTGGCTCGGTAAACATTTCGATACACCAAAACTAGATACAAGCCGACCACGTGTTGACAACCTGATATTTGAATCATTAGAAACCTATCTACCACAAATGACTCGGCGCAATCCCGAGCCGATCGTGTCGCTTGCTGAATCGGAAAAAGATGGCCAGAACGAAGACCCTATCAAAACTGCATACGTTCAAAAAGTAAAAGGCACACTCGCTGATCTTGCTGACAAAAACAAGATGCGCCTCAAACTCAAGAAAGGCGCTCGCCATTGGGCTATCTACCAACTCGGTGTAGCAAAGCTTGGCTGGGACCTAGACAATGACATTCCTGTCGTTCGCATTGTGCGCCCCAATAAAATTATCCTTGATCCCGATGCAACCATTGACGAAGATGGATACACTGGCAATCGTGTCGGTGAGTATCGAAAAATGGAAGCTGATAATCTCATCTCTATCATTGGTGGTGACGAGGAAAAGAACAGCACATCTATCGCCAAAATCAAAGAACTTACCAAAGGCGAACTTGGTACTGAAATACAATTTGTCGAATGGTGGACTCCACAATATCTCTGTTGGAAACTCGGCAGTACAATCCTGCTCAAAAAGAAAAACCCACACTGGAACTACGATCGCACCGAAACCCCAACTCCTAACGATCTTGGCTCCGAGGGTGTTATCGTTGACAACTACGGAAACGTTGCAACTGAAGAAATTCAAATCAAAGGCATCAACCATTTTTCTGTACCACGAATGCCGTACTGTTTCCTCTCGGTGTTCAACCTCGGTGATCAGCCAATGGACAAGACTTCGCTGATCGGCCAGAACCTCGCCAACCAAGACAAGATCAATAAACGCAACCGCCAGATAGACAAAAACACTGACCGCATGAATGGCGGTATGGTGGTCTCGCTTGCGCGCTCTGGTCTCACTGCTACACAAGCCAAAGGCGTGACCGATGCACTTCGCAAAGGTGGTGTAGTAGTTATACCTGATGGCGCACCTCGTGATGCTATCGACCAGTACAGCCCTAATGGTTTACCTGCCGATGTCTACAACGATTTGATAGACACTCGAAATCGTCTACGAGATATCTTCGGTGTCACTGGTTCTACGCCAGCTGGTATTGAAAGTGAAACAACGGTGCGAGGCAAGATCATCACACGTGGTCTTGATGCCGACAGAATTGGTGGTGGTGTGAGCGAATACCTCGAACAATTTGCTGACGATATTTACAACCATTTTGTACAGCTCCTCTACGTCTACGACACGGCCTATCAATTTGTGGCCGAAGCAACCCCACCGAAAATCATCGTGTCGGTCAAAGAGGGTTCGCTTCTTCCAAAGGACAGCGCCACAATTGCTAACCAAGCCATTGAACTCGGGACCGCAAACAAAATGGCACTGGTTGACATGTACAAACGCCTCGAGTATCCAAACCCCGAGGAGTTAGCCGCTAATGTGTGGCTCGAAACAAACGCACCTCATCTGCTATACAAGAATAATCCACTTATCGCAGAAGCAATGCAGATGCAACAGCAAGCATCGCAGGCGGAAGCAGATCAGAAATCCCAAGAGGGTGCATTGGAGCATGATCGGTCGTTAGAATCAGACATTAATAAATCACTTCTGAAAGAAGTGCCAATAGAAAAATAACCATGAGAAAAATCATACCAAAAACAAATACGAACATGATGGACATGCCAGCCAAGACGGAATCCAAACCGATTTATCCGAGCTTCCGTATTGAGCTGATTCACCTACCCGAAGCCAAGAAGTGGGAGATCGGCAAGGAATATAAGATCACTCTGAAATTGAAGATGACGGGCATCTCAATTAGTCGATATCAGAATGATTCAGAGTTCGAGATTCACGCCATCGGAATTGATAAAGGATATAACGAGGAAGAAGAATAAATAATGTTCAAAGATGTCGTCTCGTAGCCAGCGACTATAAACAAGTAGCCACGGAGTCAATTAATCTATATAATAGAAAATGAACGAAACAACACCGACGGAGTTCAAGCAAGAGGGCGAACCAGCCTTCCAAGCCGAGAACACAGAGAATGATAACTCTGCCGAATCGTCAACGGAAAAAGAAACGATCACTGATCAGTCCCAATCGCAAGAGGGGAAAGAAGACTCTGGCGCAAAAAATGATAGTGATGACGCAGGATTTGCATCTCATCCTCGCTGGAAAGAGCGAGAACAAGATTGGGATAAACGCTTCAACGAACAGGAGAAGCGCCACGTCGATGAGTTTGACGACTTGCGCAAGGAAATGGATGTGAAGATTGCCGCTCGCGCTTCACAAGCCGAGGGTGAACTTCCAGCAATTCCAGGGTGGTTTGGCGGTACAGAAGATGAATGGAAAGAATATCGGACATACGAAGATACCCGCACAAAACAAGCTGAAGAACGTGCAGTGACTCGCTTCACTGCCAAGCAGTCTGAAGAACAGAAAGCAATTGACGATGCAACTAAGTACTTAAATGATACAGTTGGTGAAATCGAAAGCGACAAGACGATCAACCCGAAAGGCGAGAAAGTCGACAGAAACAAACTGCTGAAATTCACGCTTGATAACGACCTAGTCGACAGTAAAGGTCACTGGAATTATAAAGTGGCTTTCAAACTTATGAAGACCATGCCAGCATCAACCGCTACTGAAGACAAGGACGAACGGAAGAAAATCGCAGGCGCTACTACGTCAGAAAACCGAGGGGAAACCAAACAACCTGCAGTCACGACGAGCACAGACTTTTCAAAACCAGGCGCTCGTCCTTGGTAAATTATTCACTTAATATTAAAAATCATGGCAGAATTATACGGACAAAGGATTCAAACCACAGTGCAGACTAAATATCTACCTTTCGTGGTTGACACAGTCCTCAATTCCAACGTTCTCTTCCAACGCGTTGTACGCGGTGCGAAGAAATGGGGTGGTCGCACATTGCGCGTTCCGATCAAGGTTTCTAAGAATACTACGGGTCAATCATTCCGTGGCTTCGATACTTTCTCGGTAGCAGCAACTGACAACCGACAGTTTCTCGAGTTTACACCTAGCTTCTACCAGATTACTTGTGCGCTTCCAGGCGACGAGCTATCTGTTGCAGATACAGAGGACAAGGTGCTTGACCTCATGAAGCTTACAATCCAGTCCGACACCGAAGACATGGCCGACGACCTCGGTACCATTTTCTACGCTGACGGAACTGGTAATGGCAGTAAGGACCCATTAGGTCTAGCCGCACTCGTTGACGACGGCTCGGCCGTTTCAACGCTCGGTGGCCTCTCACGATCAACATTCACGACTCTACAGTCGACTGTTACTGCATCGTCAGGAGTCATCTCACTCGCAAAGGTTGATACCCTTTGGGCAGCTGTCACCTCTGGTGCGCAGAAGCCTACGGCTATCTTCACTACCGAGTCAGTGTTCAACTTCTATGGTCAACTCTTAAGACCACAAGAGAGGATCAACAAAGAAGCATCCCGAATTAAAGGTGGTCTCTTCGGTACTACTGGTTTCACAGCTCTCGATTACAACGGCAAGCCTGTCATTATGGATGAAAAGTGTACCTCTGGTGCATTTATCATGGTTAATGAGGACTTCGTTGAATGGTATGCTCTTCCGTTTTTCAACGCGAAGCCAGTCACATACAAGTCCCAAATCGAGGGAAATGATTACGAGGCGCCTATCGGTCTTGGCTTCTCGTGGTCTGACTGGATTGTTCCAGCCAACGCTGGCGCAGTAGTCGGTCACGTCTATTTCGGTGGTCAGTTCATAACTACCAACCCGAAGAGGCACGGCAAGCTTACTGGCATCACAGGCGTTTAGGTATTATTAGGTTTCTCCCTTGACCTCGGGTCAATAAAATGATTACGAGAGAGGGTTAAAATAAAAAAACAAATGGCAGTCTTAACAGAAGGTTTGGTTGAGGACTTCATCCCAGTTGTCCGATATCACGGCCTCAATACCAACAAGAACATCAAAGTAGGCGGTTCCGCTACTGTTGATTTGTCCGAATCCACAGGAACATTCAAGTTTCCAACGGGAGTAACCTCAGGACTTAAAAGAGCAGTTACACGAGGTTCTTCCTCGACTCACACACTGCTTGTGGGTGACTCAGGAATGGTTTTTGTCGCAATGCTTGGCTCATCCACGCAGACATACACACTTCCATCAGTTGCTACAGCAGGGGTTGAATTTACCTTTGTCTGTGGACACGCTTCAGGTGAAATTCTAGTTACCACAGCAGGTACAGACCCGCTTGTAATAACCACACTGACATCAGTCGGATCAGACATCGACAGTGCGATTGTTTCAGTAACTACAGGTATTAAAAACACCGCAGCTACTAATGCAATCGGAGATACTTTGACCATAGTATCTGACGGTGTAACTTGGTTTGGTCTTGGTATCACTTCAGGTATCTGGGCTACCCAGTAGGTCGAATTATTAATTAATCTTAGAATTACAATCATGTCAGAATCAACATTAGTAGGACCAACGACAATAGTCGGCGCAGATTTGAGATCAAATCTTGCAACGGCAGTACATCAGATTGGTACCTATGTAGAAACAGCAGACGGTCGTGGTTTTCGTTACGCTAAAATAGGCGCAACGGCAACAGTGCCAGGCAAGCTATACGTAGCCGCAGCTTGGGACAGCACCAACTTTGCTCCAGTAGGAGGCCTTGACACAGCGGCAGCTGCAATAGGCGACACCACAGTTACAATCACTACCAGCACCACAGTTGCAGCAAATTTGCTCGCAGGTGGCTACTTGGTAACGGATATAACTCCAGGACAAGGTTACACCTACCGCATCAAAAGCAATCTCGCTTCGTCAGCAGGAAACTTGGTGATCACATTAGACGATCCAATCGTTGTAGCTCTCACAACAGCTTCAAATGTGGTTCTTGTTAAACACCCTTACGATCAAGTTATTGTATCGCCAGGTGGTGCTTCAACAGGACACCCAGTAGGTATCGCGAACACAATCATAACTGCGGCGCAGTTCGGTTGGGTTCAGACATACGGAGCTTGCGCGATTCTAGCAGGTGTGGCTACCAGTATCTCCCTCCCAGGAGTACCAGTAGTACCAAGTGCTTCAACAGCAGGTTCAGTAATCGTTGCAACAGCTATTCTTCCAACAATCGGTTGGGCGATGCAGTTGATGACAGCGACAGAGTATCAAATGATATATCTGACAATTCACTAGAGGTTAATTTCTCTCTTGGCTCTGCTCCTTTACGGGGGCATCGACCAGGAGAGAATCCAGCGCTTAATAAATTAACTCCGTTCGCTGGACGGATTCGGCACAAAAAGCAAGTGATTGCCGCCTTGCACAACTCAAAATGAAAACAGCATTATTCACAAATTTCTCATCAGAAGAATTCATCTGTGCTTGGGATGGTAAAGTCAGGAAATTTATACCAGGTCAGTCCATCTACCTACCCGACTATCTAGCGCACCACTTCGCCAAACACTTGACGAATCGTGAGCTGATCAAGACAGGCAAAGAGAGATCTACATCCCCTAAGTTCCCCGATCAAGAACCACACTTCATGGAATTGTTCAACAAGGCATACACGCCTGACGAATCCAACGAGTTTGGCGAAAAGAACGAGGAAAAGAAATATGATCTCGACACCCTCATCAATGTAACCAACAAAAATCGCGAGACTAAATCTGCAGTTGCAGGTCCACAGGACCCGAACGAACCACAGATGATCCCCTCTCCCGATGAAGATGAAGACGGTGATGAGGAATCGTTCGAAAATAAGCCCTTAGAATAATTAATTAATCACCATGGCACCAATAGATTACGGCACACCATTCTCCGAGACAGCTACACATGCCACTTCGGCTGTGGCTTCTCATGCGGGTGTAGCTGTCAAAACGTTTTATATTACAGATATTGCTGCGAGTACCGATAAAGCTGGGGCACTTCTCCTTGTAAAACAAGGAACGACTGTAATATGGCAACTACAACTAGCGGCAAGTGCGGCTGGAAATTTGGCATATTCACATAGCTTCAAAGTTCCGCTCAAGGCAGAGGTAGGCGCTCTTGTGAGTGTCACGATCGACGGTACTTCTGTTTGCAACGCAAATATTGCAGGATACGAGATATAAACCACTATGAAGCTCCTTACTCCAAACGAGGTAGATAAAGAAAAAACTCGGCTTGAAACGGAGCGAGTATCTAGAATTGGGAAAATCCAAAAAGAAGAGTCCGAATCGGTTCGGCGCTTAAACGATGCTTTGACAAAAGAAAAAAAAGAAATGGATCGGCTCAAGTCTGATACCACAGTTGCTGAATTGAGGGCGAAATTGAATATAGAAAAGATGGCCTTAATCGGTGAAGTAAAATCACTTGAAAATCGAAAAGAAAAAGCCTTAGAACCGATCGTTGAGCGAGAAAAAGAATCGGAAGTACTAATCTCGCAACTGAAGTCATCCCTTGATAAAGTCAACACTCGTGAGGATGCCTTAAAAGTTAGAGAAGATGAGTTATTAGAGCGTATCGAATTGGTTGTTGACAGAGAGTCAGAGTTGCCCATCTTGGAGCAAAGTCTTGAAAAGAGAAAGAAAATTATTGAAGTGTCCGAAATGGAAATCATCAAACAGACAAAAATACTTGGAGAGAAGTGGGTGGAATACCACACGCAAATACACGAATCAAATGCCGATCTGGCTAGACGTGAGAAAGAGGTCGAAGACGGTAATAAATCAAATGCGGTCTATGCAGATACTCTGTCCAAGAAAGAATTAGAACAGACTGCTCACGATCGTCAAATTGCAGATCGATATGCCACTCTTGGTCGAGCAACTGCAGAGTTAGAAAAGAAAACAAATGGCTGAAGCAAAAATTGATAATAATAGAATACCGACAATACAAGGAGTGCTCAATACCGATGGTGTTACTCCAACCAATGTCAAAATTGACCCAACGACTCATGCACTTTTTGCCAGTGATGGAGCATCGGGAAGTGATTTAGGAAATGATAGTGCATATAGAGATGACAACGGAAATCCAACTTTAATCGCCACAGATGTGAATAATAATATCATTCCACTCTATGTAAATTCAAGCGGTCACTTAATGATACAATCAACATAAATTTATGGCTGAAGCAAAACGAGATCAAAACTACATTACGACCTTACTAGCAGTCAGCAACGCTGATGGCATTACTCCCGTTTTGCTATGGGCTGATCCCACCACACACCGACTTTTAGTAGATCTCCCTACTGGTTCAGGTACGGTTACCTCCGTTTCGGTAACAACCGCCAACGGTGTTTCAGGCACTGTTGCCACAGCCACGACCACTCCTGCTATCACTATCGTTCTCGGCGCAATTACGCCATCCTCGGTAAACATTTCAGGACTAACGGCTTCCGAACTTGTCGCTACCGATGCTTCTAAAAACCTTGTCTCTCTCGCAGTCGCAACCTATCCATCACTCGTGGAACTGGCCTATGTCAAGGGTGTCACCTCTGCGATTCAGACACAGCTGAATGGGAAACAAGCGTCAGGTTCGTATGGACTTACAACCAGTCCTCTTTCACAGTTCGCATCTACAACTTCGTTACAATTGCTCGGAGTTATTTCTGACGAAACTGGAAGTGGTGCATTGGTCTTCGGAACTTCTCCAGCGATCACCACTCCAACAGGAATTGTGAAAGGAGATGTCGGGTTAGGCAACGTAGACAACACCACTGACGCTGGAAAGCCAGTATCTACAGCTCAACAAACAGCTCTTAACTTAAAAGCTAACCTAGCCTCTCCAACCTTTACAGGAACAGTAACTATCCCAACAGGAGCGTCAATCACCACACCAGTCCTCACAGGACTTCCTACTGGCACGGGTGTAGCTTCTGCTGCCACTGCATCAACCCTAGCCTCAAGAGATGCTAACGCTAACCTTTCAGCAGATAACTTGCTACAGGGCTACACCACTACTGTTACCGCAGCAGGAACGACAACCCTCACAGTAGACAGTACATACCTACAATTCTTCACAGGTTCTACAACTCAAACATTGACACTTCCTGTTGCATCAACACTTGTGCTTGGCCAGCAATTTTATATCCGAAACAACAGTACGGGAGCGGTAACAGTTAACTCATCAGGAGCTAACGTAGTGCGTATCTTAGCTGGAAACACTCGAGTGATCGTAACTTGTATTCTTACTTCAGGAACAACAGCTGCTTCTTGGAGTGCAATGTATGTGGGAATAAGTATTACAGATGGGAAGATACTATCAGCATCAAACACTCTTACCCTTGCTGGAACAGACGCAACCACAATGACGTTTCCTGCAACTTCTGCCACGATTGCTCGCACAGACGCAGCTCAGTCATTTACAGGAGTACAAACATTTGTTGCACCTATCCTCGGCACACCAACATCAGCAACACTTACAAACGCAACAGGGCTTCCAGTATCAACAGGTATAGCAGGACTTGGAACAGGCGTAGCTACAGCTCTGGCGGTAAACAATAATGCCGCAGGTGGATACTCACCTATTGATGGAACAGCGACAATAACAAACAAACGACCACAACCTCGCACCAACTCAACAACTACTGCCGCAACCCTAGCTCCTTCCCTTGCCACAGCCAATGTTTATTACAGAACTACTCAAACAGCCACTCTTACGATTGACGCTCCTATCGGGACTCCCGTTATTGGAGAAACTATCCTTATTTACATTGACTCAGTGGCAGCTCAAACTCTCACAATAAACGCTACTTACAAAGTATTTGGTGCAGCTTTCCCAGCTACCACTACAGCAGGAAAGACTTTTATGATGAGTTGTCAGTTTAACGGCACAGACTGGAAAACTTTGTGGGCTAACGCAATATAAAATGTCACTTCTTACCAACCTCATATCGTACTGGAAATTTGATGAATCTTCAGGAAATGCTGCTGATGCTCATGGTTCTAACACTCTTACAAATAACGGCAGCACAGCTTTTGCCACTGGTAAAATAAATAACGGGGCTGACCTTGAACAAAGCTCCTCGCAATCTTTTAGCATTGCAGATGCTTCTCAATCAGGTTTGGATATTGCAGGAAATTGGTCTGTATCGGCATGGATTAAGGTAGAGTCTTTCGTTGGTGGCGCATTGTCGATGGGTATAATTAACAAAGATGTTATTAACAAAAGGTCGTATTCATTTTCCCTAGAAGACGATGGAAAACTGAGAGGCGCTTTCTGTAGCGATTTAAGTGGTTCTCAGAGAAGCACTCGAAATGGGAGCCATACAGCATTAAGCACTGCCACTTGGTATCACGTTGTAATTGTTTGCACAGTTGCTACTCCAGCCATTGTTTTTTATGTGAATAATACAGCTGACAGTGGAGCGATGGGTGATTCAAGTGCAACTTCTGTGGTTAATGGTACGGCCGACTTTTATTTAGGGTTTAACCAAAGAGAGGGAGCCTTCGGGACCTATTTTGATGGAATTATAGACGAAGTAGGTATTTGGGACAGGGTACTAACTTCAGACGAAGTAACCTCTCTTTACAATGGAGGTGCAGGACTTGCTTATCCGTTCTCATCCTTCCAAGCCACTCCTATGATGCACATGATGGCTTCAGCTTCAGGTTTGGTATAATAGATATATGAAAACTAATAATTTACAAGGAAAAAGATTTGGCAATCTCGTCATTATTGAAGATGCTGGCTCAGACAATGGTCGAACCTTGTGTGTTCCTTGCCACAAATTAACAGAAACCTTTGCTGGCAGAGGAATGAAAAAGTCATACAACACCAACATCAAGTCAAACATTAAGAGTATTAACACAAATGCCCTTGCCAATGTGAAAACATTTGACACTAACGCATAAAATTATGAACGAAACAACCCTACAATTTGTCGCAATATTGGTCACGGTCGCAGGGCTTCTCGGCTGGCTTTTGAAGCAGGTGATCACATACTTTATAAGGTCATCCGAGGAGAAATCTGCCTACCTTGAAAAGCTAGTGTTTGCGAACCAAGTCAATACCGAAAACTTCGTGAACACGATCAACCATCAGCGTACTCTTGACCGAGAGATGCAGGAAAAAATCGACAAATCTCTCAACGAACTACGCGTTGAAATCTCCAACTCCAGCCGCATCAATGAGAAAGTAATAGATTTCCTTAAAAAACCATGAGTTCACAACCAATAGTAATAAATAAGTGGAACGAGGGAATTGCGGACTCACCGCACGTGGGCTTAGGCTTGATCAGAAATGGTGATATAGAAGCATTCCCAGGGGCCCTCAAGGTTGGCCGAAAACCTGCCTCAATTTTTCATACTGCATTCTCTACTACTTTTACAGCAGTTGCCGCCACTGATGTTTGCACAACTACATCAGTAGAAAGAACAGGAATCGCTGTCACTTTCACAACGACTGGTACGTTACCAGCTGGATTAAGCACAGGAACTATATACTTCTTACGTAGAGAAAGCGCCACGACATTCAAGGTGGCCACAACCCTCGGTATCGCTGGGGTTGGTACGGTCGTCGACATCACAGATACAGGCACGGGTGTACACACGGTCACTTCTGTGAACCCAGGTCAAATCAATCACACTGTCAAAGATTACATACGTTCAGCTAGTAACTATCAATACTTCTTTCAGGACTCAAATGCACAAGTATGGTGGCATTTGCCTACCTCATTTGGTGGCACATATGGTGGTGGTACTTTCTTGCTTTCGGGAAATACACTGACTGATGGCGTTGGAAACGGCCTGACTTTATTCACCGCTTCAAATGGAGCAGATCGTTACCTATTTGCATTCAGAGATTACAAAGTGGATGTGGTGAATGTCCGATACCTGCCTATCTACACTTGGACAAATGGCTGGCAATCCAGCTTAGATTTCATGACTACTGACTTTGCTAGTGCTGTAACCAACTGCTTGCAAGTTGGTGGTCGAGTCAATCCCGTTGGGTCCGAAGAGCCTGTTGTGATCGCAAGTGCGCAATCATCGGGTGCTAGTTCAGCATCTACACTTAGCTTCAACATAGTAGTTCCAGCTGGGTACTCCGACTTATCCGTTGTCGTGATATCGGGAATTGCAGGCACTGGTGCTAATGGTGAAGTGACAGGTGTTACCTTTGATGGAAACGCAATGACTGGGCTTCAATCGGGCTCAGCATCTTCTAGATTTGATACCCGATCATATGTGGCACCAGGGATTGGAAGCAAAACAATCGTGGTAACTTATACAGGCGCTATTACTAATCGTTGGGCGCAAGCATTCATATTCAACAAATCGCATCAAACTACTCCATTTACAGTTTCCACCCTTGAAACTGGGGTTGCGGTTACAACACTCCTAAACGTAGTCACACTTACAGCTACTAAACAATTACCGCTTACACTGACATTCTCTAATGGGGCAGCGGCACATACTCCAAGACCATTACAAGTACCGATTGTCCCAAGTACCAGCCTATTCTCGTCTGCCTCCGTGTTCTCATCGAGCTTCTTTAGCTTAGCGACTAACTCGAATATCCAACACTATGCAATAAAAGCACAGGATGATATCGTGTATTTCTGCAATTCCCGACTCATCGGAAGTATCAAAGAAACTATCGATAGAGTGTTCGATCCATCAACCTCTGCAACCTATACATTCAATTACAGCGCACTTGATTTGCCATCGGATGAATATGCAGAATGGATCGAAGAACTTGGCGCGAATCTAATGATCGCTGGTGGTAACACAAACAAAATCTACCCATGGGACCGCACATCCTCTTCATTCAACATCCCCCTCGAAGTGCCAGAGGTCAGCATTAAAAGACTCAAAAACAATGGTGGACTGATGTACATCCTTGCTGGTACAAAAGGCAATATCTATCAAACCCAAGGCACATTCGTCGAGCATGTAAAAAAACTCCCAAACTATGTGACTAACAATGCTGGCACTCTACAATCAACGATCGTGACATGGGGTGGAATTGCTTTGCGCACTGGCGCGCTTCTGTTCGGTGCTGGTGTTCTAACCAGTGGAAACAGTGGAGTATATTGCTTATACCCCGATGGTCGATTGATCATTGATAGTGTGCCATCAACAGGTTCGGCCAACGCCACTGCCCTGCTTGCAATTGATGAGTTTTACTACATGGGATACTCTGGTGGAGCTGACCTAGTTAGTGCTTCTCGCTACAGTTCATTTGAAACAGTTGTGCATTCTGACTTCTTTCCAGTTGCTACTAAAACAGAAAAGGCCACATTCTCTACATTGGAAGTAGTAATTGCTAAACCTGCTTCCACAGGAAATATCAGGGTAAGCTATCGATTAGATACAACCAGTGCATTCACTACTCTAGATACATTTGTGGCAGATGGAGTGGCTACCACATTCAAAAACGACGGCATCGGTCTTATTGATATTGAAAACATCCAAACTCAGGTCGAGATGGATGGCGACATGGAATTATTGGAATTACGATTAATACCATGAATGAAGAAAACCTACAAAAACAAATAGATTCATTGAGAAGTGAGATAAAAGCTCTTAGGGATGAAAAACTGCTTAAATTGCATACTCACAACGGATTTGATTCAAGTAAAATTCCATTCTCTAGCGTGACTGCTATAAATCGACTCTATTCTGTAGAAAGAGGGGGCATTTTGGATATGTTGAGTAAGGATGAACACTTCTACATATACGCTGATCCAGCCGAGCCAGGAAGTGAAGACCTTGTCATTGATGCCGCTGTAGCTGGAAAAGCCACATTTATCAAAATCGGTGCGAACGCTAGTGAGGTGAAAATTAGCAATCTTACCAACGCCTCAGCATCAGCTCTTTCAGGAACTCAAAGAGATGTTGAAATATTAATAGGCGGAATTTCCTACTACTTTACTGTGTATCCAACAAAAGCTTAAAAATATGTAATAATAAAATCAAATGAAATCTTTTACAAAACTTCGAACAGACTACGGCATAGATTCCAAAAATACTTCCACCGCAAATCTTGACTGGGGAAGCGGAATCATGAGCGACTTCCATCGCCGACTCTTGGCCAAAGCCGACTGGCCTTTTCTCCATCGTCTACGCACTGCCGCCACAGTTGCGAATACTACTTTTGTACCTCTTGCCTACGATGTCGATCAAGTCGAAAGCGTGTTTGTGACGGTTGGTACTTCTCGATACAACCCTGTCCCAGCCCCATCAAGGGCATTCTGGGACCGCCTGCACTTCTCTCTCCAACAGTCTGACTATCCTCAATACTGGTTCGTATTCAATGGCGAACTCGGCTTATGGCCACGGCCTATGACAAGTTCCAACGTGATCTCGATCAATGCCAAGATCCGCGCAATTGACCTCAACACTGCTGACATCACGAGTACCACGATTACCACCCTCGCAAATAATACTCAAGCCCTTACAGTATCAGCTGGTCTGACCACCCAAATGGCTGGCTTTTGGATTCGCCCAACATTCAGTACCACCGCAAATACTGGCGACGGTTTGTGGTACGAGATTGGATCCGTTACAAATTCAACTACAGCGACACTGGTGCGACCTTATGGTGGTCTATCAATTGCTGTCGGTACTGCTCCTTGTACGATCGGCCAAATGACACTTTTGCCAGAAGCGTATCAAGATCTACTATCGAACTACGCATCATTCCGTTACTGGTCAAAAGAAAAAGATACACGTGCGGATATCTTCAAAGGAATGGTCAACGAGGGCATGGCTGACCTGTTCAAAACATACGGAGTGAATGATGTGTCGATGGTGCTGGATGACGGAGAAGATCGCCCATTATTAAATCCCAACCTGACCATTTCACTAATCTAACCAACATGGCTACAAAACCAATATCACCATTTCAGTCGATATCAAACATGTTCAAAGGGTATACCAATCCCTTTGCTAGTTTGTTTGGTCAAAAACCTGCTACTCCTGCGACTCCATCTACGGCAAGCCCTTTCTTCCCTACCCCAACAGGTGCTCCCATTCCTGCCCCTGTGACTCCCCAACCTGCCCTAAATACACCCTTTTCTGCGCCTGTGGTGCCTCAGGTGAAGCCTACCACCCCTGTGACTCCCGTTATACCAACTCCACCTATTTCTGCTCCCCAAGCGCCTGTTGGCCTCAAATCCCCAACCCCTGCAGTCCCACAGGTATCTGATGAATCCCAGAAAGCTGTTACTCTCGCTGAAAAGGCTGTCCAGCAGTCCTCCCAAATCAGTCCCGAAGAACTCTCGACTCAAGCAGATCTCGACAAACTAATCGAGTCCACCAAAAAAGCATTTGTGGGTACTGAAGACAAAGCGATTCCACTAGAATTTATTACTGGCCAACTTAGCTCAATCGAAAGACGTGCCAATGTTCTCGCCGAACCTCTCGAAAAGAAACTCTCGCGCATGCAAGCACAAAGAACCTCGTCACTCGAAGCTTCGAAGTTTGCCCTTGATCGTGCTGATAAAGCTGTTACTCGTGAAACCGATGCGGCGAAATTTACAATCGAACGTGGCGACAAACAATTCGAACAGGACTTCGCCCTCAAGAAATCCGAACTCGCCCAGCAAAATGCTGATCGTGAATACGCAATATCCGAGGAGAAATTTGACGAAGATAGACGTCAATTTGGTCTTGAACACGCTCTCAAATCTCGTGAAACGGCACTCAAAGAATCAGAGAAAACTGGCACCACGGTAGAGGCCCAAAGCGCAATCCTTGATAACCTGTCCCTGGTCAGTACCCTCCTATCTAGTGGTGCTCTCGGAGCGATATCTGGTATCAAAGCACCGACTGCATTTTTCTCAGGTACTAATGCCGCACTGGCAAAAAATCAGGCCCTCCAACTGAAAAGTATCCTATCTCTTGAAAGCAGACAAAAACTCAAGGGATCAGGTGCCATCTCTGACTTTGAAGCGAAAACTCTCGCGGATGCTTCTTCCGCTCTCGGCATAAATAACAAGGGCCGATCGAACCTCAAAGACGTCGACTTCGAGAATCAACTCAAAAAGGTCAAAGGCGCGTTTGCCACTGCCGCTGGCCTTGAGGCCGTGGTTAAACTAACCGATCCTGCAAGTGGTAAAAGTGAAGTTATATCAGCTGGTCGGGCAGGTATTGATCAAGCAATTCGCGATGGATTAAGGGTCGAATATCAATAAAAATATGGCTATAGACTTCTCAAAATACGGCACAAAGGTTGATACAACTGCGACTAAAAGTGGCGTTGCGAAGCCTGCCGCCTCTCCAACAACTTCACCATTCGCAAAGTACGGAACACCTGTAGATGTTTCACAAGAAACAGTTCCTAAAAAAGAGGGATTCATAAAAACCCTCGCCAAAGATATTGCACGCCCTGTTGCAACCTTGGCGGCTCGACCATTTCAACTTGCCAAAGCATTAGGTGGCGCCACAGAAGAAGAACAGGCGGTAGAATTACCATTCGGTCTCGGTAGGGCTGAAACAGTCAGAACAGGAGCGGATGTATTAAAAGATGTCGGCCGAGCCGCACAAACAGTTTCTCTTGGAGTAGGTGGCGCGATTCCCAAAGTGGGAGCAGGTGTGCTTGGCAGAACAGCATTCGGCCGAGGAGTGCAAACTGTCGCTGGAAAAATTGCCACAGCTCCAGGTGCAATTCCAGTAGTAAAAGGGGCGGCCTTCACTAGACAACCACTCGGTGCTTTAATTAGACAAGGCGCTGGTATTGGCGCAAAAGGTGGAGCTTTGTTTGAGGGTGGACGAGCAACAGAAGAGGGCAAAGACTTGGGTGGTGTAATTACAGATACTGCTATCGGTGGTGCATTCGGCCTTGCCGCTGGTGCCGCCATACCTGCGGTGCTTCGTGGTGTTGGAAAACCATTTGGAGGAATAAGATCAAGATTTGCCACACCTAAATTGGAAAGATTCCAAAATGCAATAAACAAAGAATCTGATGAACTTCTCTCAAAAACGAAAGGTATCATCGGAAAAACCCAAATCCTCTCAGAAGGCAGAAATATCCCTGTGGATAAATACATTAAAGATCCACACATCTTCAAAGGTTTGAATGTTGAAAATTCAAGAATAAATCCTGATGGTGCGGTTGCGACAGTCAGAAATAGAATAGATATTTTAATGGATTCAAAGGCCAAATTATTGCCAGAACTAGATAGAATTACACCAAAAAAATCAAAAGAAATTATTAGACAAAAGGCAATATCTAACCTAAAAGGAACGCCTGCGGACATACTTGACGATACAGCTAAAATCAACAGGCAACTAGATGCTTTACCTGATGAACTTTCTGTATCGGAAATAGATACATTCCGAGCGCAAGCAAGACAATCTGCTAGAGATGCCAAAGGACTATCAAAAACCAACGAATATGCCGCAATAGAAAAAGCCACACGAGATACGGTTTTTGATATCACCGACAACTTACCTTTTGACACAAATAAAGAATTTCAATCAATAAACAACGAGATCAAAAACCTTATCGGCATGGAAGAATTCCTAGACAAGACCATAAGAGGTCAGATAGTAAAAGGCGGAAGACTTACGAATGTTGTTGGAAGAGTGGTCGGTGCCATCGCTGGGTCCAAAGGAGGACCGCTCGGTGCCATCGCTGGGTCCGAAGTTGGTGGAGTAATTGCCGACATAATCACCAATACGCAACTAGGCAATAGTATGAAAATGAAACTGATCAGAAACATCACTGATGACCCTGCTGTATTAAAAGAAGCTGAGAAGTTCTTGCTGAAAGTAATGAATTACAAACCTCCACAATTGCCCGCTCCTGCAGCAGGTGCATTTAGGACACAAATAGGCAGTGGCGAAACAATTAGATTGCCATCAAGAATCCCATCAACAGTAGAAGCGCAAGAAATCGCTAGAATACAAGCTCAACGATCCCAAGGCATAGAAATAACCCCGAAAGACCTGAGCACTATCCAGCAACCGACTAAAATTGCGAGTAAGATTTCCATACCTGAAAGTATAGCACAAGAGCCATATATTCCACAAGATAAACTTCCTGTAATCAAATTTGGATCAAAACCAAAGCCTCAAAAAAGTGATTTGCCTGTAATTGAATTTGGTGAAAAGACAAGTAGACAAGCGAGGAAAATCGCCTCTCAACGCCCTGAATCCTTTGGTGCAGTTGGTGGTATTGAACGCGATAAAGAAACAGGTGAAATCAAGTTCAACCCAGAAAAAGCCATCCTCGGCATCGGTGCCATCGCCGCATTCAAAAAAGGACAGTCCAACTTCGGCAAAGGCAAAGCGTTAAGTGCAAAAGAAGCTATCGCTAAAGGAATGACAGAGGAGCAGTATGTGAAGGGGCAGGGAATTACTTTGTATCACGGGACAAATGCTAAGTTTGATAAATTTGATATATCTATGGCTGGTGAAGTACAAAACGCAGACTGGGGTGACGGAATTTACTTCACTGATAATCCTACTCACGCAAAAAGCTTTGCAAAAGTATCTGGAGGTGACATTGTTA
>Ga0163148_10001977_pt1 | contig 25572 bp, 18 predicted proteins | sample OliLakLV19MP7P2_FD_148606 | JGI IMG/M metagenome (GOLD analysis project Ga0163148, IMG submission 148606) | Freshwater microbial mat bacterial communities from Lake Vanda, McMurdo Dry Valleys, Antarctica- Oligotrophic Lake LV.19.MP7.P2 | ecosystem: Environmental > Aquatic > Freshwater > Lake >... | reverse complement strand
CATCTCGCTCCTTGGTTTTGGGCTGTGGCTTTCCGTGTAAAGCGGCTTGCACTTTATAGAAAACTTCTTCACTAATTATTGGCTCGTGAATGCCTTTTACCTGCTGGGCAGGTTCTCGTGCGTAAGCGGGCACTTCAATTATGCCAGCATACAGGATGTTATTGAGTACCCATTTTACAGAATCTTTACCAGAAAGCGTGAAGCCATTTTGTTTTGCTATTTTTCCTGCTTGTTTCCAATCCATGCCAATAGCTATATTTTCAAATAACTGGCGTACGATGGTAGCGCGGATGGGATTGATTACAATGATTGGTTTATTGCTGCTATCTCGTGCATTTTTGTAACCAAATGGTGCTACGCCGAGAAATCTACCTTGCTTTTTGGCTTGCCAAATGCCCATTTTGGTACGGTCTGCAATGACACGCCGCTCAAATTCTGCATTGACAAACATATCGGCACGAATCTTAAAATAAAACGGACTGTGCGGGTCAATATAAAAGTTCTCACCGGCAGAGATGATTTGTACATGTAGCTTGATTTCAAACCTTTCCAATAGGGTCAATCCCTCAGCGGCATTGCGGATGAGGCGGTCGTACTTAGCGACGATAATAGCTTTGATTTCTCCTTTCGATTTGGACAAATCAAGTTCCAGCTTCTTCCATGCAGGGCGGTTAAAGTTTTTGGCAGAAACGCCGTCGTCTGTATAAACTTTTTGGATTGTAAAATTGTGATTCGATGCGTACTTTCTAATAATTTCCTCCTGTGCCTCGATGGAAAAATTGCTTTGGTCTTCAGTGCTAATTCTCAAATAGGCGTAAGCGGAGTGCATGAATTTTTTCTTCTATTAGGTTTAATAATTTAGATTGAATTTTTGACAATCTGTTTTTTCTTGTACTGTCAAGTTCGCAAGCTATCAGCTGTTGAAATTTGATAGCTCTTTCAACAAGAGTTGAAATTTGTTGTAAATCTGTCATGTCTCAAGTCGCTTTTTAATATCATCTAATTCAAACAAAATGCGTTGCAGTTTTTCATCATTAAGCCTTTGTAGTAATGTATTTTCTCGTTCGAGCGCTTGAATATATTTTTGTTGAAAATTAGCTTCCGGCTCGCCATCGGCTGCCAGTACGCTTAATTTGTCTGGGAATGCCTTAATAATTTCGTTCAAATAAGCCTTTTTTCGGAACTCATTGTTAGAGCGCAGAATGTTGTAATGCTCCATTTTATCTTTTCCGGTTGCCTCGTAGATTTCGTTTATTTTCAATCCTGCTTCTCTCAAAATGTTGATAGCCTGATCTAAAGGTAAGGTTTCATTGCTCATAATTACGAAGTTTGCTGTTGAAAGTTGCAAAAAAGTTTTAAAATGTTTAAAAAAGTGTTATTTTTGCAACCTAAGACACACAAATTTACTCAAATTAAATCTAAATGCAAATGGAAAAGAATACTTGGAAGTCAATTAGACTATCCGAACCAGACAAAGTGCGTTTGGAAGAAGTGCGCGAACGCTTTGCAGAAGAACACGGAATGGACATGAGCTTTGATGCTTTTTTGCGATTCTTAATTTTTCAAGGCTTACGGATTGCGGAAAAACAATTAGAAAATGAAGCCTATGCAGTCACAGATGCTGCTTGATGCGCTGGCTGCGGCTTACGTGGATTGGGTTTTAAATCAATTTTCCCATGAAAATAAGTTTGAAAGCGCAAGGAATGATTTGGCTGCTACGGACGCAAGGGCGGATGACGTTGCAGCAGATACTGGAAAATTGTACAGACGGACGCGACGCGGCAAAGGCAGCGTTGCAGGAATTGAAAACACTGAATTTAGTCAGTATGTCGAAGGTTCGATCATCAGGTCGTTTTGAAGTTTTTGTGTACAGTCTCACCAGTAACGGGAAATCCGTCAATGGTGAAAGGCTTGAAAACACTGGTATTTTGACAAAAGATATTCCACCACTAACGGAAAACCCGTCAATGGTGGAACCAGTAGCGGTAAATCCGTTAATGACGGAAATGATTGATAATGAACCTTTTATACCCACCACTGACGGAAAATCCGTCAATGGTGCCGAAAAAACTGCCTCTCTCTCTATAAATAATAAGAGAAGTAATAAGAGTGAGTATAGTAATAATAATACTACAGCTCAAAAATTGAAAAATGATGAAGTGGAAGAGAGCGAGGTTGTGACGGTCGAATCCAGCAAGAAGAAACAAAAGCCATCCGATAAAGTACCAAAAGTTCTTTTTCGAGATACAGAGTTTGTTTTGCTGGCAGATGGGCGCAAGCGTTTTCGAGCGGCGTTGATTGCGAGAAATCCGGCTTACGAATTGGCAGATACGGATTATTACTACGAACGGGCTCTGAATTGGAGCGATAACGATAATTGGAAAGTGAATTGGGTAGCGACTGTAGCGAACTGGATAACGGATGATGCAAGTAAAAACAAATTAGTGAAAGCAAAAACAAATTTACAACATGACTCAAGTAGCAAAAATTTCGACACCATTACCGAGCGTGACCTTGAGCGTGCCGCTCGAATCGCTCAAAAATACGGCTATTAACCTCGAATGTGAATTGTCAGTGGTCCAAGCCGTTCGTAATGGGGTAGAACGGACCATTCGGCGCACAGAACGGGCGGCGGTGATGATCGCACTGCCAAAGCTGCTGGAACACTGCGTTTCTGTGTATTCTGGAGTTGATTTGTCGGGCGATGATTCCGTCATGGACGAGTGCGTTGATTTTGTAATGTCGCAGTTTGCGGGCATCAGTGTACCGGAAGTACGCGAGGCTTTTAAATTGGCGGCGGCTGGCAAGTTGGGTGAAATTGATTTGGCGGCTTATTATGGTAAATTCACTATCAAAACACTTGGAAAAATACTCACTTCTTATTTAGTTTTTCGAGAGAAAGCAGTCAAAGAACTGCGCCGGGCAGAAGCGGAAGCGGCAGAACAAGTAGCTGCTGAAAAGGCGGCACGCGAACCATTTGGGGCTGAAAAAATGGCAGGCTGGGTAGAGGAGCGAATTGCAAAGTTTTGGGCGACGGAAAAGATTGATTTGTTTATGATACCCATTCCGGTTTATGATTATTTAGTTGAATTGAATGTAATAACGCTCACCCCTACCGAAAAGCGGGACTTGATGAATCGGGTCGCTCCACAAGTGGTTGGCTCTTACACGATGGACATCAAGGAGTCGAATAATGAATTTGAGAAACGAAAGTATCGCAACATCATTAGTGACTGGCGTAGCGGTAAAAAGCCGATTGAATTTGTCAACCGGCAAAAAGTGGCAGCCCGTCAGTTGGCAGTTCAAGAATTTATCTTGGGGTATCGCTCCGCAATTGCATTTCTTCTTTCCTTACTAAAGCAGGTCCCCAATGCAGATGCAGCTTGAACAACTCAAACCGATGACAGAATCGGAGCTAATTGCTTTTGTGATTTCGTTTCTGCAAGCGCGTGGTTACAACGTGTGGCGGCAACAGAATACGGGCTTTTTTGATGCGGAATATGCGGCAAAAGTGCTGCAGGAACTGGTAACCGAACGCGGAACGCGCGTGAATAAATGGGAGGTAGAAGCGGCTTTGCGGAAATGCTGGCGAAAGGTGCCGGATAGCTTGCGCGGTGTGGCGGATGTGATCGGGTGGGACTGCACGACGGGTAAATGGATTGCGGTAGAAGTAAAAACCGTGAATGACCGGCTGAGTGACTACCAACGCGCGTGGTTGTCAGCTTTGAAAGAATCAACAGCGGAGGTGTACATCTGTCGGGATGCAGAAGGCTTTGTGAATAATTGGGAGCGGCGGAATCGGGTAGCCCCCTGACCCCCGAAGGGGGGAATGCTGCAAAGGAGGACTTGTAATTATTTTCATAATCTTAAAATTTACACACATGACAAACAAATTCGGATTAAAATTTCCGGCTGCGGCTGACCGTGCGCGGCTGCGCCCATCGCTCATGGCTTCCAAGATTGCAAAGCGAGATTGGTTTCCTGATGTGCAAATGCGGCTACTGGTGCAAGATGGCTATGCTTGTAATGCGGAACAATCGGATGTGCTCCTGGAGATTGCAGTAGAAAACGGGTTTGTAGAATCGGCATATCGGGGTCGTAGTGGCTGGTGGTATCGCGTGGTGGAAAGCCCCCTGACCCCCAAAGGGAGAATCGGGCTTGTGACTACACTCGATGAATCGGTTGATTATGGAGAGGATGTATTCTGATAAAATGGTGGGCGACCTCTTGACTATAATGCGGTGCGGTGGCGTGCGCCTGAAATCAGCCATCTGACCCAGTCGGGGAATTAAATACGAGTGCGTAATACTAAGCCACTTTACAGGCTCGTAGTGAGAAGCAGCCCGAAAGCGACCAGTAATCGGGAGTTAGAATTATCTTCAAAAGTTAAGCGACAAGATACCGACAAAAAAACGATTTTTCATTATATAGAACGGGTTGAGAAAATGTCGTTGGAGGTCTCGGTGTTTTGTCGCTTGTAAATCGGTCACAAAATCAAAATTTTAGGAAATGGCAAAGCAAGAGGGTTTTGGGATGATAGTAGGTACTATTGGCGGTCTTACCTTCTACAAGCGAGGTGGCAAATATCTAGTGCGAGAAGCGGTACACGCGAAGGGAAAAGCGGTGTGGACAGAAGAAGGATTGGCGCGAAGGGACGAAAACGCGATGGAGTTTAAGTTGGCGACGCATCATAGCTGGGGTATCCGTACTGCGTTGAAGTCGCTGGTGTATGGCATCATGGATGGCGGTAATAGTGGTCGGTTGTCTGGTAAACTGTATTCGTGTATCAAGACTAATCCGGTGGGTTTGCGGGGTCAACGGAAGTTGCATCCAGCGACGCTGGCGGGGTTCTTGGAAGGACATGAGTTCAACAGTCGGTCGTTACTGCCAGTGAATTTCGACTTGTATGAATCGGGTGGGTTGAGTGTGAATTTAGATCGGGTGTCGGGTGTGGCGATGGTAACTTGGGCGGCGCATGATTCGATGACGGATATTAATGCGCCGGGATTGGCAGATAGATACCAATTTGTAGTAGGGGTGGCGTGGTGGGATGGAACGGAGGAAGATGTGCAGGGCAGCGTGAAATGTGGTTGGAGGGGTCATTGGGCGGAGGGCAGCCCCCTAACCCCCGAAGGGGGGATTGTAGCGGCGACGAATTTGAATTGCTATTTTCCGGCTTGTTTTGCTGGCTTGCTGGTGGTGGTGGCGGGTATTCGCTACTGGAAGGACGACGGGACGGCAGACGGGTTTTGGCTGCGGCGGCAGTCGTGTCTGCGGGTAGTAAAAGTAGCCTCAGCGCCCTAACCTCCCGAAAAATTGGGACAAGTTCTGCATCGCCTACGGCATCCCGATAGCTATCGGGACTTGCGACCGAAGGAAGGGGGAAGCGTATTTGAACATTGGACGGAGTCCAGCACCAGCTTTAACAAGCTCTTGGAAGGGACTTTTGTAGGATTACTCCAAGTCTTTTAACTTTTCTTGACGCTGCTTGCTGTGGAAGAAGTCGAGTACCCGTACTTCGTCTTTGGGTTCGAAGATTCTAAAAATGATTTTGTAGGACCATTTTCGGGCATAGCGGTAAGGCGGGTCTTTATCTTCGATGCCAGGTAATGATAATGATAATAAGGGTTGAATTTCAGGCGTTTTCTCCAAGTCTTTTGCCGCTTTGAGTAAGCCGCTGCGCACCTTTTGGGCAGTATCTGCCGATTCCTTTTCAGTTAAGTACTCCGATATGTCTTTGAGGCGTTGGCGTGCCAGTCGGGAGATAATGACTCGATAAAGTTTACCTACCATTGTTCAGCTTCTTGTATCAATTCTTCAATGGTAAGATATTCACCCCGTTCGATTTGAGCTTCACTGGCTTCCAATTCTGCCAGTAACTGCTGGTGCGTGATAGGTTGATTGTCAGGACGGTAGCCTACTACTGCTTCGCTATGCTGTAAATAAGTGTTGAACATGGAGTGAACCGCCCGTAGGAAAGTTTCATCTTTGACGGCATCGAGGTATTTGTGGATTTCTTCTCTTAAATGGGTAGCACTCATTAGTCAGGTCTTTGGTGTAAAGATACCTGTTTTTCGTGCAAAGTTTCAAGTTTAATACTCAAAAAGTTATTCCCAAATAGAAAATCCTGTCTTGCTCCCTGCCCCCCACATCGCCTCCAGCAACCGCGTGTCGCCTTAGCTTTAGCGGCGGCGCAGCTTATGACGACCGAAGGAAGGGGGAGCAGAAAACCCCGTGTCGCCCAACCCCAACCCCGAAGGGGAGGAGTGGGGAGGAATAGCGGTACGGGGTTTTTCGCTTGCCTACGCTGGTCGCTTAGGGGGAACGGTAATGTAGGCAGTAACGCCGCCTGCGTCGTTGAGTGCTTTATCGGCATCTGCCATCGTTTTGGCTTGCCGTGTATTGGCGATACGCCTGCGGTTCTTGTCGGGCTGGTTAGGGTTTTCGAGTATGCCAACAAGTTGCTGGCTGTTGTTGACGATGCGGCGATACAAATTGACATCCCATCCAATTTCAAGGAATAACTCAATCCGGTCGCACATTTGGTTAAAAGTATCCGTAGGTCGGAATAGTAGTAGGATGACTTTCGTATCCAGCCCCGTGACCGTGGTGAAGAATTTCCCGCTTTTGTCCTCAAAAACAGTAAGGATAGTGGTAATGGAGCGAGCTGTATAAACGATTTTCTGCATGACTTACGGTTTAAGAAAACCCCTATCCGCTTGCACGAGTAGGGGTTTTTGGTGACGATAATGGTGACAGCGTTACACGCTTGCGTAGATGATGTCCAGCGCGTTGAATGCCTTGTTGTGGAAAGCATAGTCGCCAGCGTTGACCTCCTGCCCGAAGAATATACCCATTGCCACAACGATTGCCTCGTAGGTGCCTGCAGGTAAAGCAGCCGTAAGTACCGGCGCACCGGCTGCGATGGCGGTATCGAGGTTGTCAATCGGGCGCATGGTGATACCGCGTTCGTATCGGTCTACTCCCGTTACTTTTCCGGCGATGACCAACCCAAGCTGAAAGCGCGTAGCGTTGGTAGGAGCTTTGATGTCCCACTTGGGGTTGATGCCCTGTGCGAAGGTAACAGTAGCGCCGAATACGCCGGTGGAAATGGCGTAAGGCGCGCGCAAAACGGAAGCCAATTTTGCTTTGTCGTTGAAGGCGAAGTTCACCAAGTTGCCGATTTCGTCGTACTGGATGGCGCGTTCGCCCCGTGCATTGACGGTGTCGGTATTGAGGTTGTCTTTGAACTTTGCCAACAGGCGCGAGAAGTAATAGCGATCGTAAGCCTGCCCGATGAGGGGCGCGAAAGCATCAACGAGGTTCTTTGCTTCTGTGCCTGCGCGACCGAATTCCGACATGTTTTCACGGGTACGGACGAACTTTTCGTCGGTCATAATCCGTGCTTTTTCTACGCCCCCTTTGAGTTTGACGATGTCTTTGCCGCCGGTGCGCTGAAAGTTGATGTCATCGAGGGTACCAATGATTTTGACCCCGAATTTTTGACGTGCCATTGTAAATTTGTTTTTGTTCAGATGCCAGATTAAAAGATGCCAGATGCCGGACTTTCGCCATGTGCAGTTTGGAATCTAAGACCCTAATACCTGAAAGTTGATAAATATTTGATAATATGTGCAAATATTCGCAAATTTGTTACACAAAAGCAAATTTATCATCAAAAAAGTGACAAATGGCAGCAAACAAGGTCTCACAAGGTTCGCCTGTGCCGAATGGTTATGGCGAACAAAGTAATGAATTTTGGAAAGAAGTGCCTTCTTGGGCAAAGGCTTGGGTGGCATTGATGACCGTAGGGGTGACGATTTTACTGGCGTTGGGTCTCAATATCGGCGGGTTCATAGACAAGGGCTTGGACAACAAGATGCGGGAAGTGGAAATGCGGGGTGAGTTGGGAAAAAGTGGGCTGGATGGCTTGATAGAAGTATCGAAAGGCTTATTGGAGCAGAATGCAAAAATACTGGAAGCGACGAATGAGGTGCTGAGGCAGAATACTGAGATTATCAAGCAGCAACAGGTCGTCATAGCTTCCGCTCGCTCCACGAAAGGGGAGTAAGCCCCTACCCGACCCTCCCCGAGGGGGAGGGAGTAAGCCCCTACCAGAGGGGGGTATAAGGTATTGCTCATAGTTGTATTTTTTGAACCCTGTTCTGTAAATGTATAGAATGGGGTTTCTTTTTCAGGCAATTTATAAATCACTGATTTGTAATAATTTAACCGGAATAGGCTAAATAATTATAAAAAAGGTTATAAAAAACTTGCTTATGATAAAAACTTGCTTTATTATTATATCGAAATGTTCAGGAAAATACTCAATGATTAGGGCGCACCAATTTGTATAGGACAGCGTGACACTTATTTTTTACGCAAACTACTGATTATCAATTATTTAAAACCACTTGTTGCCTTTGGCTTATTGTAGCTGATAGGTCTCAATCGTATATTATATTTTACTAAATGACTGGTGCAGTTATTTAGTAGGTTGCTTATTTTTTGCAAAACGAAAAACGGAATGAAAATGTCCTGGTTCAAGTCATGTGCCGTAGCATTGCTATTGGTATGCTGTTGTGTAATTGTAAAGGGTCAAACAGTTGATTGTAACTCTCCTAGTGCAAATACCCCCTATGTTACAAAAATAGACTCAAAAACTACTATAGATCCTAATTATTGCTATCAAACAGGCACTATACGTTTTTTCGCAACTAATGTAGGGAGTCCATCGGGTAATCCAGATGCTTCAAAATGGGAATTTAGACTTGGTACTGGTCAGTGGCAGAGTGGAATGACGTTTAATAATGTTTTGCCGGGCGTATACAATCTCTTTGCCAGAAATAGCGTGACAGGATGCACTACCGAATTTGTGAATAATCCAGTAAGTTTTGACTATAAATATGGCGGCGGAGAGCCTATTATCAGCAATATTAACGTAACAGAAGCTTCTTTTTGTAGTAATGATGGTCAAATCGTAGTGAATGCTACAACCGGTGTACCAGGCGGAGCAAATGCAGATTTGAGGTATAGATTAAATGGAGGCACCTGGAGTAGCAGCAATACTTTTAGCAATCTCGCCGAAGGAACTTACAGTGTAGAGGTTTCTACAAATGGAGGAAGATGCCTCTCTTCTCAAACCGCTACGATACTTAAATTAACATATCCCGTCCTAAATAGCGTCACAGCGACTGCTTCTAATAGTTGCTCTACACCCAATGGTCAGCTTCAAATCAACGCCACGAGTAGTTATGATCTGATGTATAGTATTGACAATGGTACGACTTGGGTCGGCAATTCTGTTTTTAATAATTTGAGCCCGGGTACTTATCAAGTGGCGGTTGCTATTGCTGGCGATCAAAGGTGTAAGCTTACCAGAACGGCTACTGTTGGCGGTGTAACCACGATCAATATTTCAAGTGTAGTGCCTACGGCTGCTACTTCGTGTTCGGCTGCAAATGGTAAAATCACGATTAATACGACTGGAAGCGGTACGCTTTATTATAGGATAGCAGGTGGGCAGTGGCAAACGTCCAAAACGATTACGGGTTTAGTGCCGGGTAGCTACCAAGTATATGTCAAGAATAGTAATGGAACTTGCGAAATCGCTTATGCTAGTAACCCAGTGCAAGTAGGCGGAGCAGGCTCCATCGTTATCAGCGGTGTCAACACCGTCAACCCCACTAATTGCGATACGCTGACTGCCAATGGACAAATTACGATCAATGCAACGGGCGGAACGGGGTTGAAATATAGCATCAATGGGGGGTACGACTTTCTTTACAACTAACGTCTTTTCTAATCTAAAAGCAGGCACTTACAATGTAGTGGTATCCAAATCAGATGGAAGTTGCCCGGTGAGTTATCAGCCCATCGTGCTGGCGACGCCATCGGGCATCGCGATCAGTACAGTAACCACCACCAAGCCTACTTTGTGTGGCTTGTCCAATGGCGCTATTACGATTGCAGTTACGCCATCCGGCACGTACCAATATAGCATCAACGGTGGGCAAACTTTTCAAGCATCGGCTACTTTTTCCAGTCTGCCGCAAGGCAATTATAGCATCGTTGCAAAGTCGGCTACGACGGGTTGTACGGCTTACTACACTACCAATCCACTCGTGTTGGCTCCTCAATCTTGCCCGGAAATCTGTAATGACGGCATTGATAACGATGGGGTAGGCGGTATTGATAATTGCCCGGATGGTACTTGTGGCTTGACCCCACTACAAGTGCTGGTGACCCAAACGAACTGCTCCACCAATGCTAAAGGCACGATCAGTGTCAATGCGACGCATACGTACAAAGGTTGTTCTAACTTGGCTGCTGGTGCGATCACCTTTACTTACTATTCTACCGGCTCTGGGTCTTTCTATTTTTCTTTTGTCCCCTTGGTAAATATCGCAGCCGGTACTGCGCTTATTTTTACCGATAAGGGATGGGTCAATTCCAGTACGGGTTTCCGCGCTGGCGAAGGGGTACTGCAGTGGACGGCTCCTACGGGCGGAGTGCTGGCAGGAACCAAAATAGATATTGTGGGCATTACCATGATGGGCAATTACAATGTAAGCACGACCCTTGGAACGATTAAAAAAGACAACAATATCCCCAACGCTTCGGCTTATGGTACTAATTTAAGCTTTGATTTAGGCACTGGCGGCGATCAAATTATTGCACTCTGCGGCACTTCTTTTGCAAGCACCGACCTGAGCAACTTAGTGTTTTTAGCGGCGATCAATGCCAATGCTACTTCGTGGAATTCGGGGGGCGCCACCAATGACAAAACTTCTGCCATTCCACCTGGATTGACCAATGGCACTACGGCAATGGCGGTGGGTAATACCGCCTCTTGGTCTACCACGGCTCCTACGATTGATAATACGATCACGTATAGCATCAATGGCGGAGAGACGTTTCAAGCCAGTGGCACTTTTGCCAATCTTAGCCCCGGATTCTATCGGGTATTGGTTAAAAAAGGCAGTTGCATCACAGCTTACCCAGGTAATCCGGTACAAATTTACGCTTGTAGCGAAACGTGTGGCGATGGCATTGACAATGATGGCAATAGTAAAGCCGATTGTTTAGATGCAGCTTGTAGTGTGGGCGGTATCTCGGTTGCTACTACTTTGCCCGGTTGCCCGCCGGTGGATACTTTTGGAAAAGTGATCATCAATTTGTCGGGTACAGGCGGTGCCTCCTACCAATATAGCCTCAACAATGGCGTAGTCTGGCAGGCAAGTGCCACGTTTAATGCGCTGAATCCCGGAAACTATACGGTAAAAATCAAACGTAATAATACGGCTTGCGAAACGGCTTACTCTGGTAATCCGGTGGTGCTGACCGTGCCGGTTTGTACGGAAGTGTGTAATGATGGGTTTGACAATGATAAGGATGGCTTGATAGATTGTGATGACCCCGATTGTGGTGTAGCAAGCAGCGAGTACGAAGTGCGCATGGTAGCTCCAAGTTGCCCTACTAATGCTGCTAATGGAAAAATTACCATCTTAAGAAAATTTCCGACCGGACCGACCTATTTGTATAGTAAAGACGGCGGACAGACGTTCCAGTCGGATACCACTTTTGCCAATCTTGCGCCGGGTACGTATCTAATTGCCATCAAAAACCAAAGTACGGGTTGCGTGGTGCTGTACCCTGGCAATCCCGTTGTATTGACAGCGCCTACTTGTCCTGAAATATGTAACAACAGCATAGACGATGATGGCGACGGTCTGACGGACTGTGCCGATACGGATTGTGGGGTAGCCCCTTATGCCGTAGACCTGGTGCGCCCGAATTGCCCACCTGCGGCTATCACGGGGAGTATCACGATTACGCCTTTTGGTGCAGCATCCAATTATCAATATAGTAAAGACAATGGAAGTACCTGGCAAAACGCACCGACTTTCACCAACTTGCCGGAAGGGGATTATCCAATCAAGGTAAAACGCATCAGCAGTGGTTGTACCTTAGCTTACACGGGTAATCCGATCGTGCTGCGGCGCGTACTGTGCCAGGAAATATGTGGCGATGGCATAGACAATGACTTAGACAGCCTGATAGACTGCGCCGACCCGGATTGTAATATGCCGAAAATAGAAGGCATCACCAGTACGGCACCTACCTATTGCTATAACAGCGATGGTAGCATCACGGTGCTGGCGGTCAATAACGGTGGTGGCAGCGGCAACCCGGCGGACTGGGAATACTCTAAAGACAACGGCGTAAGCTGGCAGAATAGCAATGTATTTGGAGGATTGGCGACCGGTACTTACACCTTGAAAGTAAGAAACAAAGTAAGTGGGTGTCAATTGCCGAATGGGAGCGCGGGTGCAAGTACAACCGTCACGCTGCAACCGGCGAATGCCGGTACAGGTATCTCTGTCCTTATCAATGCCAATCCTGCTTCTTTTTGTAATGACAATGACGGCAGACTAACCATCACTTCTACCAATGGTATTTTCTCGTATCAATATCGAATCAATGGAGGTGCCTGGGGCGCAGGTAACATTTTCTCTAACCTGAGTAGTGGCAATTATGTGGTAGAAGTATCGGCTAATGGGGGTAAATGTATCAGTAGCACGACTGTCAATCTACCCAAACGTGCCGACATCACTATAACCGGTGCAATCTCCAACCGAAACTGTACCAATAACAGTGGCGCGATACAAATAACAGCCTCCACTACCGAAAGCCTTGCACTCCAATACAGCATTAATGACGGCAGCACTTGGAGTGACAGCTCCAGCTTTACCAATCTCGCTGCCGGTACGTACCAGATAGCCGTGCGGTACAAGACCGACACGCGCTGCGTGAAGCGTTATGCCATGCCGGTAGTGATTGAAGCATTTGTACCGATTAATATTTCTCAAATCACAGCTACTGCCACTACGAAGTGTACGATCAATGATGGTATTATCACCATTACTGCCAGTGGAAATAAACCTTTAGAATACCGCCTCGAAAACGGGCAATGGCAAACCTCCAATCAGTTTACGGGATTAGCGCCTGCCAATTATCATGTGTATGTACGCTATGGAAGCTATTTAGATTCTGTATGTGTACTTGGTTATAGCAGCGAGCCGATACGAGTAGCTGCGCCGTTGGCTCCAGTGATAGATAGTGTAGTGGCGATACAATTAAGCGGCTGTGCGCTCATAAATGGTGAGTTATCTGTCTATCCACTTGATAGCTTACTCTATAGATATAGTATTGATGGTGGAGTTACGTTTCAAAACATTAATGCCTTTAGCAACCTCGATACTGGCAGCTACCGTATTGTAATACAAAATAAGAATACCGAGTGCTTCACCAACTATTCCAGTAACCCAGTAACACTCGCAAGACTGACCAGCGCAGAAATATGCGGAGACAGCCTCGATAATGATTGCAACGGACGAATAGACTGCGATGACCCGGTGTGTGCGGTAGCACCTTATGAGGTAAATGTTATTCAGCCGTATTGCGGTGATACGATTTATAGAGGAAGTATTCAATTCGTAGCAGATAGTATAAGTGATTATCAATATAGCGTCAACAATGGTGCAAGCTGGCAAACAGCGATACAATTTGATAGTTTGCCTTTGGGAAGGTATTTTCTAGTGAAAAAAAATACACAAAGTGGATGTGTTCAATTTTACGAAAATAATCCAATATCACTTTTAAAACCCTTTTGCATAGAATTATGTGGAGACAATAAAGACAATGATAAGGATGGGTTTATTGATTGCGATGACACAGATTGTGGGGTGGCACCTTATACCTTGGATATTACTCAACCGGCTTATGTAAAGGGTGCTATTAACATCAAGTCATCAGATAACAAATCTTATCAATATAGTATAGATGGTGGTGTGACCGCAAAATCACTGCCAGTTTTTAGAGAATTGGAAGAAGGAGATTATTATGTCGTCGTAGCGGGCAACGGTTGTGAACGAGAATACGAAAATAATCCAGTAGAGTTAAGGAAATCTACCAATCTTTTACAATGCAAGACCTATGAAGATATTGGGGAGCCTACAAATCTAGATTACTGTGTAAAATGGTTTCCCGATACTGATTTAGCAAATAAAGAAAGTAGTGAGACTAGAGCGGAACCAAAGACAACAACACTATATAGATTAGTGGTCACTGATTACGATGGAAATGTGGTTATTGACAAAGAATATCTGGTAGAAATTCAATCTATTCCCCTTACTATATCTCCGAATAATGCTGCTATTTGTGAGCCTGGTGGTTCTGTAAAATTACAAGCTATTACCGACAACAATCCAAATTACACCTATCATTGGTCAACAGGAGCAACTACACCTTCTATTACAGTTAGTCAAACACTTAATTATGGACTCACTGTGACAGACGAGACCACAGGTTGTCAGCAATCAGATTCGGAGCAAGTTGAATTAGAACTTTTGGATGCGAATATTAGGGGATCAAGTAATTATATATGTGAGGGAGATGTAGTGATGCTACGTGTATCAGTAAATAGTACAGGAAGTGAATTAGCCTACAATTGGTCAAATGGAGCTACTACTTCTACCATAAATATTGAGTATCCAGGTGACTATAAAGTCACCGTAACTAACACTGAAACCGGTTGTATTTCAGCCGATGAATTTAAAATCACAGCCGAAGCATTCCTGTTAGGGATCGGAAGCAGCAAACCTTCTATTTGCTCGCCAAGCCCAATCACACTGACTGTAGGTGGAAACTATTCTCTTCCTGTTACCTACAATTGGGCAAGAATAGATGCGCAGGGACAACCTATTGCATTTGGTGGAAGTACCGCTTCGGTAGCAATTACACAGCCCGGAAAGTATCAAGTTACCGTTATAGAAGATAACAACTGTAAAGGAACAGCCACTATAGAAATAGCAGAAACGGAAGATAAATCAATACAAATACAACCTAGCCCAGCAATTATTTGCGAAGGGCAAGAAATAGAACTATCTGCCCCACAGGAACCAGGTACATACGAGTGGAATAGTGTGGATGGCAACTTTGAAGCCATTGCTGGCACACCTCATAAAATCATGGTAAGCGAAGCTGGGACGTATTCCCTTACGATCACCGATGCGGAAGGGTGCAAGTCAGTGGGTTCGGCTAAAGTAGAAAGTCAAGAAAATGGAGATGGTATTAAACAAACGTTGGAAAGTCAAGGGTTTGTCTGCATTCCGATTACGGTTACCCGTCCAGGCGCACTTAAACAAGGAGGAACTGACCTTGAAAAAAACAACGGGGCAGTAGATAATCAAGCACCAGGTGCAGAATTTTCTTTTCAAACTGTAACTGGCGAGAGTATGACCACCGAGCAATTAGCTTTATTACTAGAAGCACAGCTTGGCGAAAATGCCTGTGGACTAACGCCTAAAGGATTAATAACCAATAATAATAGCTTCTGTAAGCCTGGCTTTTATGGACAAAATAAAGGAGACTTCTCTAGTAGCGGTGTGGGTATATGGATGCATTTATATAATGGAGCAGGCGATAATGATTGCTTATATGTGAGAGGCTTCGGACAAGAAGGACAAGGCGGCAGCTTACAAACAGAGTATTTCAATTACCTCTTAGATAAATTAGGTCAAGATCCTGATAACTATGGATTGGCTTCTAGCTCCGAAAAACTACTTTCTTTTATCATTAACGAGGCAACCACTGCTTACATAGATACTATTCCGCCAGTGCAAACAACTCCAAGCCCTAATGGAGTAACGTTAGCACCAATTTATCCTACTGGAGATTTAGAGTTAATACCAGACCAACTGCCCTGCCAGTCCGATTCTCCCATTGTTGGTATATCGCCTAGTGGTTTGCCGGTTTGGTTACCTGCTAAATCCACTCCAAGGTTTGGAATCAGAGATAGATTCGAGGGATTGATTGATGAGCGCGCACTGACTGGATTTACTGTACATACAGGTGTCAATAAAGGGATTTACAGAGCATACACTTGTGGCGGTGGTAGTAGATTTTCAGGGTATAAAAAATTTACTGGAAAGCGATACACTTTTGATATTACTAAAATACCTCCAGATAAAACTCCTGCGTGGCTTGGGGAATTTGATAATGTACCTTGTCCTGCCTCGCGTTACATCATTCAAAATGTGCTCTATGACTACTCGACGAAAACAAAAACAGCCGACGCTATAGGAACAGGTGAATTGGTTGAGGACTTCGAGAGTAACATACTCACCAAAATAAAAGATGTAGATGATGTTCTATATCTGTGTAATGGTGTCATAACCGAAGAAGGCTACAACAGACCTTTTCGGATTGACCTTCAAAGACTTCCATTAGGTCAGATTACAGGGTGGGTGATGTATGTACGAAACACGAATGGAGATACCGAAAACATATACGTCCAACCTCAAAGTAATGGTACTTACCTTTATTACCGAATGCTATGTGATGGACAATTACAACTTACTAATGGATTTGAAGAATGGAACCTGCTCAGTAAAATGTTGTATGACCTAAAAGATGGTATAATAGCGTCCGGGCATACGATATTGGATATTATTGGAATTGTTTTTGAACCTGCGGATTATGTGAATGCAGCTTGGTACTTTTTGGAAGGTAACACTGTAGATGGTACGCTTACTTTAGCTACTAGCGGACCCGGCGTAGATGTATTTTACAAAGCAGGGAAATTGTTTGCAAGAATCGGAGGTAAAGTATTAGAATCTTTAGGAGTAATCGTACGCTATACCGACGAGGGAGGAAATATAGTCAATGCCGCTAGAAGTGCTGAAGAAGTAATAGCCGGAGCTAACCGTTTGAGAATGACTGATGACCAAATAACAAAGTATGCAAAGTGGCTTGATGAATTTATAGCAACGAATCAAAGCAACGCCAAATTTGCACTAAATATAATTGACGATATTGATATTACTAAAATATGGAAATATGCGGATGAGGCGGGGTTGGATAATGCGAAGCTGACTCAATTGTTCGATGATTTGGCAGGTAATGTTGACTTGTTGAATGCATTTAAGACTAAGCCGGAGTTGGTTAAAGCGTGGAATGCTTTGGCTGATTATTCACTACTTAGAAAGAATCCGCTAAATCTTACGAAAATTGATGATTATATTGCTAATTCCTCAGATGATTTTACATCTCTTAAAAACAAACTTGAGAGTATTTCATCACTTACTGCAAAAGAAAAATTTATTAATGATTTGGAGGAAATCACCTCATTTAACACGAAAACTGGATTAAATACTAAGGCTAGTGTTGATAATGATTTACTTCAAACAGCTTCTAGTGCACAAGGTAGTGGAGCTTACCCCGGAATTGATAATTGGATAGTTGTTGAAATTCCAGTAGGTAGTAAAATTTATGGAGGAATTCCAGGTCAGTCAAACTTCTACACTCCCTACGAGACAATAACTGGTTCGAACTTTGATAAAGTAAAAGTATGGGAAAGCTTGCAAGTTGAACCTCATCCTACTTTTGGATACAGAACTCAAATGGCTGAATATCAAATAACTGGCAACATTAAAATAGCAATATCCAAAACTCTTGAAAATCCCCAACATGGTGCTGGTGGAGCTTACCAAGCTTTTGTAGACAATTTTGCTAATAATGTTACTCCTACTGGTAACATAATCAATTTACAATAATGAAACGAAAAATTGAGGGGTGTGAAGTTTGTGAACCCATAGAAAACTTAGTAAGTCAATTGAAAATAAAAGGCTATGAATTAGTGAGTGAAAGATGCAGAGATATTCATTTTAATGAAGTTGAAATAAAAATGGGTAAGCGTATAGGAAACCTAGAATTAATCCCGATAAAAATTGAGAAAATTGAACTACATGAAGAGGGCTTTTATTTCTGTACATGTCATTGGAGTACAGTAAGATTTATAGAAAATGATAGTAATTAATTTATTACTCCTCCTTAGTGGAAGATTACCTAACTAGCAAGCCTTACTGATAGTCAAGGAAACGTGATTGTCAAAATATTTTTAAAAGAAAAATAGCATGACAAAAGAAGAAAGAGAAGAAATAAAAAAAAGAATGCAAGAAGCATATGAAGCAGCTCAAAAAGAAGCTGCGGAAAAGCGTGCGAAAATGACGCCCGAAGAATTAGAAGCCTTGAAACAAGCTTCTCGGCATCATGCTGCAAAGGTCAGAGACGAGATAATAACAGGATACGCAATAGACCAAAGAAAAAAACTAGAGGAGGTTGAAAGAAAATTTCACTCGGCAGAATACCAGCAAATGAGTATTGAAGAAAAATATACACTTCTTAGAGAATCACTTGATATAATCGAAAATTCCCTAAATGCAGGTATAGATGTTGTAGGTGACCGTGTAATTGAAATCTTTAGAAGAATTCATGCTCTGGGTTATGAAATAGAACAAAGTAAAGTAATAGAATATGCTACTAACCTTCACAAACCTATAGTTTTAAAAGCTGTAAACATAGTTCGACAATACCTCAATCCTTATGGAGATATGGCTCTCCCTTTAAAAGATGCAATGGTTTATGAAGATGATAATGATAAAAAGAAAGAATTAGAAAAAGAAATACAGAAAATTGAAAGCCAGCTATGAATAGTAATACAGTAATGTCATGCTTTTGATTATTACACATAAAAATATTCAATGACTTTACTTTTAATTAAGAGTAAGCAATAAAAAACAACACCAGATGAACCTTTTTACCTGGAGCCTAAGGGCTTTGTTCATAGTCACTTTATTATTAGCGAGCCAAGCGGCGCTGGCTACCATCCGTATTGAGCAGGTTACACCTGCCAGTAGCAGTAGTGCTTGCGACGGCAGCATCCGGCTCACCGCTAAAGGCGATGACCCAGAGCGCACTGCTGGACCATTCAGCGTACAAGTTTTTGGTCCCACCCCCTCCAGCCGCAGTGGCGTGGAAGGTGAGATAATTATATCCGAACTCTGCACCGGAGATTATCAAGTAGAGATAACAGACCGGTTTGGGTGTAAGCGCACTATCACCACTGCAATACCTTTGTGTGGGTTTATGATAGATGGGATAGTAGGATCTACTTGTACATCAATCAGTGGCGGTAATATTGGGGTTCTTATTAATGGAGGTACAGAACCCTATACCTATCAATGGAAAAATAAACAAGGAAATCCCCCTGCTCCGAGTCAAATTTTCTTTGGAGGACAAGTTGTTGGTAATTTACCTGCTAATGAATATTGTGTAACAGTGACAGATGCCAATAATTGTATGGCGACAAAGTGTTTCTCGACCGCCCCTACGGAGGGCGAAGCTACTTACCCATATATACAAAGTGTTAATGTATATGCAGTGGTGAACGAAGTAGAATATCTCATTTATAGTGGTAACTGGGAAAAGCAAGCAGATAACTGCCTGAAATTCAATGGTGGTATGGAGGAGATTGCTTCAATGGCATATAATGCCATTCTTGCTGGACAGGCGAAAATTCGTATCAGAGCCACTGCCAGTAAAGTAATGTCGTCATTAAGCATTAGTTTACCTGGCATCTTTGCATATAACCCGACTGCTACCTCAACGGATAATAAGCAATGGGAATTTGACTATCAAGCTAATCAACTAGCAAACATAGTAGCAAATGGCAATATCTACTTTCCTATAGAATTTACAGGTGTAGCTAATGGTAAGACTATACTTGATCTTAGAAGTGCTAGTGCTAATCTAACCCAGTGCGCTCCTCTACCTCAATTAAGTGAACAATGTACCTGGTCTCCTACTCCCCAGACTGGTACAGATGACGTACACGTTGTCAATCTTTGTCAATCTTCAGCGGCTTTCAGTGTCTCTATCCAAGAAATTAATTATCAATGTAATATAAATCTAGCAGATGTTTGTTTACAAATAGATGAAGGCGGTCGAAACTATAATTTCCTTTGGGCGGATGGGAGTACTGGTGGTTGTAAAGGTAATCTAGCAGTTGGGCAAAACTATAGTGTGACAGTGACGGACAAATGCGGGCAGAATAAAATAGTAAACGTTAATATACCTGCAACTTCAAGCACCTTTTCAGTTGATATTAATGATTATCAAAGTATTTGTAGACCTTACGGTAAAGGGATGGTAGAACTCAAGGTATCTGGTGGTACACGTCCATACACCTATCAATGGAATGGACCAAATTATTCAAACTTTACTACTGTACCAAAGATAGGTAATCTTACAGAAGGAGGAGATTTTAAAGTAACGGTAACTGACCACTGCAATAGAAGAAAGGTATATCAGTTTTATATGAGAGATAATGGACCTATTCAAATAACATTAAATAAAAATATTCCTGCATGTACAGATGATGGCATTGGTAGTGTAATTGGTATCTCTACTAATAGAGGAGGTACTCCTATGTGGAGCAATGGAATAGCTGGTCATACAATTAAAGACGTAAGCCCTGGAAAATATACAGTTACCGTAGAGGAATGGGGGTGCTCTTATTCAGAAACATTCACTGTCTCAAAATCTGAAACCCACCCTTCTGTAATTATTTCTCTCGCAGAAAGCCTAATTCCATGTACAAATGATGGGGTAGGTAGTCTTAAAGTTAAAGCTACAGGAACGGATCCGTTTACGTATCGCTGGAGTGATAATAATGGGATACAAATAGGTACAGCCAATCAAATTCAAAATGTTTCAATTGGTGCCTACACAGTAACAGTAACAGACGATAGAGGGTGTAAAAACAGTAAGGACTTCTTCATTCAAAATGCTCCAGTTGATATATCTATCGAAGAAAGAAAGCACGTATGTGAAGGAGAGACTAAGGAATTGTATGTCAAAATGCCATCTGGAGCTTTTACTTATCCTCCTTTTAATGCTTATTGGGCTAACTCGGGTAGTACGTTTAATGACATTAGCGTTAATGCTGGTATGATTAGTAGTTGGAATGCGCTTCCTGCTGGGAATTATAGTGTAACGGTAACAGATGCCAGAGGTTGCCAAGGAACAGATGACATTGTTTTGGAACAAGGGAGTGGTATTAATTATATAGCCGGAGTTATAGAAAACATTAGTTGTCTTTCAGAATTTTATATTGATATACCAGATGCTAGAAAATATACCTACAAATGGAGTAATGGTGCGAGTACTAAATTTTCCGGGCAAGGTAGAGCCTATATTGATAATCTTCCTCTTGGTAATTATTGCGTTACTATTACGGAAGATCGTGATTGTGAAAACACTATTTGTAGAACAATCATAACGGGTATTCCAAAAATTGTCGTAGAGCAGGTTACACAAAATCAACCACCGCAAAATAATGGTGCTGTAAATATATCGGTGGTAGGTGGAACGGCTCCTTATACCTACCGTTGGCGGAATAGTAGTGGTATGCCAGTAGGTAATGTAGATGCTAATGGAGATATTACTGGATTATCACCAGGAAAATATACTGTCAGTGTTACCGATATCAAGGGTTGTTCCGCTATTGCAAGCGTAGAAATAGAGGGCTGTGTTCCAGGGGGTACTCTTAGTATAGAAATTAGACCAGAAGATGTAGTGCCTTGCGCTTACGGAGCTGGTTCGATTAGTCCAAGGATTACCAAAGGAAAAGCAATTTTTTATAAATGGTCAGGTCCACAAGGCTTTAGTTCAAATCAGCTAGCCATTAACGATTTGCAGATTGAAGGTGAATACTGTATTACAGTTACTGATTGTGCCGGTAATACAGCGACGAATTGTCAATATATAACTTGTAACTGCCCCAATATAGAATTTGATATTGCGAAAGAGAATGAATGTATTAATGATGGATTTTTTGGTGGGTCTTTACAAAACGGTCGTTTAGAATTTAAAGGTTTAGCAAGTGATGCAAGTGTATTGGGGGCATACGGAGAAGCTATATTTAATGGCATGAATAATGATGATGGAGGCTTTAAATTCACATTGGATTGGTATGCTGGGGATGGGGACCCTATACCAGATGCATCATTTACTTATGGTCGAACAGGAACTAATTATAATTTTACTCCAAATGATAAGGAAAAATTAACAATAAATAATGAAGGAATAGTGAATGTCATTATTCGTGATTTCCTAGGATGTACGTATAGCGAAAAATATGAATTCTACGAAACGATAAAAGTAGATGCTACTAGTCCACAATATGAGGATATGGGAACTAACTGCCAAGATTTATCGGGTATTTCAGTTCTTACACATTATTTAGATTGTAAAAAAGCTTGTGGACCTGAATGTGTAAAGAATCCTAAAACCTATGAATTAATATATAAACCGAGTAGTGAGAGTAGCCCTTGCACAGAAGGAGGGGTAATTAATATAAGTAGGAGAGGTATATTCGGATCCAGAAGTATAGGTACAATTACCATTCCAAATATTCCAAATGCTACTGAGATTATTAATTATAATGCTAAGACTCAGATTGGAGGTAATTGTTACTATGATGTTGGGTGTTTTTTTCCACTTGGGTCTCTTCCTAATAATCCTGAAATAAACACAGCTATATATGTAACTAAAGGCAGTAATGGCAACAACTTAAGGAAAAAAGGCGATGATTGTAATCAGACTGGGCACAGTTGCGGCGGTCAATCAGGTAATCCAATCTGTGATGGAACAATTATTACTAGACAATTAACAGGAGGTAGCGACTGCCATTATGAAGAAGTATGTTTAGTAAAAGATCCCATTACTGGTAGAATTCGAGAAACAGTACTCAGCAGAAAATCGGAAGCAACAGAATGTATTTGGAGTGTAATTGATGCCCCAGATGAGTATCAATGTACTGTGTATGAATACTGCCCTATCACCAAGAAATCGAAGAAAAGACAAACATTAAGAAGCAAAGAAGAATGTCAGCAATATAAAATATGCTCTACCAAGCCGATTGCTTTAAGACCTGATGATGAGGCATTTTTAATAGGAGGAGATCAGCCAGAAATCAAGTCTGCTGCTTTTTTGGGAAAGAACCTAACAAGTGAAAAAAACCTTATAAATACAGCCACTATCATTAACGACGAACAGCAGCAAACAGCTTCTAAGTTAGTAGTGCCTGAACAAGAAGTTAAAATTGGCGCTGTAAAGGTTTATCCTAATCCTTTCAAAGAGATACTTAATATTGAATACATTAGTGAAGAAGAAGGTGTGGTCAATATTCATTTGTTGAATGCAATTGGTATCAACACTTTGAGCCAGCAGTTTAATGCTGTTAAAGGAGCAAATAAGTTTACGATTGAAACCAAGAGCAATGTATCTTTGGGTGTGTACTATCTAAAGATTACTGATAAGAACGGTAACTTTAGTATTCACAAGGTGGTGCATTAAATAATTAATTTATTTTGCATGGGTAGAATAGTAAGGTTATTGATAGTAGCACAAATTTTTTGGTGTGGGGAGTCGTTGGGGCAGCACTTTACGTTCCATACGGATGCACTTGGTGAGGGGCTTTTTTTTTACAGAGATGTGCAATGGGGTATTTACGATATAGCAACATGCCGTGATAGTATTTTTTATGAACTACAAGGTCGCGATATTCGTGATATTGCGATTCCATTTGGTGGAGAATTGTTTACTTACGCTATTAAAGACTCTTTTTTATCTTCATATGAAGGACTAGCTGTTTTTTATCCTGAGCAAAATTTTCTGCGTTTTCAAGGTGAGTTTCAATTTGTAGATCATAAATATGTCACAGCGTTGAGCTGTCATACTGATGGACTGATTTATGGTGCAGGGAAAGGAGTTACAACCTATAATCGAGCTTCTGAGACCTATACTTACCTCGGAGATTTGCCCCTAGCAATGCAGGCGGCAGGCGATTTAACTTTTCGACAAGGTAAGTTATATTTGAGTACAATATCGAATACACTGGTCGAAGTGGACATTAGAAATCCGATGAATAGTCGAGTTGTTATGACTTTTCCGGTGGGTACGCCTCTTATTCATGCAATGACAACCCTGCAAGGAGACTGTAACAATACTATTACCTATGCCATAGGAACAGATAGTACCGGAAGTATTATCTATGAATTAGATTTTGAGAATAAAACGCTTCATGAACTGTGTCGAACGCCTTTGCGCATCATGGGTGCTGCTTCCCAGCAGGAATGCGTTACTCCTATCTGTAAAGTCTATGTAGATTTAGATAAAAATAATAGCTCTGGTGGCAGCCGATATGATTTTCGACCAACATCGGTTTGTATTGCGCCGGTTTATATCGCCGATCGAGATTTGGAGGTATACTCCGAAGAACCAATTGATTCGGTCGTCGTTACTCTCAATGGCATTTTGGATGTAGGTTTGGAAAATCTGACTGCTTCTTCGGCGGCTAATCTCACTGTCACTGGATCAGGCACCACTCGTATAAAGATTGTGAATTCAGGTATTGCTACCAATAACGATTTTCAGGTTGCTATATCCAGTATCTTTTACAAAAATAACAAGGCGATTCCGACGAATGGCAACCGAGAAGTTTGGGTACGTGGCTATACCCTCAGCTATGTCGGCGAGATTGCTACGACAAGTGTTCAGTTACAAAATAATCTGGCACTGGAACAGGATAGTATTTACTTAAAATGTCATGGGGATGCGGGTATTTCTTTTACAGCAGAGGCGAAAGGAGGCGTTGCGCCTTATCGGTATCAATGGGTGAATGGAGATACGACGGCAATAAGAAATGGATTGGCGGTTGGGAATTATTCGGTTATAATTTCTGATCAAAGTGGCTGCCAGTTAGTAGATACCATTCGCATTACACAACCAGATTCTTTACGGGTGAATTTGGCTGCCAATTCGGATACGATTTGCGGCACATCGGGACAGTTGATGGCAAATGCGTCCGGCGGCACGGCTCCTTACACGTATGATTGGGTAGCCCCTCCTGGCTCTCCCAGTGATGGAGAATTGGGAAGATTAAATAATTTGAGTGCTGGTAATTATGCGGTCACGGTCACGGATAAAAATGGCTGTCAAGCGAATGCTGCCTACCAATTATTTGCAGGCGACACCGTGCGAACGCAAGAACGAAGAACGCTTTGCGCTACGGAATCTTTTAGTTGGAATGGAAAGCCGATTACGCGCGATACGAGTTTTTGTGTAGCTTACAGAGCGGTGGCAGGCTGCGATTCTTTGCATTGCATTACCATTCAGTTTTTGGATACGGTTTTAGTACAAGAAAGAAGAACGATTTGTGAAGGCGAGATTTATACTTTCAACGGGCAAGCACTTCGTCGGGACACCAGTATTTGTGTACAATTAACTGGCGCGAATGGCTGTGACTCGACCTATTGTTTGCAATTGGAGGTAGTAGAGCGAACCCGTTTACTGGCGGTTTCCATTTGCGAAGGCGAAACGTATTCCTTTGCTGGTCGAACGCTCGCAACCACTGGTACGTATACCAACACGATTCTTAACGTCAATGGGTGTGACAGTTTAATCGTATTGAGCCTTCAGGTAGTACCCAAGCCAGCTGTGAGGCTGATCGCCGATGGTCGCTTGTGCGAAGGCGGTCGCTTAAAAATTGAAGCACCGATTGGTTTTTCTCGATATGATTGGTCGAATGGTGCTTCGACTGTTGCTATTGAGGTGAAAAATCCCGGCAGCTATCGTGTAACGGTTACCAACGCTCAGGGATGTACA
>Ga0163148_10001974_pt1 | contig 25602 bp, 18 predicted proteins | sample OliLakLV19MP7P2_FD_148606 | JGI IMG/M metagenome (GOLD analysis project Ga0163148, IMG submission 148606) | Freshwater microbial mat bacterial communities from Lake Vanda, McMurdo Dry Valleys, Antarctica- Oligotrophic Lake LV.19.MP7.P2 | ecosystem: Environmental > Aquatic > Freshwater > Lake >... | reverse complement strand
TATTATAAAGAAAGTTTCCTCAGATCCACCTGATTTGGGTGGATCGCAAGAAAAAATCTGCCTATCCACCTGATTTGGGGTGGATCTGAGGAAAAAATCCGTCTAATAACAAGTTAGACAGCCTTGTTGCCATGTTCGATGCAGCTTCATTATGAAGAACTAAAACACTGAGTTAAGTATTAATGCTTATAGGTGATAGTTGAATTTCAATTAGCGATAATTGAATGGTTAAGAGCTTGCATAAATATAGCTACTGTCTTTAATCCGATATCTATAGGTACTATTCTTGAGGAGGTAGTTCAATGATAGAATGGATACTTATTGTCGTGGACGAATTGAATAATTCGGAACAACAAATATTAGAAAATCAGGAACGTATTCTTGAGCAGCTCAATGAGATAAAGGAACAAGTGAGCCATTTAGGTGCACAACTTGACGAACGTGTTCTTGTAGGTGCCCGTTCAGGATTGCGCCACTTGGTTGATGGAATGAACTCTGAAACAGAAGCAGTTCGCAATGATGAGTTTCGTCTTGCTAGGGCAGAGTTTAATAAGTTGATCAATCTAAATCCAGAGGAAAATACTCAAGGAACATCTGGAGAAGTTTCTAACGTATGCCTCATAGGCTTAGGTTACTGGGGAAATTTTCACTACTTCAATCTGAGAGGTGAGAAACGTAATTCCTTGATGCAGGTTTATGAGTGTACTCAAAAGTATGCTCGACTGGGGCTATTACTATTTTCTTCCAAATTTTTCAGCAAGGACTATGAGAGATTAATTGAGGAGAATGAGAAAAATCTAGTTGACGTTCAAAATACGCTTTCAGAAAAACAAGGAGAGAACTTTTGGCAAGGACTATCTTATTACATGAAGCAGACTCTTCGTGTTGCTGCAACAGGTGTTGTGGGAGCAGGTGGTATGACACTTGTAGGAGGTACTGGTGGATTTCTTGCACCTGCAATAATGGCTGCAACTAAGAAAACGTTTGATGCTATGAATCCCGCCTCTCCTCACTATCAAGACATTAGTGCTCTTCAATCAAGAGTAACAGCGTTAGCTGAAGAGAATGAGAAGTATTTTGTCGAGGTAGTTGAAGAAAGTAAAGTACGTCAACAAGAATTACGAAAATGTACGCTTGATAAGCTTATAGATATGGCAAAGAAATCATAGGAGCGAACCTGTTAAACTCTGCGTAAACTGCTAATAACTTGAGCAGTCTAACAATCCTGCTGGAGCGGACTGGCGAGAGTCTTGATTATGTTGCAAAGGTTACTTATAGCCGCTCAGCAGGAACGTTAGGTCGCTGAGTTACTGGTGGAGGACAACCGAAAGGGTATCTGTAAGTATTCATTGGTGATTAGGATATCTCTCAAGTTGTATAAGGCTATACAAAATATAGTTTTAATAGCCATGATTCTTTTTAAATGAGAAAATTTTGGAACCAGTCCGTAAAAACACAGATATTATCAGGTGCTAGATATATTCTGAGAATCTGCGAGCGTTCTATTGTTCGTTCAAAGGTTACTGGTCATACAACAGACCTCTTAAATGCAGTAGGTGAGGAGATTGTTATGTCGGAGAACCGTGACTACACAGCAAACCGTGATTACACACTCATCATTGACAAGAGTGGCAGTATGTCGAAAAAGGATCGGGACGAAAGGAAGATTCAAGATGAGCAAGACCTTAAGAGTCGATGGGAACTAATGCAGGAATCTACGATCGCTTTAGCCAGCAAATGCGAGAAATTAGATCCAGATGGAATTACCGTCTATACTTTTTCTAAGAAATTTAAACGTTATGAGAATGTAACTGCCAGCGATGTTGAACAGATCTTTGAAGATAATGAACCTATGGGACCTACCTATTTGGCGGAAGTCTTACAAGATGCTTTGGATAATTACTTCCAGCGCAAAGAGAAAGGCGAAACTAAATTGAACGGGGAAACTATATTAATAGTGACTGACGGAGCGCCAGATAACAAAGTGGCAGTTGCTAAAACTATCATTGGTGCAACTCAGAGAATGGATAGGGATGAAGAGTTGGCTCTTTCCTTTATTCAAATTGGAAATGAGAAGGAGGCGGGTGATTACCTTAAATTTCTGGATGATCAATTGAAAGAAACAGGAGAAGCTAAGTTTGACATAGTTGATACAGTTACGCTTGACGAGATTGAAGATGAGGGAGTGACTTTGAAGGAAGTTTTGCTCAGAGCTATTACTGACTAAAATTCGAGGCTATTAAATTATGGATAGTAATCGAAATTGGAAAGAAGCTTTATCCTCCAGTGTTGACGGAAAAAGCCCAACCACTCAGAGGCAAAACTCTTCAGATCTAGAAGAGCTGCGTGGGAATCCTGTTGATGTTAACCAAACTGAGCAATCTTTGGATGGAATCAGCGAGAGTATCGCAGACATTATTGATCAGCGAAAAAAACTGGCATATCGAGTCGCTCCAATTCATCAGCACCTATCCCAGCTTTACAATGAGGTGAGTGGGTTAAATCAGCGTCGCAAACAGCTTACGTTGACGATCGACGATGCTGATGTAGACAGAAAATTGGAAGAGATTAAGTTTGACTTCATTGAGAAAGACATTGAAAGGAATATTGAAGAGATTGAGAGACTGATTAAACGGTTATCTCGTGACACCCTCAACGTCGGTGTTTTAGGGAGAATGGGGCAAGGGAAAAGCACATTTCTCAAGAGTTTGAGTGGACTTGATATCATTCCTGCGCGTAAAGGAGGGGCTTGTACAGCAGTTCGCAGTAAGTTCTTGCATCACAATGGCGATCTTGAGGCTACAGTAAAGTTCCATTCAGAAGAGACATTTCTTTCTGAAGTAATTGGAGAATACTATCGCGTATTAGATTTATCCAGTCCAAAAAACTTGGATGACTTCGCCAGTAAATCACTTCCCAATCCGTCTAACAAAAGTTCGACAACTCATCAGGAGATGTACAATCGTCTGAAAGATGACTACCATGTTAATTTCCGAGGAGAAGCTGGATATGGAAGATTAGTTAAAAATGATTCTCCCAGAGAGATAACAGTAAGATCAAAAGAAGAGATTCAAAAATATGTTTCACAAGAGCGTGATCCTCAGACAAAGCGGCTTATAAATTCTGATCACTTAGCAGTTCGAGAAGTTGAAATTCGCTGCCGTTTCCCGAAGGTTGAAGTGTATGGGTTGGGTTTAATAGATGTCCCTGGCTTGGGTGATACGAAAATAGGAGATGAGCGAGTTATCCTCGAAACATTGAGGGAAGAAGTAGATGTAGTTCTACTTGTTCGTAAACCTGATGTTGATCGTTACCAGTGGGACGATGATTTTCAACTCTACGAACTGGCTGATGATGCTCTAAATAATTTGAGCAAAAGATGCTTTATCGTTTTGAATCACCGAAACTATGGTGGTGAAGATAATTTAACCGCTTGTAGAGATCTAAAAGAAAATACTCAAAGTATCAGAGTCGTTGACTCTCCTATCATTGCAGATTGCTCTAATTCCAGCGAGGCGAATGATAAGGTACTTGATCCAGTTCTTGAATATCTCAGTGAACACATTGTTGGAATAGAAGAGCAATATGCTCGCTCTTGTCAGAACAATCTGTTGAAGCTTTATGGCGCTATTAATGCCGAGCTAGAAAAGGCACAGAATGTTCTCATGTCTTATGTCGGTGGGTCACGCCAATTTGAAGGTAGCTTTAAAGAGATTATTGGTTCTCTCTCTGAGGGACTTAACTATATGCTGAATGGGCTATGGAGTAACTACGAAGCTACTGACGATGAATTCAAAGCGGTCGTTGATGCTGCCATACAACAATGCGAAGATAACAAAGGCATTCCCACTGAAGACGAGATTGAGAAACTTATTCACTTACCTGAGAATAAAAATGACTATAGAATTGTGTATCTTACTTGTGCTGCTGAGTTGAGATCCAACTTGTCAAAAAACTTTCTGACTTTGGATCAGGGTTTACAAGATGCTTCTGATAAGCTCAAATGCTTGATTGCAAGCACTTTAATTAGTAGAGGAGGCTTGAGAGAACTAGCAGATGCTCTTGATGCTAGGGATGTTGATTTTCTAGAAGAAATGAGAGAGATGTTAAATGTTCGTCAAAATAGACTTGAACTTGGCTTCAAAACGCTCCTAGACTTCAAGATGTCTTATGGAGCCTTGATTATGGAGTCTATCCGAAAGGATCTTGGAGAAGTATTCGGTGGTGTTAGAGCTAGTTCGCGCCCTAAGCCATCTTCTGAAAGTGTTGTAAAAACGGGAGCCGAGATAATTGGCGAGGTAGCCAGTTCTGCGTCTAAAGTTAAATCTGGTATACCTGAAATCGATAAGGTACAACCTGTCCTAGAAGTTGTTGGTAGTGCTGCAAGCGCCATAGCAAGCCATCTTGAGGTTAGTGATAAAGCTTCAGTACGAAGACAGCTAGACAATCTTCATAGACAGGCGGTTGATAAGTGCAAAGCGACTTTAGAGGATTGGGAGAAAGCTCCTAGCCGATTAAGGTGCTATATGGCAGAAGAATTTGTCGATCGAATCCTCTATGACAAAGATATTGAGGAAGAGTGGAGACATTTCTTGGGTGATGATGACATCCGCGCAAAGGTATGGATCGAATTTAAACAGATTGAAGATCGTAAACAGGTTCAAGCAGATTGGTTGAATGCAGTTAAGAGGGTTCGAGAATTTAATCAGCGTAGGTTGTTGATGTTTTCGTAGTGTCGTTGCGATGCGACCTAACAACCCGGTTGGAGCGGACTGTTGAGAGATCTCGGTGTTGTAGCAAAGGTTATCGGCAGCCGCTCAACCGGAACGTTAGACCGCTAGGTTATCTGTCAGGGCGTAGCGAAAGATTATCTGTGAGTTCCGATGCTCAAAGCGATGTGAATTCTTAGTTATGGTGTTGCCGGGAGATTATTAGTGGGGACTATTAAATTTAACATTAGCCTCAACGACGCAGATTGGGATAAAAGACAGGGAGGATGGGAGTGCAATGCTCTTCTTATTCCAGGTGCAGAGCTTGAAGCTCTATACTATGATGAGATGAAAGCTGATTCAAAGAATTACACTGTTGAAAATTCTATTATCCGTTGGTCGGGAAGTCCTAGACCTAAAGAGCTATTGGTAAGACTTTCTTTAACTAAAGACTTACCCAGATTAGAGGAAGAAAAGCTTCAGTTGGAAAAAGAGAAACTAACTCTGGAACGTCAAAAGGCAGTTATAGAAACTAAATGGAAATTGTTAACAGCAATAGGTGCAATTCTTGGTAGCCTCTTAACTTTTGGCACTACTTACTTTATGGGACAAGCTAAACAGATAACACCTATGCTAACTCTACCTAGAGTTCATACCTATGCGAAGGAAATGTCAATCCTTGAAAACAGGTGTATGGACTCTCTAACAAGGAGTTTAAAGGATCATGGACTGCAAAATGTCACCCCAGTTCAAAGAGGCATTTATGCAACTAAGGGGAACTACAACATTTTCGTAGGATGTAATACGGATGTTAAAGCTATATTTCTTGTGGTAAGTGGACCGGAAGATTCAGGTGCTAAATCAATACGAGAAGATATAAAAGCTCTTCTTCCATAATTTTGAGTGCCAAGTAAATTTCTAAATAGAACACGGATTTTCTTGTATGTTTAGCTTTAATATTAAACGGCAAAAAACGGTAGCCTCATTATTTTGCTCGTCCCTTCTCCTTGTCCTCACAGTGAGTTGCGGTGCTGCTCCTGCTATTAACTTGGCAAGGATAGTTAGTTCAGGTAGAACAGTTGTAGCCTTAATTAACGTTAGTGAGAAGGCGTTATACGTGCTTTCCAATCTAGTCAATGTTTCCTACGAAACTTTAGGGCAAGATATAAAGAGTGAAAGTTTCAGGACTAATAGCAAATTTTCTAATGAAAGTATCGGAAAAATGGAGGCTCGGCATTTAGAGTTAGTGACAAAACATAAAGAATTAGATGGTTCGCTTGACAAGACTAACACGGCTGCAAACGAGTTATTCTCAATGCTTGAGACTCGAGCCAAACAAAATTCTAGAACTTCACTTAGAGATGAACAGCTACAAAATATTAATGCTAAAAAGGAAATTTTTTCAGGAAAAATAAAAGTTACTGAAGGCGTTTCATCGAAACTAAAAGCGTCAATCAAGGAATACGACAATATTTTGAATGTTTTTCAAGTCAATGTAGGACTTAATGAGGCGCAAAAGTATATAGAAACTGTAGATTCAGTTATGTCTCAGTATAAGTCGTTAGAACAAGAGGTTCAGGTAGCCCTTCGTGAGGGACGACAGGTAATTGCAAGTATTGCTGATGTTCCTTCTCAAAGTCCTGAAGCATTCGTTCCCACTCCTTCTAACCCCCCAGATCAAAAACCCGATGGAACCGTCCCCAGTTCTGTGCCTCAAAACCCTGAGACGACGGTTTCCACCCCTACACCTGAAAGCAATGTAGCCCCACAGCAAACAGATCCTCCCACTCTTGGAGTCAAAATAGTAAGTCTGACGGAAGAACTGCGTCAGCAAATTAACCAAAACAAAAGTTCCAACCTATCTATCAACGTGGACAAAGGTGTTCTGGTAGTTGAAATTAAACAAGATTATCCCGCTGCTAAAGCTGGTATCCAAATAGGTGATGTTATTGTAAAGGTTAATACCAGAACTGTAGTTGATGCTAATGAGTTTCTAGACGAGATCAAGAAAATGCAAGCAGGTATGGATTTACCGTTGGAAATATACCGTGGCGAACAAAAATTAGGAGTCTTAGTGTATCTTAAATAACCAAGTAGATTGCCCTTGTTATGGGCAATCAACAGGTAGTAATAGGAGTCTATTTTCAGCACCAAAGAGGCTTGAAGTAAGATTGAATACTCCTATGGTGGCTTGACGCAGGAAACTCAGCAACTTTACTTACCTCTCTTCAGAGATCGCTACCTTCATTGCTCAAGGTTAAAATAGAGGAGCAATACTGAAACTGAAGGCAACTCCATGACAATCCGCCAACGGCGTTATAGCAAAGAAGAGATAGCTCGACGTGGGCAAGACCTCTACGAGTCTGACATTCGGCAGCAAATCGAAGCGGGGAACGAGGGCAAAATTGTGGCGATCGATATCGAAACTGGAGAGTTTGAGGTCGGTGATACCGTCATGGCTGCCACCGACTCGCTATTTGAGCGTCAGCCTGATGCTCAACCTTGGACGCTTAGGGTTGGATACACTGCTGTCTATCATTTTGGTTCAAGGAGTCTGAAAAAGAATTAATGATTCATGGAGTTGTGAATTTTCGTCATGAATTAACGCTTTCTCTTGTGGTTGGCAACTCGAATGGGCAACGGGAGTTTGTTAATACCGTGATTGACACCGGATTTGATGGGTTCCTGTCTTTGCCCTCTGAAATAATCGTTCGCCTTGGATTACCTTGGAGAACTTCTAATATGGCAACCTTGGGCGATGGCAGCAAAACTCTATTTGACTTTTACACAGGAACTATGATCTGGGATGGTCAATACCGCGCGATCGATATCGCGGAATCAGAGACAGAACCACTGCTAGGATTGGCAATACTCTATGGCTATCGATTACAGGTTGATAATGTTGAGGGAGGCATCGTTAAAATTGAAGCCCTGTGATCCTCGTTAGAAGTGATCGGTGAGGCACGGTCTAACAATTCAAATGCAGCGGACAGTTGAAAGTGGCTGGTACTGAGTTCAAGGTTATCTGCCGCCACTGACCCGAACCGTTAGCTGTCTGTCTTGATTCGAGGTATCTGTTACCGAGAGGTCATTTGTGGGTGGCAGAGGTTGAGTATAGCGAGGTTGAGTAGGGAGGGCGATCGCCTGAGTCACAAACGTCCCAGTAGCTTTGGGTGGAGTGCCAGAGGTTGAGTGGTGAGGGCGATCGATGATGGGGTTTGAGGTTCAGTGAGGTTTGTGCTGGTGCAACCGACCGACCCAGAGGCAGTCTTAACAGCGTTAGGATTAACCCGGAGACTGTAAGAAACCTAAGCGTGATTTATCAAGAATCTAGATCAAGTCAGATGCAAAGATAACAGGGTCGCCCATAAACTTGTTTCGCAAATAAAATATTCAGAGTCGTATCTGAGGCTATCTTGCTGCGAAACAGTATCATAGGCGAGTCGCGTCGAAAATCGATTTGTGTCTGCCAAGGATATTTTTCATGAGGCTGTCAGACAAGCCCTCGTAAAAGAGCAGTGGGTGATAACGGATGATCCGCTGAGGTTTAAGTTTGGCAACGTTAACTTCCGAGTAGACCTAGGGGCAGAGCGTCTGGTTGCCGCAGAACGGGCAGGAGAAAAAATCGCGGTCGAGATTAAAAGCTTTTTGAATCCCTCTGCAATCACAGATTTTTACGCTGCATTAGGACAGTTCCTCAGCTATCGTTTAGCTTTGGAGTCGATTGAGCCAGAGCGGAGCCTTTACTTGGCAGTCCCTGTAGATATTTACCAAACATTTTTCCAGTACGAGTTCACTCAAAGTGCGGTACAACGGTATCAGGTCTTGATCGTTGTGTATGACCCAGCCAACGAGGTGATTGTACAATGGACAAAATAACTCAGTACCGCAAGTACGTTCAGACATTACTCAGCCAGTACGCTAAAGATGATGCGTCGGAAGACGAAACTGAAGTACAACTCATTTTTGATACTGAACGGGATCATTACCAATGGATGAATGTGGGTTGGCAACAGTTCAACCGGGTTTACCGTTGTATTATCCATTTTGATATCAAAGATGGAAAAATATGGCTCCAGCAAAATCTGACTGACCAGAATCCTGCTGAAGAATTAGTCGAAATGGGTGTGCCCAGGGAGGATATTGTGCTGGGCTTGCAGCCTCCCTACAAGCGTCCGTACACAGAGTATGGTGCGGTTTAAAATCCAGTAGCAGCAGCGCAGTCGAACAATTCAAATGCAGCGGACGTTTGAAAGCTGCTGGCGCTGAGTTCAGGTTCAACTGCCGCCGCTGATTTGAGCCGTTAGACTGCTTTAAGTTTTCGCATTTAGCGTATCCAGAATAGAATCCAAGGTTTGAGATTTATCTGTAGAGCAATATGACAGAAACTCATAACGATAAGAAGGATCGGTGGAATTACCCAGTTGACTGGGATATTAACCAAGAGCGAATGTTCATGGAAAACCTCTTATCTCAACGCTTCAAGTTCTTCTTGGTTACTTTTTCGTTAGTCCTGAGTGGCGCTGCTTCTGCAAACTCTCAGATTAAGCTTCAATTGCTCCTGTTGGCTGGGTTGATTTTATGTTTGTTGATGTGGGCAACCGTTTACCGAATTTATATCAAAGTAGATGTCACGTTGAAGATGTGCTACGAGCATGAAGATAAATTTTTGCAGGAAATTGCAAAACGAACAAAGCAAAGAGTAATAGCGTTCACAGGCGGTGTTAACTCACTGGTGGGTATTTGGATTCCATTAACCTGTGTTCTTATGATAGCTATAGCTTTCATTTTGTCGCTCTCAGGCACTTTGAAAGCTGTGTAAAAATATTTAGATTAGTGTCCAACCACTGAAATTGATTAAATTTACCTAAGAGGTTCAACTTTATTCTGTGCTTGGACTACAATTCCGAGAAACTGTACGGCTAGTGTGATGTGACTGATAGTATTCTTGCCCAAGTTCGATTAGCAGCGGCAAAGCGGCTCCTGTTTCTTCCTCATACCATTCGGCAAATGTCTCGCCCAGATCGAATGATCACGACAGCAGAGGTGGAATCCGTAATCATAGAGGGAGAAGTTATCGAAGATTATCCAGAGGATGCACGAGGTCACAGCTGTTTGATGTTAAGGTTTGGACGAGACAATCGCGCGGTTCATGTTGTCTGTGCTCCGAAGGATGAATATTTGGCTATTATTACAGCATACCTGCCTGATCCTGCTCAATGGACACCAGACTTTAGAGGGAGACTTTAGGATGGAATGCCTTTACTGTAAAGCTCACATGCGACGTGGAATCGCTCCCTTCACGATTGATCGAAATGGTTATCGTGTTTCTTGGGATAACATTCCAGCGTGGGTATGCGACCAGTGTGGGGAGGTGATGTTTGAAGCACGTGAAGTTGATTTAATTCAAGAGGCTCTTGCGGGTTTAGATCGCGAAACAGCGGCGTTAGTTGCTCAACCTGCAAAGTAGCAGTCTAACAACGCCCATGAACCCGACCGTTTTAAGGTTGTTGGTTGAGTTCGAGAGTTTGTTTGCGGCGGGTTATAGGCATCGTTAGCTGTCTGTCTTGATTCGAGGTGTCTGTTACCGAGAGGTGGTTTATGGGTGGCAGAGGTTGAGTATAGCGAGGTTGAGTAGGGAGGGCGATCGCTAGCGGCAGTGACTGTTAGCTGTTGGTTGTGGAATCACTCAAAACTACTCCCTACTCCCACCTCACTCGCTTGAGCCAACTCAGTCAAGAACCGTAGTGCTTTCGCGACGTAGCTGGCGCAATCGTACGGTGAACTGGCGTAGAACGATCGCCATGCCGTCGCCTTGTGTTCATCGTAGCGATCGCGATGGTCGGGATGTTCCTCTAGCCATGAGAGGCGGACAGCGTGACCGACTAGCACATCTAGAACGATATAGTCTTCAATGAGCAGGTTGGGGTTGCGATCGGCGATCGCGCTTAGCTCCATCAGCGCCTCAATGTTGACCTGACGATATTCGGGAGCCTGCATTTTGTTGAGCAGATGTTCAACCTGGAGGGCAAAGTTTTTCTCGCCTGGAGTGGTTTCTGCCAGCAGCAGGTCACTATCCAGACGATTGCGGCGTTCAAGCTTGTCGCCGATGACCAAACCTTTGCAGTGCTTGAGCAAATTCCAGACGTTGGAATAAAAGTGCTTCGGTACGCGGTTGAGGGAGCCATCCAATTGGCGTTTGCGCCACCAGTTGTCGGCAACTGGCTGTGTATCATCATCGCCGTGATCCGATCGCACGATCCATTCAATCGCAATCTGCCGCTGTTTAACAGGCAGCGATTCCTGACGAAACAGCGCGTTGTCCAAACCCTGATAGCCTTCCAAGACATGCTGGAGACGGGTTTGAATTTCGTGGGGGCTGAGCCGCATGAGGCGTTCATATGCTTCATCTTGAGGTACGCTGAGTTCCCAAGCCAGCTCGCTGGTGATGAGCAAGATGAGATAGCCCACTCTCAGAGTCAAAAGCCCGTCAAAAAGAGACGGTTGGGCTTTGATCAGCAGACTGAGGTAGACCAGAATTTCTTGGGTCAACATCCGATCGCGAATATCTTCTCGACAAAATTCAGCGATCTTTTCTAGCATTTCGATCGGTGTACCAGGTCGCGTAATCAGAGAAGCTTCGCTATAGGCACGACCCACGGCGATTTGCTTTTGTCTCACTAAAATATCAATTACAGCATCAACAAGACTCATATCGACTTTGTTGCTGAGTCCGGCAGCGCGACGGACGATCGCCCACTGCTTCAGTTTGCCTGCCTTGGCATAAACTTCATCCAGTAAACTACCCACAGTGACTACTTTGGTAGGTTGCCCAAAGCCAGTATCAAAATCCAAGTCTTTTAGCCGCACCAACGTACTTAACAGCTCCACTTGCTCGTACAGATTGGCAGATTGCTTCAGGCTAGAGAGTAAAAGCGTTGTGTTCGTTTCGCACTCTAGCTTGAACTCCTGCGTGATACTGAGCGGCACCAGTTTGTCAGGATGGAAGCTAAGGTGTTGAGTTTCAGGCAAGGCATCCTGAACGGGCGACTGCGTGAAATCGAAATCATGCAAAAAGTCAATGCGTTCGACTGCTGAGGTGAGCATCAACTGGTTTAGCCGCCCTAGCTTGACCTGCACCCCGTGACAGTTGCCGCTGTTTAATTCCTTCAGCAGAGTCAATAGCGGCATTGCATCGCCAGTTTCAGGATCATCGGCTTCGAGCATGTCCTGAGTTAGCAGCAGCGTCATGGTCGGTCGCCCAAGCTGGCTCCAATGGCGTTGAATGTGTGCCAGTTCGGTACGGATTTGTGTGACCAGAAAGTGCAGGTCAAACGTGAGATAGAACTGCTGTTTGTTCAGAATGGAGGGCAGAAACACGATACGATCGCCCCGGATTTGAAAAATGCGCGCTGTGGTCAGACTCCGTAGCCGACGCGCTGGACGACCGCTCAAGCTCAGCTTGTCGTTGCGCCCAATTTGGGTATAGATGGCTGCTAGTTCCTGTGCTTCCCGCACCTGAAAGGATTCCACCTGAGTAGGCGTTTGGGTGGCAATGCCATACGCTGCCAGGGTTGACTGAAGCGCTTCATCTTCGGCTAAGAGAGCAACTTGCACCTGGGGTTTGCGCTGCTGGCGCACATGCAGATGGCGACTCAACGGATCGATATCACCTACAGCCAGAAGGTTCTCACTCAAGAGTTGCCCTAACAGGTACAGGCTTTGCGCCCAGACAAGCGGCACGTTTTCGTTGGGCAGTCGTTTCTGGCTTTGTGGGTCAGCCTGCTCTGCCTCGACGCAATCCGCAGGGACGTAATACAGCTCTGGCAGCAGGTGCAGTCCATCCCGCTCGACCAAAACGGCTTGCAGGCGTTGCTGGTACTCCTGGATCTGATCACGATCGCCCCGAAACACCGCATCCAGAAGGAGATAAGTGAAGAACAGGGGCCATTCGCACTCAATATGCTCAAACTGCTTCAGTTCCCACGGTTCGTAGTGCAAGCGACTGGTGTCCTCTAAAACCGTCTGGTGTCCGTCGCGCAAGAAGCGCTTGCAGCCGTACTTGCCCTGAAGCTTTGTGATGATGTCATTACGGGTACGATCGCGCAGCCCACCATCGTCTACCGCAAATGCCGGAAAGCCGATCACACTCAACAGCGCCGCATCGACTTCCTTAGAACTGGATTCTCTCGGCAGCATCGATTCGAGCGTAATGCGCGATCGAGCGATTTCATCCGGCAGGACGTGAATGACCGAATTTTGATCACCATGCACGCCAAAGAGATTCAGTCCGCTCATGGCTTCCAGCGCCGCTTTTGCCATACCGACTGAACTGGCGTTGAGTTCCGGGTTGCCGTGATTAATCTTGTTGCCCCGCTCCCAAATCCCAAAGTCGGGTGTACGGTAGGCGCGTCCAATGTAATAGACCAAATTTTGAATAAAGTTCACCTCATCCGTCGTGAACACGATGTGCAGTCCCGATGCTGTCATCTGCGCCAGCATCAGCAGAAAAATCGAGGTCGCATCAAGCTGCAAGTGCCCCCACTGATCATCTCCAACCACTGTGCCGCCCGTATGCGTGTCGTACTTGGCGTGCAGCGCATCCAGCGGCGATTGAGTCACTTTAAACGCTTCGACCTTCTGCACCTGCCGCATCATGGCAAACAGCAGCCCGCGCATCAATTTGATGACACTGTGTTCTAGCTCAAAGGTGCGTCCGCGATCGTCATCTAGCCGTCGATACGCAAGCCCAAGACCCCACACAGCCAAAATGCTGTACACGTTGTCTCTCACCCAAGCATCGGTGTAATCGCCATGAGCATTGACAGCCGTACTCGCTGGCAGCAGTCCTGTAATCGGATTCTGACGAATCAGAATGATTGTTTTAATCTGCTCGTAGTAGCTATCCAGCCGATCCTGTAACGTTTCGGTTCGCATCGACATACTTAATTCAGACAGAGGAGGAATGGAGTAAGACGGTTGGTAAATACAGTTGGTTAATCAGGGCGACGGGCGATCGCGGATCTTAAGTCGCTCCATTATCACCTTTTCCGAAGGAATGAAGGTTGCGGTTTACACGGAGTTGAGTAGGGAGTCGGGAGTCGGGAATCGGGAGTCGGGAGGAAGAGGGCAGGAGACAGAAGGCTAAGAGACTGACGGCTGATAGCTGACGGCTGATAGCTGACCGCTCATCCCCCAAAAATCACCTACGTTTATCCGGATTCTCCGCTCAGGTTGGGAACAATAGAGTGGTAGATGCACCCTGATAATAGCCTCCGGCGCTTGTCGTCGGGGCTTTTTCTTTGCAAGAGAAGATTCAGAGAACAAGCCCTGCGCAAAATGTAACGGATTGCAACGTATAGTGAGGGCAAGCCGACCTTGAAGAGTTTTAAAGAAGCCACAGGCGAGTTGCGATCAGCCAGTGCAGACTGACCAACTTGGTTCCCTTGGCTCCGGAGCCGTTGAAGCTGCCGTCAAGCAGGTTGACCGTCGCTTACAGCGATCGGGCGCTCAGTGACAGCGAGCCAAGAGCAATCAGACGTTAAGGAACAAGAATTTAATAACCTCGGCGTTTTCCGTAGGGGCGCACAGCCGTGCGCCCCTACCTACGAACTGTGCTTACCTCAACCAAACCTTAGCTGCCGAGCACTTTTTCACCTTTGGGGTGCCCCCGTTTTGACTTCTGACTCCTGATCTTCGCTCTAGACTAATGCCTTTGAAGGTTTCCAGGCTTCTAGACCTTTGAGAACTTCAGCAGCAGGGGCAGTCCAGCCGACGATGCCGCCTTGAGCGCGTACCATTTCGAGGGTAGCTTGCTTGAATTCGGGGAAGTAGCTTTCGGTGCAGTCTTCGACCATGACGCATTCGTAGCCGCGATCGTTTGCTTCGCGCATCGTTGTCTGCACACACACTTCGGTTGTTACGCCTGTAATGAACAGATGCGTGATGCCTTTTGCTTGCAGCATCGATCCCAGTTCAGTAGCGTAGAAGGCTCCTTTCCCTGGCTTATAGATAACCGTTTCATTGGGTAATGGAGCGAGTTCGGGAATGATGCCGTTGCCAGGTTCGCCTTTCACTAAAATGCGTCCCATTGGTCCTTCGCTGCCGATCGTCAGTTCACCTTTACCGCGCTTAATTTTGGATGGTGGACAATCGGAAAGATCCGGTTGATGACACTCGATCGTGTGAAAGATCGGCAATTCTAACGCACGAAAACCGTCGATGAGCTGCTTGAGCGTGGGCACGATCGCCCGTAGTAATCCGACATCGTTTCCCAAAATGTCTCCGAATCCACCAAGCTCCATAAAATCCCGCTGCATGTCAATCACAATCAACGCAACATTGCTGGAGCTAGGCAGTTCGTAGTCATACGGTTGAGCTGAAATAGTAACCATAGGGATGAAAAGATAAAGGATGAAGGCTAAAGGATAAAAACGGTTAGAAAAAACATTGGTATGGGAAGAATTAAGCAAACCACAAGGGATACCTAAGACTTGAATGAGTGACGATTTGAAGCAAAGAACAAAAGCGTTTGCTCTTAGAATCGTTAAGCTCTATGGAGCTTTGCCAAAAACAACAGAAGCCCAAGTAATGGGGAAGCAGGTGTTAAGAAGTGGGATATCTGTGGGTGCACATTACCGAGAGGCAAGCCGTAGCCGATCGAAAGCTGAGTTTGTCAGCAAGCTTGAGGTTGGACTTCAAGCACTAGAAGAAACAACTTACTGGCTAGAGCTTCTAACTGAATCAAGCATTATTAAAGAATCCCAAGTTAACAGCCTCATAAAAGAAGCAAACGAACTGAATGCCATTTTCACAAGCTGCGTTAGAAAAGCAAAAAGAAACGACAGCTCAGGCTAAAGGCTCATCTTTTTATCCTTTAGCCTTCATCCTTTCCCCTAGTGCCCTGCCATGCTTTGACCGATCGCCGCAAAGTCTGCATCTTCAATCTTGCTTTCATAAGCGAAGGTGCCACCGCTGATAACGCAGATGCGATCGGAGAGCTTGAGCAACTCATCCAAATCTTCGCTCACTAGCAGCACAGCCACCCCTCGGTTACGGGCTTCCAGAATTTGTCCGTGAATGTAGTCCACCATTGCGAAGTCCAGACCAAAGCAAGGGTTGGCGGCAATCAGCAGCTTGATATGGTCTTCGGACAGTTCGCGTGCCAGAACGGTTCGCTGAACGTTACCGCCAGAGAGGTTGCCGACGGGCGTATCGGGCGATGGGGTCTTGATTTTGAACGAACCAATCAGACCGACTGCCATCTCGCGGATGGCTTTGAAGATCAGCAGGATGCCTTTCGCTTGAGGGGGGCGATCGAACGTTCTTAACGCCAGGTTCTCAGCTACGCTCATGTGAGCGACACAGGCATTGCGGAGAGGTTCTTCCGGCAGCACAAACACGCGATTCTTAAACATTTCGGCGCGAGTCATCTTGTAGACTTGCCCATCAACCAGCACTTCACCCGCTGTTGCTGGACGCTGACCTGCCAGCACTTCCACCAGTTCGCGTTGCCCGTTGCCAGAAATGCCCGCAATGCCGACAACTTCGCCGCTGTGAACCGTCAGATCTACACCCCCGACTGCCTCTAAACCGTTGTCTTTGTTGGCGTAGATGCCTTTGAGCTGAAGGACGGGCTTTGGTTCACCGTGAATGGTCTTCTCAACCTTCTGAGGTTCCCGCTTTTCGCCCATCATCATCTCCGCCATTTCGGAGACGGTCATGTCTTTGACAACGCCGCGACCCGCAAACTGACCTTTGCGAAGTACGGTGATTTCGTCGGCAAAGGCAGTAATTTCACGAAACTTGTGGCTGATCATCAACACGCTCAGCTTGCCGTCTGTGACCTGCTCTCGAATCAAGCCGAGGACTTCATCCGCTTCCGCAGGCGTGAGGACGGAGGTGGGTTCATCCAGAATCAGAATCTTGCTTTGCAGATAAAGTTGCTTGAGGATTTCGAGCTTTTGCTTTTGTCCTGCGGCAAGTTGCGCGATCGTCATATCCAACGGCACTTTGAAGGGTGCGGTCTCCATAAACGCCGTCAGCCCTTCAAATTCTTTCTTCCAGTTAATCAGGTTGGTGTTGTCGAAGCGAGACAGCACTAAGTTTTCGGCGACCGTCATGGCGGGCACGGAGGTAAAGTGCTGGTAGACCATGCCAATGCCGTAGCTGTGAGCATCACGAGGGCTGTCGATCGTGCGCGCCTTACCATCAATTAACACCTCACCAGAGGTAGGAGTGTAAAAGCCCATGATGCACTTGACTAGCGTACTTTTGCCCGCACCATTCTCTCCAAGCAGGGCATGAAACGTACCAGGCTTGAGCTTCATGGAAACATTTTCCAGAGCGGTGAAGGTGCCAAACCGCTTGGTCATGTTGACTATTTCAAGCTCTGCTGGTCCACTCAACGCATGAGCATTATTGGTTGAATGGTGGGTTAAGGTATCTGCCACTTCGGTCATGCTGCCTCCTGGAGATTTGAATGGGTGGTTTTGGATGGATGGCTGGAGATGAGACGTAGAGGGTTGCGCTCAGGGAGGGGCTGTCGCTGGATTAAGGTGCGATCGACGTGGGTACGTTTGCGTCATGACATCAAGGTGCGCTGCTTTGGGCAACAGGCTAGATCTAGCAATCCCCCTTTGCAAGCTCCTAACGCCAATCACCCGCTGATAGTGCCTAACGCACCCGGTGCGCCGGAAAGTGTCTTTTTGGGTGAGCAGGTGATGATCATGATCAGCAACGTCAAAACATAGGGCGCAGCGTTGAATAGATAGCGTCCTTGCTCAATGCCAACCGATTGGAGGGCAGGACCAACCGCTTGTGCGCCACCAAAGAAGAGTGATGCCCACAAACACTGAATCGGGTTCCAACGCGCAAAGATGACGAGTGCCACCGCCATCAAACCCTGACCGCTAGAAATACTTTCAGACCAAAGACCCGGATAGTAAAGCGAGAGGCAAGCGCCGCCAATGCCTGCCAAAAAGCTTCCGGCAACAATGCAGAGCATTCTTACTTTAGAAACAGACATGCCCATTGCCAGTGCTGCATCGGGGCTATCGCCCACAGCGCGGATGAACAAGCCCCAGCGAGTCGATTTGAAGAACCAAAACATCAAGGGCGCGATCGCCACTCCCAAAAGAAACAGTGGACTGATCTTCAGTGCCGACTGGACGGCAGGAATCGAACTCCAGTTGCCAAGGTCGATCGTGGGCAAGGGTGGCGCTTTCGGTTGAATAAAGGGTTTTCCCAAAAAGAACGCAATGCCGCTACCAAAAATAATCATGGCAATGCCAACCGCAATGTCATTCACCTTCGGCTGCTGTGAGAGCCACGCGTGAATGAAGCCTAGCCCCATACCAGCGATGCCTGCCACTAAAACGCCAATCCAGGGAGACACGGCTGCACCCACCTTATCTTGCAGCAGGTAAGACACCGCATAGGCGCTCATCGCCCCAGTCAGTAAGGTACCTTCCAGCCCCAGGTTGATCTTGCCGCTTTTTTCGGTCAAGCATTCACCCAAACTCACAAATAAGAAGGGCGCACTCCCACGCAGCGTGCCAGCAAAAATCCCTAGTACAACGCCCCATGCGCCTAATGCTTCCGTTGCCATTGCGTTTCTCCAAGCAAGAGTTGACTAAAAGTGAAAGTGAAAGGCTTAAGGTTAAACGTTCGCATTAGTGCTTTATCCTTAAGCCTTTAGCCGTTTAAACAGTTGCCGCCGTCACCGCAGAGGGTGGAGTGCCCTTCAGCTCCGGTTCCTTAAAGATCTTCAAGCGCCCGTAGAGCGACTCGCTGTAGAGTACAACGATGAAGACAATACCCTGAAACACTAGAACTGTGGCATCAGGCATGTTGAACACCCGTTGGAGTGCGCCCCCGCTGGCAATGATGCCACCCAGCAAGATAGCGACCAGTGCTGCCGCAAGCGGGTTGTAGCGGGCAACGAAAGCGACCAAAATGCCTGCATAGCCGTAGCCTGCGATGATCGAGGCGTTTGCCTGCCCTTGCACGGCAGCGACCTCAACCATGCCTGCCAACCCAGCGCAAGAGCCAGCGAGGAAGCAGATAATGATGGTGAGTTTGCCAACCGGTAGCCCCGCAATGCGCGCCGCTTTGATGTTGCCGCCTGCTGTGCGAGCCGCAAAGCCAAAGGTGGTGTGCTGAATCAAGAAGTAGGCAATGACGCAGGCGATAATGCCGTAAATCAACCCGTAGTGAATCCGCGTAGAGAAGATATTCCCAATTTTGTAGATATCGGGAATCGGAAAGCTGGACGGCTTGTTGAGCGATGACGGATCTTTCATGGAACCCTCAACCAGGTGATTGAGCAGGGCGATCGCAATGTAGTTCATGAGCAAACTACTAATGGTTTCATTGACGGCTCGGTAGTGCCGCAACGCACCGACGATCGCAATCCACACGCCGCCAAACAAAATGCCACCCAGCGCCATCCCAAGCTGCACAACCAGCGGCGGTAAGCCCAGAAGATTCTGAACCTGATCCGGTGACGGTAGCACACTGCCATAGGAAAGCAACAGACCAAAGATGGTCGCACCGATGCCACCCATCACCAGTGCCCCTTCATTGCCAATGATCATCAGTCCCAGACGGGCAGGCAGTGCGGTACACAGTGCAGTCAGCATGAGCGGGGCAGCGCGTAGGAGAGTACCCTGAAACGATCGCCAATTGCCAAACGCCGACTTGTAAATCGCTTCGTAAATTGCAAACGGGTTTTTGCCACAGATGGCGCAGAAAATACCAAAGATGACCAACGCTACAAACAGTGCCCCAAACGGGAGGCAAATGGCTTCAGCGGTCGATCGCCAGTTAGAACGACTAAGTGCCATAGGTCAGCTCACCTTCCCTACAACGCCTTCAGCCAACCAATTGATCTGAGTAGTGGCGGCATCGGTCACTTTATAGGTTGTGCCTGCTGGAATCTTTACCGCGCCCGTGTTGTCTTTAATCGCGCCTTTATAAACGATCAACGACTCGTCAACAATTTTAGCCTTTGTCGCGTCAACATCCTTCTTGGCGGCTGCTGATACGGCTGGACCAAACGTTGCCAGACTGATGTAATCCTCCTTAAGGCTGCCAATAACCTGATGCGGAATGCCACCGTTCATGAGAGTCTTGCCTGACTTGAGCAATTCAACATACTTTTTGTGAATGGTTGGCCAGTTATAAACTGTTCCCGTCAGGTAGCCCTTTGGTGCCAATGCTGACTGATCCGAATGGAGACCGCTCGAAAAGATGCCGCGCTTTTCAGCCGTTTCAATGACCACTTTCGGACTGTCCACATGCACACTAATGACATCTACACCCTGGTCTGCCAGAGAATTGGTTGCTTCTGCTTCTTTCACGGGCAGCGACCAATCGCCTGTGAAAATGACCTGCATTTTAATATCGGGCTTGATGCTACGTGCCCCCAACATGAAGCTGTTGATATTTCGCAGCACTGGGTTGATGGGTTTTGCCCCAACAAAGCCGAGTTTCCCTGTCTTTGTGGTTTGAGCGGCAATGCGTCCGGCGAGGTATTGCCCCTCGTCGAGCAATGCAAAATAGCTACCCACGTTTTTGGGTAAGCCTTCTTTCCAGAGTGTGCCGGAGTGGAAGAACTGCACGTCTGGGTAGTCTTTGGCAACTGCCAGCACGTGCGGATCGAAATAGCCAAAGGAAGTGGGCACAATGACGGTCGCTCCATTCTGGTCAATCATGTTGCGCATGACTTCCTGAACCTCTTTGGTTTCAGGCACGCTTTCTTGCTCGACGATCTTGATGCCAGGAATAGAAGCGATCGCGGCGGCACCTTTTGCCTGCGCTTGATTCCAGCCATAGTCATCTTTGGGCGCGTTGTAGATAAAGCCAATCACAATGGGCTTGTCAGCCACGGGACTGGCTGCCCCACCGCTACTTGCTTGCGTTTCAGGTGGCGCAGAAGAACAGCCCGTCCACAGCTTAGACGTTGCCCCAAACGCAGCGGTTGCCATCAGCCCCCGAATGATTTGACGGCGAGGAATATACAGAGGTCTTCTCGTACTCACGTTCTAATTCTCCTAAGGAAACAATGATGAGTGGAACTAACCACACGCGTGAAGTGGGGGATGTGAAGCGATGCGATTACGTTTGGGACTGCAACGTTGCTAGTAGCCAGCGGTAGCAGGATGTCAGTTAGCCTATGAGAAAAAAAAAACTCAAAATGTGCCGGATATGACATTTAGCTATTTCAATGCGGTTCTCTAAACGTGTGCCCAAAGTAAGACGAATGTCATGTGTATGACAAAGCATCCTCTAGGAAGCGCATACGATAGGTAGCCAAGCAAAACTAAAGAGGACTCTAGAGAGGGCTTCAGCGTTTTTAATACAAGTACTTTAGCAGTCAAATTCGCGTCCACCGACGAATTGTGATAAACAGTTTAGAAGCCGTCTCCAGGGTACGATCGTGGCTTCTTACATACCAACTACGAACTTTGGCGTTAGCTAAGGATCGTGAATTAAATAAAACCGACAATTTTTTTGCAGGTAGGGGCGCACGGCCGTGCGCCCCTACGAGAAATACCGGAGTTATTGGATGCTTGTTCCTAAGGCTCTGATGGTAAGAGCTTAATCCAGTGTTTATTTTTGTAGCGTTTGCCTACTTTTACGTCGTATGGATGCTGATGCAGCACTCAGAATTGTTGAGCACGCGTTAAGCCATGAACGTTTAGGACGGTTGCAGGCGATCGTGTTTCGGCAAGCGTGGGAGGAACGGTCGTATCAAGAGATTGCCAAACAGTCTGGCTATGAAGTTGGTTACATCAAACAAACTGGCTCACAGCTCTGGCAATCGCTCTCACAAGTATTTGGCGAACATGTGAGTAAGCATAATCTTCAAGTCGTATTGAAGCGGTATGCCAGTCGAGAAGACTTTAAGCGCCAGGAGTCAGGTGGTATTGTTGGCTCCACGCGTGAAGGAGAAGGCAGTGACATTAGAAGTCAGGAGCCAGGAGAGACGCGTCTACCGGCTCACCTCACACCTGTCTCCCCACACCCTACTCCCGATCTAGACTGGGGTGAAGCCAGTGATGTCTCGATCTTCTACGGTCGATCGGCTGAACTTGCCAAGCTAGAAGCATGGGTGCTAGACGATCGCTGCCGCTTGCTTGGCTTGTTTGGCATGGGTGGCATTGGCAAAACGGCGTTATCTGTTCGGTTGGCGAAGCAGATTCAGGGCAATTTTGCCTATGTCATTTGGCGATCGCTCCGCAACGCGCCACCCATTCGCGACTTGCTGAACGATCTCATTCAATTCGTTGCTGATCAACCCACGCCAGCGCTGTTGCCGGACACAGACACGTTAGACAAGCAAATTTTGCGGCTACTGCACTACCTCCGTGTTCACCGCTGTTTGTTGATTCTGGATAACGCCGAAACAGTGCTGCAAGCGGGCGATCGCGACGGTGGCTATCAACCAGGCTACGAGGGCTACGGTCAACTTTTGCGCTGCGTTGGCGAAACTCCTCACCAAAGCTGCTTGCTCATCACCAGTCGCGAAAAGCCGAAAGGGTTGGCTCCTAAAGAAGGCGACAGCTTGCCCGTGCGATCGCTCCAGCTTACAGGCGTAACGCCTGCAATCGGGCGTGAACTCTTGAGCGTGAAAGGTACTTTTTCTGGCTCGACAGCAGAATGGCAACGCCTGGTTGAACACTATGCAGGCAATCCTTTAGCGCTAAAGATTGTGGCAACCGCGATCGCCGATTTCTTCGACGGCAGTTTGACGCAATTTTTAGACTTCTCACAACAAGGCAGTTCCGTCTTTGGCGACATTCGTGATCTGCTGGCGCGTCAAATCGGTCGTTTGTCTGACCTGGAGCAACAGGTGATGTTCTGGTTAGCAATCAACCGCGAACCGATTCGCTTTGCTGCATTACAGTCCGACTGTCTGCCACCTGCCACCCCTGCCCAACTGCTCGAAACCCTCACCGCCCTCGAACGTCGCTCCCTGATTGAAAAGAACGGCAATCTTTTCACGCTCCAGCCTGTCGTCATGGAATATATGACGGAGCGGTTGATTGAAGGGGTGTGTGAAGAGGTGAAGGAAGTGGGCTTCGACGTGAGCGCTCAGCCGAACGGGAGTAGGGAGTGGGGAGTGGGCTTCGACGTGAGCGCTCAGCCGAACGGGAGTGGGAAGCCAGGAGTCAGGAGTCAGGAGTCAGAAGTCGAAAGCCAACTCAAAACTCAAAACTCAAAACTCACTAGCCATGCGGCGCACTCACGAAGTGGCTCTAAAAGAGCCAGTGCTACTCAAAACTCAGAACTTAAAACTCAAAACTCAAAACTTCCTCATACGCCCTTACTTCGTTCCCATGCGCTCATCAAGGCTCAAACAAAGGATTATGTGCGTGAAACGCAAATTCGTTTGTTGCTGCTGCCGATCGTCGCTCGACTGCTTCATACCAGCAGTAAGGCTGAGCTGGATCGTTGCCTGATGCAGCTTGTTGATCGCCTCCGAGGACAGGCACCTCACGTGATTGGCTACCTGGGCGGTAATGTGATCAATCTACTCTGCCAGCTTCAGCTTGATCGGGTAGAGGAAGGGCTACCACTGGACGATCGATGGCTGAGTCATAAAACGATGGCGACCTTGCGCGATCGTGACTTTTCCCATCTCACCCTCTGGCAAGCCTACCTTCAAACAGTGAACCTGCACGGAACCGATTTTTCGTACTCTGATCTCAGCAAATCGATCTTTACCGAAACCTTTAGCCAAATTCTGGCAGTTGCCTTCAGCCCTGACGGTAAACTGCTGGCTGCCAGCGATATTAGCTATGAAGTGCATCTCTGGCGAGTTGCCGATGGCAAAAAACTCCTTACTTGCAAAGCCCAAGATGGTTGGGCGTGGTCAGTTGCCTTTAGCCCAGACAACCGTCTGCTTGCCAGTAGCGCCAACGGCACCATTCACCTGTGGGATGTGCAAACGGGTGACTGTGTGCGCACGCTAAAAGGGTATACCAGCCGCGTCTTTTCGCTGGCGTTTGACCCGACGGGTACGTATCTCGCCAGCGGCAACGAAGACCCTCATGTGAGAATCTGGCATGTTGCAACGGGCGCACTCACCGCTGTCTTAGCAGACCACACGGATGAAGTGCATGCGGTTGCGTTTAGTCCCGATGGTCGGCTTTTGGCTAGTGGAAGCTACGATCGCACGATCAAGCTGTGGGATGTAGCTGGCTTGAAGAGTCAAAACTCAAAACTCAAAACTCCCTTCGGCTTGAGCTCAGGTCGAAAGCAAAACTCAAAACTTCACCCCTCACTCCTCACTCCCCACCCCTCTCTTCTCACCCTCACCGGGCACTCCGACTGGGTCTGGTCTGTTAGCTTTAGCCCTGATGGCACCACATTGGCAAGCAGCAGCAGCGATCGCACGATTAGACTATGGGATGTGCAAACGCAGCAGTGTGTCAAAACGTTGGTGGGTCATGCTGATGCTGTGCGATCGCTCGCGTTTGCTGCGTCAAAAGGCGACGGGTTGAATGGTGCTTGTCTGGTCAGCGGTAGTGACGATCGTACAGTCAGGTTGTGGAACGATAGCGGCGACTGTTTGCGTGTCTTGCAGGGGCACACCAGTTGGATTTCTGCTGTTGCGTTCAGTCCGGATGGCTTCCTGCTGGCAAGTGGCAGTGAGGATCAGTCTGTACGTTTGTGGGATAGTCGCACCAACCAATGCTTACGGCTGCTCCAAGGCTATAACAGCGGCGTTTGGTCGATCGCCTTCAGCCCCAACGGTCAAACCCTGGTCAGCGGCGGACAAGATCGAGCCATCCGACTCTGGCATCTTTCTGAAGTGAGGGGGCAGCAGTCCGCAGAACGCGAAGAACCACTAACCACTAACCACCAAAAACTAAAAACTCTCTCAACCCTTCATGGTCATACCAGTTGGGTTTGGTCAGTTGCCGTTAGTCCCGATGGTGACACGATCGCCAGCGGCAGTGAAGATGGCACCGTGCGTCTGTGGGCTTTTCCAGAGGGGCGGCAGCAGGCAGCAGGCAGCACGCAGCACTCAGAACCCAACACTCAGAACTCAACACGTCCTCTACAGCCCCTGCCCCCTCGCGTCCCCTCACCCCTCACCCTCACCGGACACACTCATGCCGTCTGGTCAGTTGCCTTCAGTCCGGATCATCAACTGCTTGCCAGCGGTAGCCTGGATAGTACGATTCGCCTCTGGCACCGATCGGGCTGCGAACTCCAACGTTTGGATGGGCACGAGGGCGGGGTTTGTGCCGTCGCCTTTGCGCCTCGATCGCCCCTTGCCCAGCAACAACTACTTGCCAGTGGCAGTCAAGATCAAACGATTCGGCTGTGGATCATCGCTACTTCGATCACACCCCTGGCTGAAAGTGAACCGTCGCCGCTCACAGTGCAGCCCCTCAACACGCTGCATGGGCATACCAGTTGGATTCGCTGTCTTGCGTTTAGCCCCGATGGGACATGGCTGGCAAGCGGCAGTTCCGACGGTCTCATCATCCTGTGGGCGGTCGAGACAGGCGATCGGCTGCACACATTTCAAGCGCACGCTAGCCTGGTGCTAACCGTTACCTTCAGTCCTAACGGGAACGTGCTTGCCAGCAGTGGTGGTGATGGCATCATCAAGCTTTGGGACATTTCAGGCATCAGCCGTCAGCCGTCAGCAGTTAGTAGTCAGCCGTCAAAATTAAGGCAAACCGCCTCTCACCGCTCCATCCCGCCCGCTCCTCCAACCGCCCCAACGTCCCCCTCTCCCGCTCCTCCCCTACTCCAAACCCTGCACGGGCATCAAAACTGGGTTCGTTTTCTTGCCTACAGTCCTGATGGTAAGCTGCTAGCAAGTTGTAGCCAGGATGGCACCGTCAAGCTATGGAATGAGTTTGCGACA
>Ga0163148_10001973_pt1 | contig 25605 bp, 39 predicted proteins | sample OliLakLV19MP7P2_FD_148606 | JGI IMG/M metagenome (GOLD analysis project Ga0163148, IMG submission 148606) | Freshwater microbial mat bacterial communities from Lake Vanda, McMurdo Dry Valleys, Antarctica- Oligotrophic Lake LV.19.MP7.P2 | ecosystem: Environmental > Aquatic > Freshwater > Lake >... | reverse complement strand
GAACTTGGGGGGATAGGGGGTGTTTGCCGTTGTATTTCTTTTTCTTGGATTGCGATGGGCAATTTGCTACCTGCTACCGCTCGCGATGGGTCGTTAAGCATGTACACGGAAAACAGCGAAATCGGTTCGCGTGGGGATGACGCTTTAGCGTCGCCCAAAGTAACTGATTCTAGATAAACTGATTCTAGATAAGATGATTCTAGATAGTCCAAACTTGAGTTAGCCCCGCCGTCCAAACTTGAGTTAGCCCCGCCGTCCAAACTTGAGTTAGGACGGTGATCTTTCGGAGATGACCACTTTGGATTACCGCCAACGCCTTTTCTGGATTTGCGCTGCCGTGTCTTTAACGGCTTAGGACGTAACAGATCACCGTTGTGCGGCTGATAGGTATCTCTGAAATCTATACACTCATCCTGAGATTCGAAGACGTGATAATACGGCGCTGTGAAGTTCCCCGTACTACCCTTACGAATACGCAGGATAGTTACAACCCAGTTATCGGATTCGAGTTCGTTAACTCTGTTACTAATCGCAGCTTCACTCACACCAAGAAACTTACCCATACTTTTCTGGCCTTCAAAGTTGGATTTATTTTGTCCATAGCGCCAGTGCATGTGGGTATAGGTGCGAACCGCTCCATCAGTCAGGATAGGGCTGTGTATTAATGCCTCCGGTGCTTTGCCAAATACGAGGCCATGTACCTTTCCTTCGTCGCTCATCTTGAAAGTCCTCTCGTGTAAACGTAGACCTTGAGGACACGACCCGGCAGCTCAAACGTTCTCCCAAATTTGGCCGGAAAAAGTTGACAGGAAAACAGGGCGGCGGTATACTGTGGCATAGAAGCCAAAGACCTCCCCGTTTTCTCGCTGGGTGTTGTCCATTGGTGACGATGGAGCGCGACAAACGAACCATCACGGCAATGTCGATATTTAGACCTTTTTGTAAGGACGCTCTGACAGAGCGTTTTTGCGTTTAAAACGCTGTTGCTCTTCGCATCTGTTTTCTCTTTGCTTAACGTTTGCATAATTATAACCTCATTTTTGGGGCGACTGCAACCTGCTCGCCGCCCTCGTTACCGGGTAGCTAAAAAGCGTTTGCGTCAGCTTCCGCGAGTTCGGCAGCCAGCGCGGTCTTGATCGCATTGGCAGCGGTAGCGCGGTCAGGATATTTACCCCACCCCGTTTTCATCGACAGGTCGCTCAAGCGCGGGATTCCAGTGAACCGGATAACATCCGTGCTGGAAATCTGCAAGCCGCTGTAACAGCGCTCCAACATGGTATCTACCGATTCCTGAGTAGGCCATGTAATCACCTGCTGTGACTGCCCGTTCCGCTGCCCACTGGTAGCGGGTTGGCTGGGCGCTGGCGTGGCCTTAGGTGAGCCATAGCCCGAAAACTTATACGTCATTTGCATCACGCCGTTAATTTCCTTTTCGCCGTTTGGCATTTTGACGACCACGAAAGGCGTTTTAACCAGAAGTGCGTATTTTTGAGCGCGGGGGTTTTCAAGGTCAAGTGGCGCGGTAGAGTCGTATTCTGGCAAGTCATTCACATCCAGCCCGGATTGCGCTTCAAATTCCCTCACTTCATCAGGGGTGTTAAGGTAAATGGATGTGAAACGAAACTGCATTTTATCCCCGTACAGATCAATGATGGGGGTTTGGCTATTATCGCGCTTGTTGATCTGTGTACGTCGGATGACAGTCTTGATCTGCTCTTTTTCCGCGCCCGGCTCTAAACCTAGCACGTTCACTGAGTACCCGGCGGCTTGCATCTTACGATCAATATCGCCAGCGGACGGCAGCGCGTCTAGCGAATCGAAGTGCAGTGTCACGCCAACTTGGAATCCGGCTGGCGTGAATGCTTTAATCCAAATGGTGTTACTTGATTGGGCTTGCGTGTTGTCGGTCATCTGTAGTATCCTCTTTAATTATAGGGAAGCTGTGGCCTTGTAAACAACAGCCTCCTGAAAATCGTTACCCGCCCACTGTGGCGGTTTTTCGTTTTACCCCGTAAAAAGGCGCGTCAATTAATGTGCGCCGTTCTCCTACTGGCACGATAGCAGTCTGCGGCTTTACTTCAAAAATCACTGTGGCCTCCAACACGTCATTACCGGGTCGCCAGTCAGCGTAAGATTCCAGCGTCCCGATCACGGTTACGATGTTGCCTGTAAGAGCTGCCTTGATGCGCTGCGCCCATACCGCCGCAGGGAACGTGTTGGTCTGCATCTCGGCGATCCAAAATGACGCATGGTGATAGCCCGTCTTGCGCGCCCTGACAACCTCGTTAACGGGTACACCGCACTCAGTTAACCATACCTGCATCGTGCCGCCGTTTTTAGTAAACGGGATAACCGATGACTGTTTGGTGGCCTTCTGCCTGCTACGCGATTTGGTGTTGGCGGTCATACGATTTCCTCTCATCAGAACGGCGAGACCAAATCGATGCGGTAACCCGGTTTATTCGCATTGGTTTTCAGCGTGACGTGGAGCGGCTTTGGCAGCGTCAGTTCCCGTGCGCCGTACCAGCATGACGTGTCGTAGTGTTCTGTGATTTCGCGGAAGTCCTCTGGAAAGATAGACACAGGAATGCGCTTTGCCATCGGATCAAGATCGCTGGCATCGACTTCGGTATACCAGATGTTGAGGCCGCCGCTGGTATGCGACTGTGTAACCCAAGTGATTTCCACAAACTCGTTTTCCAGCGGGTCAGCTTCGATAACGACAGTCTCAATGACGTTGTGCGTGGGTTTGCGGCTTTCGCTTTTCATCTCAACAGCGGGGATTTCAAGGGTTTCGATGCCGTTGTCAAATTGAGTAGCGTTGTAGGTTTGTTCGTCGCGCAGGGTCAAGAGCGCCTTCTCGGAGATGACGGCAGCGGGTTTCTGTACCCACTTGACTTCAAATCGCTCTGCCATGTAGGGCGGCAGACGTTTGCATTTTTCGCCTGTCTCAGGGTCAACACCTTCTATGATGTTGGCTTCCACGAAATCCTTAACGACGCTTTCCTTAGCGAGCATCAATATTTCCGGCGCATATTTGAGCGCAGCAGCAAACAGGGTTTCGGTGTCGTATTCGAGATGCCAGCGCATCTGAATGCCAATACCGCCAACCCCTTTGCCTCCTGTGGCAATGAGCATTTCTGGCTTTGTTACCAAACCCCGCGCTTTGTTATCGGCTACCTTGACGGCGGCTTTTGCGGTGGCAAGGCGGTGAATGATTCCCGCGTTTTCTTGACGGAAGGCAAACTCGGCGGCGGAGACGGCGGCTTCAGCAGACTGGCTTTCCGCGAGCGCGTCTGCCAGTTCGCTGGCAACGGATTGCAGTTCGCTGATGAGGTTGGCGGTTTCGTCTTGCATGATAAATTACTCCGTTAGAATTTCTATTATAGAACAAATGTTGTGACTCGCGTGGGACAAACGTCCCGGCTGTTGACGACTTCCGATAAATGGCCTCCTGTGCTAACCCGTTAACCTGTAAGCGCTTGCCCCGCCCTCGCCGCGCTTCCGGTAAACCGCTGTCGGTCTACCCCCGTATTGGCCTATAGCCCTAAATCTTTTTTGTTGTAAAATTATGTAAGAACTTTATATGAACTATTTTACTCATGTTACGTACTTGTGTCAAGTAGGTAATTGGGTTACAATTAAAAACAGAAGTTACAATTAAAAACAGAAAAGGACGAATACAAGGTGGCTACAACAGTGACAGTAAAAATCAACAAAGTAACAAAGGCGGCATTAGATATATATGCTGCTAAGCAGTATGCAAAAACAGGCCGCGCATTAACAAATGACGAGGTTATTTTGCAGATTTTGCAAGCCGTTGACCTGGTTGCTGTCCAGCAAGCGATGGAGGCTGCCGAAAACGGCTAATGATGAGTCAGCAAACGATCAACCAATTGCCTGCTAGGGTTCAGGATGTGTACGGGGATAAATTATTAGTTCAAGAGAATCGTTTTCACAGCAATTACCGCGTGTCTGGTTATCGCGTGTCCTCTAGTATGTGGACTATGGTAATTGACTGCGCTCCCGGCAGCAAAAGCGAAAACGAGCATCTTAGCAGCGGAAGTTTTCTATCTACCGTTTTCCGTCGCAAAGACACCACAGCGATGGCAACGACAGCAGAAGTCCGTATTATGCTTCCGCCGCCGCACACGGGGTATTTCCGACTTCCCGACGGGCGAGAAACAACCAACTATCAAACCCTTGACCAGATCATGGATACCATTACTGCGCTTGTAGCTATGGGTGATTTTGGCAGCCAAGATAATCTAAATGGGATGCTGAAATAATGAGTCAGCAAACGATCAACCAATTGCCTGCTATCGTCCGATTAACTTATGGCGAGGATGCCGTAATCGACACATCCTATTACATGCAGCCGCATGTACTAACCGGGTATACGGTGAAGCTGTGGAACGGGTGGAATGTCGGGGTCGATTGCGGACCCGGTACTTACAGCAGCAATCGTGGTATCTCAACAGAAATCTACAGGCATGGGGTCGATTCGCCGCCCTTTGATGGATTTACAGCGTTAGCAACAACGGCTCAAGTTGGCGTGTTTATGGACAAGGATCGCTATCACATATTCAAAGATGGAAGCAAATCCGCCCATTACCAAACCATTGAGGAAATCATGGAAATAATTGCTACTTTCCACAAACTCGGCGTGGGAGGGTTGGAATGATGAATAACGCACGACCTACGCACACCGTTGCCAAAACGCCGGAAAACGCCGTTTTCATGCCATCGCTAACCGTTAGCGAGCGCCTTGTCTACCTCGACCTCATCCTGATTGTACGTGCTGGCCTTCGCGCCTTCTGGCAAGTTGGGGCAGCGCTTTCCGAAATCCGCAATAGTCGCCTCTATCGTGAGGACTACGAAAATTGGGATGCGTTCTGCACTGCTGAGGTGTTTATGTCGGGGCGCTATGCCAATAATCTCATCAGCGCAACCGAAGCCCGTGAAGCGATCATCACCGACGGAACAAATGTTCCGTCCCCGACGAATGAAAGCCAACTACGCCCACTCGCCCACTTACCCGAATCTGAAATCGTGGCGGCGTGGGTAGACGCGACCACCGCTTACGGCGCACAGCCTTCGGGTAACGAAGTGAGCCGGGTTGTGGAACGGCGTTCCGACCCTGCGCTGGCAGTCATTGAACCCGACCCCGTGCGTCGCATGGTGACGGCCTCCGGTTATCCGGCAGTCATTGGCGCGATGGAGGCCGATCACTTGACCCCAAGAGACGCGCTAACGCTAGTGGACGCGCTAGATGCTTGTCAGTCAAGAGTATGCGAGGACATGGTAAATTGGGGCGTGAGTGACCCGTCATTCATCCGTGCGATGAATAAATCGCGAGACAGCGAAACCTACGCCGAAATCGTACGTACGGGTTATCTGCAATTCGGTGACGAGGACGAAGCGCTTTCGGTGATGGATGCACGGGCGGCAGATTTACGGCAGTTACTTGACTTGAAGCAAAAAGAGCGAATGCTGCAAGCGATAGCCGAAAGCCGGGAAACGGTGTGCTTTGCACAGAAGGCCGTAATTGAGAACGTAACGGATAACGGGGTGACACTGGTCATAGGTGGGCTAGGTCAACTGGGCGCGGGTGAAGTGGTCATGGTGACAATCGAACGGATGGTGAGGAATGGCTAATAACGTATTCAGGAAGACAGACGAAAACACCGCAGCGGGTAAACCGTACCGGGTGACGTTAGCGCCAGCGGGGTCAACGTATACGGCAACCTTTGTTGACATTGACGGCAACATGCGGGTCGTTGAGGAGTTTGATCGCCAGCACCTTGTCCGTTACGTGGCAACATTGCGATTGATGGGTTGGAGATGTGATGAAAACACGCCGTTGCAAGCGGTGTTTACGCTGCGGGATGAGACCCGTATGCAGGCGCGCTTTGCTGCGTTGCAGAGTGAGAAACGTGCTAACAAATTTGGTAATCAAGGATGGGGGTCGTGATGAGCCAACCAAACAAACTCGTCAGCCGGAGTACCAAAGCCCTAGCCATTGCCCTGCACTGCGAACTGCACCCCGCCCGTTATCTGGCATTCGATACCAACGTTGACGGCAACGTGACGGCGTGGGACGAATCGCGGATGATGCTCGTTGAGTTCCTACCCTGTCCGCAGCTTACGCCTGAAGTCATCCAGCAAGCAGTTTACTTAGCACAGCAGCGGGAGTCCGAGTTGACGGACAAAGACGCGGGGGAAACGCTGGTCGTCCTCTGGGTGACAAGTAAGCCGGACAAAAGTTTGCTGGCGCTCGTGGATGGGCTTGACGAAAGTGTGGACGTAGAATGCCGCTGGCCTCGCTATACATACTCTATCCTGTCAATGACGCTACCAAAGGACGCGCAACCGCATACTGTAGACTTTGACGACATCTGCAAACAGATCGCCCAAGAAAGTGGGCGGGATACGAATGACGTATACGGCGCGTGGGATATGGAAGTGGGGAACGGGGAACTGTGTGCGGTGGCGGTGGGCGGGAAGGTTTTTTTGGGATGAGCGACCAAAATAGAGTAAACGCCGCTGTCCAAATTCCGTATACGAAAACGAATAGGGCGGTACGGAAAAACTTCCAAATAAAATATGCCGCTATGCTAAACGCCGTTCAAGAAATCAAGTGGACAAACAAGTTGTCCGCTTTCCCAATTGACGGGATTTACGGCTATTTTAGCATCCCGTTCTATGTATTTGAAGAGATTGGGGTGTTCTATGTGGAGGGCGATCTGAACGGGCGGCGATTCATATTCGCTGCATTCCTTGACCCAACTAATCAATGTGCCTCATCGTCTATTTTGCTTGAACAGTCAATTAGCGGGGGATGGCTTGCGTCGGCAAGCCCTGTTATTCCTTATTTTTACGGGCAGAAGTGGCATGATTACCTTACGGCGCTTACGCTTAAATAGTTTATATCCACAGGCAATCCTGTGTAAATAAAAAACGCCGGGTTACATCCGGCGGCTGCCGAGGGAAACCGCGTCAGCGAAGACAGTATACCATTATTCAATCAAGGGAGAAAAGAACGTGAGTGAGAATCGTAATACACTAATTCTTGCACAGGTCGCTCGTAAGGGCGGCGTAACCAAGACAACGATCACAGGGAACTTGGGCGCGGTATTGGCGGCTCAAGGTTTTCGCGTTGTCCTAATTGATGCCGACGGTCAGGGTAGTTTGTCAAAACTAGCAGGCGTAAAACCGCATGATGCGTTTTACGATCTGATTGTGAATGATGCTGAGTGGGGTGATGTACTCAAACCCGCTAGCAAAAAGTTTGCGCCTGACGGTGAATTGCTTGTCCTTTCCTCATCCGATGGTCAGTTGGTTTTGTCGGCATGGGATGAAGCCAGCCAATTGATCGCTAACCGTATGGCTGAATTGCGTGGATGGGCGGATTTCGTTTTGATTGATACGTCGCCTGCAATTGACCAAGTAAACAACGCATGGTTCTACACGGCGGATTATCTACTGCTGCCGACGCTATGTGAACGTCTAAGCATTGACCACCTACGCGACCAAACGCTGACTTATGTCCGTCGGTCTGCCGCCGCTGGCGAAGCCGCTGGCGTGAAGGTGGCGCAAGTCTTAGGCATCCTACCGAACCGTTTCAACACATCGGTTATTGTGGATCGTGCCAACATCGGACTACTTGAAGGACGGCATGGGGATGAATACCGCATTTTCGATTTCATCCGCGAGGGCGCGGCGTGGAAGAAGGCTGCACAGTTGACTATGAGCGTGTATGCACTCTCAAGGACAAAACCTGATGAGCGTAATATTATGAGTTTAGACGTGCGCCAAGCGAAAGCCGCCATCCGCGAACTGGACCCAATTATCGCCGAGATCGTGGTCAAGGCAGGCGTTGAGGCCGCCGCAGTATCATGAGCCCAAATCGTTTTATGCGGATTGATGATGACCAAGACGAGTCGGATGATATTCCGTCTCCACTAAAAGGCCGTATTCCGACGGTGCAGCAGACCTATGACGTGCCGTCCACGCCACCAGCGGGACCGCCCCGCCGCGCTGCTGAATTGCAGACCGTCACGGAGTATGTTGAGGTTATCCCAGAAAACGCTTTGTTCGTTCAGGATGGGACAACAACGTACAAGCGGTTTACGATGACCCCAACTGCGCTGCACATCCCCGAAGACGCAACAGAAATTGAATGGGAAGAGGTGGGGCGCTGGCTTCTAGGGGTGCAAGGCTCAGTCAATTGGTGGCTCTACGACTGGTTGGCATTCGGAGAACAACATCAATGGGGCGAGACTTATCAGCAGGTCGCTGCTGATTACCAGTATGAAGTTGAAACGCTGTGGAGTTACGCGTCTGTTGCGCGCTCGATACAACCCTTGATTCGGAATCAAGGTTTATCATTTTCGCATCACCGACTTATCGCCACTTACGAACCCAACGAACAAAAACACTGGCTTGATGAAGCGGCTAAAAACCGCTGGAAATTATGGCAACTCAGAGCCGCGCTGCGTACCGCACACCCCCCTACCCTATCGCGGGAAAAAGACCCAGTGGGTAATTTTATGCGGAGTTTGACCAGTTTCACGCGTAAAGCAAAGGGGATTATTGAAGCAGCGGAACCGGGACAGCGCCGACAAATGGCGATCCTGCTACGTGAATGGGCTGCCGAAATCGACAAAGACCCGTGACCGGACGGTAGTCATCCGCTCATCCATGTAAACAAAAAAACGCCTTTCGTGGGCGTTTTTTTGTTTACCGATTTCTACCCCCGCGCCCAGTCATCCGTCAGCAGCGCACGACATTCCTGATCGTTGTCTGGCATTGATTATCCTCACTTCACAGAATACCTACCCCTTGAAAATTAAACCCCTAAGTTCCCACGCGCTCAATACCTGCCCCGCATCGTAAACTGCTGGCAGCTTCCCGTATTCGGTTGCCAGTTGTCTAAGCCAACAGCAGCGCTCCGATTCCCCGATTGCGACCACCTTATCGCACACGCTCACCGCATACAGGTCACGCGCCCTCCGGCGTTCAGCACTCGTCATCTCGTTTACTGCGACCCGTTGATAGCTACCGCGCCCCGTCCCGTTGAACGCCCTCGCGGTCACACCGTAGACCGTGAACGGTAAACGGGTGTCATGGGCGGCGCATTGATTTGCGGCGTACACGTCAGCGCCGTAGTGGTCGCTCAATAGGACGTGTACGCCGTTCCATGAGCGCAAGCGCTGAAAGTACCACAGATGGGTTAACTGGCTTTCCAAATGACGGGTTTCGACAGGCGTAGGGCGGTCTGAACCGACGATGAAGATGCTAACCATGATGGCTATTCTCGCGCGCCTGTCGATAGAGTTCCAGATAGATGACACGGGTCACTGCCAGCGCATCGTAATTCTGGTCACGGCATCCGGTAAACCGCCGACTGATGTCAGCGGGGACGGGTTGCAGTTCCCACGCCCACCATCTCACTCGCCAACTGATTTCGCCGCGCCAACGGTGGATCGCCATCCGACAGGCCGTTTTCGGTGTACGCCAAAGGCGACGGGCAAGCTGATAACTGTAGGCGGTTTCAGCTTGCGAGGCATACAGGGAACGGGTGACGGCATCCTCGTTTGTGGAGGAAGGGCGAATGTCGTCAAAGAGTGCGGCGGTTTTTGTCATCAAAATTGGCGCGAGATACCCCTAGCTTTAGCTATGGGGAGGTAAGCACCTTAATCCTTTCAATTCTGTCGGACAAGTATCCCCGAAGGGAAAGGGAGATTTAAGTTACCTATGGCTCTCCCTCAAAGCCTGCTCCGCTTGCGCGGGGTGAAGTCTTCCTCGACAATGTTATGCGGTGGTTTTATGTACACGACACTGACTTAGACCCTCAGCCTGTTTAATCGTGTACCGCAGCGTTCAGGGCTGGAACGTCACCCCAAAGTGCCTATCTATATTCACCGCTAACGGAGTTCCCCGAAGGGAACTGAGTCTGGTCAGCATGGCTTGTATTGCTACAAGCCCCTAGCTTTAGCTAGGGGGTCGCTGACGCGATTAACGCCTCGTAAATTGCTTCAAAGATGGGATAGGCCACTTGTGGCACCACACCATTCCCTAATGCCCTCAGCCGCGCCGCCCTGTGCGCTTGCTTTTCTTGCGTGGTACGTGGCGGCTCATACCTGTGCTGCGATTCGCCGGGACTGCCCGGCCATCGGGGTTTGAGTAGCCAGCCGGGAGACCCATGAGCATATCTACCCAATCCGCATTGAGCTGCCCCGTTGCGCCCGCCCTGATGATGTCGCCGGGCAGCGTATCCCGCACCCCCTGAGAGGGCGGAAGTGTGGCGTTTTTTGCATCCTGCGCGGTGGGTGTTGCCCATGTCATTACCTGTGTGGGCAGCGGCGTTCCCATGCCCTTCGCCTTTGAGGACGGGTCTGTCGCACGGGCGTGATGATTTGCGTCGGCGTATTGAACTGCCGCCGTTGGGGTTGACCACATCTTGGAGACCTGCGACAGGCGCATGAAACTCTGAACTCCGTTTGCTGCGACGTGGCGGTAAGTGCCGTTTTGGGTCATCACCGCTGTCTTCGATGGCTGGCGGTTGGTTGTATCGTCCGCCGTCGGCGTAGGCCACGCAAAACCATCGCTCACGTTTGTGAGGCGCTCCGGCTTCGGCTGCTGATAGAGTGCCTGCGCGTCCCACGTAACCCATTTGCTGCAAGTCTTTAATGACCGTGAGGGCGTAAGCAGCGCGGATTTCCCCGTTATCCAGTCGAGTTGCGCTGAGTATTCCGGGAACGTTTTCCAGCAATACGACTCTTGGTCGTAGCTCGCCGATAATTCGGGCAAGCTCAGGCCAGAAATTCCGGCTATCATCCTCGCCTTTTCTGCTGCCAGCAAGGGAATGCGGCTGGCACGGGAATCCTCCAAAGATGAGATCGACGGTTGGGAGGTTGTGTCTTCCAACATGTCGAACATCGGGAAACTGGATTGCGTTGGGATGATGTTGTCTAAGGAGTTGTCTGTTGAATTCATCTATCTCCACCTGTACTAAAACATCAAATCCGGCGGCTTCCGCCGCAATATCCAAACCGCCGATGCCGCCAGAGAACAATGAAATAGCTATAAACCGTTTCATCTCGCCACCTCCACACCCTTAACCGTCAGTCTGTAGACGCGCTTGATTCCCGTAGGCCAGTTCCCGCCGTCGGCTGTTTTCCCTCGCAGCGCGGGGAGGTCGGTTTGCGCGATGTATTCCAGATAACCGGATGCAACAAGTGCGCTGAATGCACGGAACGGGTGTTCTGTCCCGTGTTTATGGACACCAAGCGAAGACACGATTACGGCAAACGGATTATCCTTATTGTGCTGGTAGGACGTGCGAAGTCGATTTAACACTTCCTCATCCAAGATAGTCGATTTGCCAAATTGCTGTTGAATCATATCAGCACAACCTCCGCGCAACCTAGACAACGCAGGACTTGGTTCACGACGCTCAGGGGATTGTCTTCAATCATCTGCGGACTGTAGCGAAGGACGCGATAGCCGAGTTCGTTAGCCAGGTTCAACTTCTCTTTGTCCTTGTCGCCAGCATGTCGCCCACCGCCGACGGCATACTTTCCCCCGTCCACTTCAATCAGCAGCTTGCCCGCCGGGAATGCGAAGTCTGCACGATGCTTCCGCTTGACCACTTGCGAAAACGGGTACTCGCTAACGGGTATCGGGCTACCCGCTGGCGCAAGCTGAATCCAGCGCGTTAGAAACAAGTGCGCTTTGTCGGCATTCTTGTTGACCGCTGGCAACTTAATCATTTTCGCCGCCTTTGGTTTACGGGAAGGCCGCGACTTTGGCTTGCTATAGCTAGTACGGGCGGTCTTGGTGGCGAGTTTACGAGTGGTCATTTATCGCCTCTAACAGCAGGGGCAAGGCATACGGTTTAGCGAGGCGCGCACGGGCTAAGGCTACATATTCAGCGCTAATGTCGCAACCGATATAAGAGCGTCCTAATTGTTGCGCGGCTAAAGCAACCGTACCGCTACCCATAAACGGGTCAAGTATCTTTTGTGCTGTGGTTGCCAGAATGCAACGCTCTGCCAAACGGAATGGGAAAGGCGCAGGGTGTTGGGTGTTTAATTCTTGAGGAATTTCCCATACATCGCCATAAGCATTTGCCTTTGGTGCAAGTTTAAAACTTGGTTTAGCTATGAGATAGATAACCTCAAATGTTGGGAGGAAGTAACCCTTATTAAAATTCATCCCTCCGGCACGTTTCCAGATAATCACTTGGCGAACTGGAAAGCCAGCGACAATATCTTGCCTATCCTGCAATAGTCCATTCTGTACACGCCATTTGTGGTTATAAAAAATAGCGCCGTATGGTGATAAAACGCGCATACATTCCAAAAGAATATCCCTCTGCCACTGGACATATACCTCATGAGGCATATTATCGTCGTGATCGGAATAACCATTTTTCAGTGCGGCATTAGCCCACTTACCACTCTTACCCCCGCTTTTCATCCCGTCGCCAGTTGAATTTTTGAGATTGTAGGGCGGCGATGTGACAATTAAATCTACGGACGACTTCGACATCGCCGTCAATAATGACTTGGCGCTGGTATGGTAAATTGTGTTTATTTCAATCGCGTCTAGGTTGTCCATTTGTTATCGGCCTCCTTTTTGGTTGGGGGGGGTATTGATACCTCATCCCCTAATTATACGTATTTTTGCAAATATGTATATGGCAAACTGCCATCAGAACGCGGTTTCCGGCAAACCAAGACAGCGGTTGACTGGGTGGCGGGGCTGAAATAGTGGTCGCTCACCGTTCCCCCGCTGCCTTGTCTTTGCTCACAACTATCGCGTAAGCGGCGCTCACGGCTTCGCTCACGGTTTGCTGTGGACGACTGATGAAGACGTGTTTACCCTGACCGTCGGCAACGAACACAAGGCCGCTGACGTGCTGGATACTGTACCCGCTGGCTTGCAGGTAATGGATGATCTGGTTTTCGGTGGTCATAGTAGCCTCTTTTGAATAACGGTCTCAATTTTCTCGATTTTCTGGCGTTTCACTTTCCCGTGTGCTGCAATTATCCGTTTGGATAACCGTCGCCAATATGCGGTTGAATCGCTTGCCCATCTGATGATGACTGTTACCCGCCGCCCGTCTGCGAAGTCCACACGAAGGACATGCTGACCGTTATCCATCCAAATATAGGCGGCCTCTATTGTGAATTTCTTATCCACAATTTTCTTGAGCATCCACTGGCAGCGACCTTTGATTTCCGGCAGCGGCGCTAACTTGTCTGGTAGACTAGCGCTCTCATACGGCTTGATTTGCGCTTTCCAGTTACCGGATTCCGTTACGTCTTTTCCCATTCCATACTCCCATCCCATTATACTAAACAGTTTGAAGACGGAACACGTGTTCCGTCTATGCGTCTTTTTACGGTTACTTCATCCCCATGATGATGGAGACCTGTTTGCCAACCTCGCCAACAATAATCATGTTGTTGTAAAAGCTGACTGGCGTTTCGTTTTCAAACCCGTACACCGCTTCCTCTAGGAAGCGTCCGCTCATTCTTTGCGTGTGGTGTGGGAAGTTGAACGGGGTGACGGCTTCCATCTCGCACGTAACATTGCCAACATCCGGCGCACACGCGCTCACGGTCAACTGGTTCACATCCGTTTGCAGCGTAATCGGGTCGCTGTCGTTAACTTGTCTACCGAATACCCGCGCCCGTTTTGCCGCCGCCTCAATATCTTGTGCGAATACAGTGAACGGGGTTAACCGCGAGGGGATGATAGAGCCAAAGTTCATATACTTCATCGACTCGGTGTCGCCAACGGCATACTTGCTGGCGGGCGTCCAAATATCGGGAAATCGAGTGATTACTTCCGGCTGCCAGCTTACGTGAATGCGGTAGCCGTCAGCCCCAACGACCACTTCACCGCTGTCTAGCAGACAACGGTAGACATAACCCAAAACGGGTCTGTCCTGATATTTCGTTGTGACCGCCCCCATCTTGACCCAACGCTCAATGCGATTGAGTTGAGATTTGGTGAAACCCTGTCCCTGCCGTACCTTTTTCGATTGTGATCTTTTAGCCATTACGGACACTCCATTTATGCGTTAGCCAACGATTTTCAATTTCGGCGTTCACTGACTTCTGTAATTCATGGATGGCATTACTTAGTTGCCGCCCCATACACGCTTTGCCGTAGCACATCAGGTCTTCCGCCCATGCGCTTAAGTCATCCAAATATTCCCGCTCCCAACTAACCACTAGGCTATCGAGTGCGAGGGCTGCTGCCAGTTTCCAGCAATCGGCGATATCGTTGTCAATACTGGCAATATTCATCAGGACTTCGGAGTCGCATACACGGGCGAGAACCCGTGCGCTGCGATCTGCAATCTGGTAGGTTTCGTGTTCGCAGAGGATCATGCGTACACCGATTGCTGGCGCTCATCACGGGCTTCTAACTCGTTAGCGAAGGCGCGGATGGCCTCGCGTAAGTCTTCGGTTACCATCCAACGATCCATGTCTTCGGTGTCCTGAAACCAGTAAGCTACGGTGATACCGTCAGTGACGGCTTCCACGTAGATGTTGGCGGTTTCCAGAAACCCAATACCCGTCATCTGACCGGGAAGGTCGTCAAGGGCAATCTCGCGGATCACCGAAAGCAAGGTTTCGGCTTGGCGGCGGTAGTTGGGGGTGGTACGGATTAGGCTAGTCATTGGTTGTCATCTCCTATTTTTGGTTTACTACCCGTGTGCGGCGGGTTGTTTTCTTAACTTTCTAAAGTATAGCAGACTATATACATATTGTCAATAGTATGTATATAGTCGAATGTATAGCTTTGCCGAATTTACTTTATTTAGAAGAGGGCGGGGTTAAAAGAGGGTGGGTTGGCTAATGCGCTCGGTGGCGAGGCTATCTAGTACGCTGGCTTTGAAATCGCCGGGGAAGTCTTCGCGCCAGTGACTTGCTGCCAGTGGTAGGCTTTTGAGGTTGCCTTTGTAGAACACCGCCACCGATTGCGAATCGAGGACGGTCAACAGAGAACGGAAGTGGTCTACGTCGGGCGGGAAGTATTTACGACCTGATGAAGCTGCTCCGATTACCGCCCACTGGATAGCGCCTGAATAGCTAGAGACAAGTGCCGACACGTCCCATGACAGCGGCTCAAACGAAATCCAGCGCACGGGTACATCCACCCGCTCCAAGATGTCCAGTATACGTGTGAGCATGGCGGTTTGCTGTTTACGCGCAAGCGGTTTGCCAAACATGAAATCCGGCGGCGAGGATGCGCCCACCCACACGTTAGCGGGGAACTTGAATTGCAGCAGGCGGGGCGCGTTTTTGGTGAGCAGGAAATAGATGTGCTGCGGGGTTTCCCGGCATACGGTTAACACTTCTTCAATCTGTTCAGATGGCACCCACGCGCCCATCAAGTCCGACATCGAGTCGAGAAATATTCCGGCTGGCGTATGGAGCGCCGTTGGTTCTTTAAGACGCTCTGGATTAAAGTAGTGATGGTCAAACCCATGCGGCATAAATTTATCCGACCTGAATTTATTAGCAACGGTTTCCGCATAGCATTCGGCAGTCGTGCCATCGGGCATTGTCCATCGACAGGCGTGATGACAACCGCCAACTGGATTCCATGTGTACCCGCGCCGTCCGTAAACCCGCGTCCATTCGATAGAACTCTTACTTTCTGGTTTCTGTTCATTCATCGAAACGTCCCTTTTTAAATAGTTATACGTATTATACGGTATATGTATATCGTTAGACAATAGCCATTTTGCCGGATGCTGTATACGGGTTGCGCCGTGAACGGGTTGAGTCCGCTTAACTTTTTGTGTATACTGTAGAACAATTGAGCATACTATTGCAACGGATGAGGGCGCAACTTGGAAAACGAACCGAAGATAAGCCGGAAAAAGATTAAAGACTTGCAACAAGACCCGTCAAACGCTAATGCGGGTACAGAGCGCGGCCTCCGTATGCTGGATGACTCGCTTGCTGAAATCGGACTAGGGCGCTCTGTTGTCACTGATAAAAACGGCTACCTGATTGCTGGCAACAAGACAACGGAACGCGCTGTTGACAGAGGGTTTGAGGATGCGATTATCGTGCATACGACGGGTAAACAGTTGGTAGTTGTGCAGCGGGACGACCTAGACTTACTCATTGATGACCCAAACAACCCCGCCCGTAAGCTGGCGTATGCCGACAATAGAACTTCCGAAATCGGGTTAGCGTGGGATGCCAGCCGGATAGCTGCCGACATTGAGGCCGGGATGGATTTGAGCGGATTGTTTACGGATGATGAGATGGCGGACATCATGGATGAGGCGGCGGGAGCGTTAGCGCCGGACGACTTCAACGAGTTTGATGAGGACATCGAAACCGAATACTGCTGCCCTAAATGCGGTTACAAGTGGTCAGGGAGACCAAACCCAGGCGGCGAGGAAACGGACGAAAGCGTATGATGTATGAAGTAGATAGCCATAAACCAGAATACCGCGTCCCATCAATGGGGGAAATCGCCGCGCTGCCCGATAACGGGTATCGGGTGCTGTCCACATTTTCAGGTTGTGGCGGCAGTTCACTTGGGTACAAGATGGCAGGTTTCAAAGTTCTGTGGGCGAGTGAGTTTATCCCCGCCGCGCAAGATAGCTACCGCGCTAATCATCCTGATACGATCTTAGACACGCGTGATATACGCCAAGTGAAGGTGCAAGAAATTTTAGACAATATCCAGATGCAACCCGGTCAACTGGACATCTTTGATGGCAGTCCGCCGTGCGCGTCGTTTTCGACATCGGGTAAACGAGAAGCCGGATGGGGCAAGACGAAGACGTACAGCGATACAAAGCAGCGTACAGATGACCTATTCTTTGAGTACGTGCGCTTAATTCAGGGCGTGCAGCCAAAAGTATTTGTCGCCGAGAACGTTAGCGGTTTAGTTAAGGGAGTGGCAAAAGGCTATTTTCTTGAAATCTTGGCAGCGCTTAAAGGGGCGGGTTACAACGTTAAAGCGAAGGTCTTGGATGCTCAGTGGCTTGGTGTGCCGCAGATGCGCCAACGGGTGATTTTTATCGGTGTGCGTAACGATCTTAATGTTGACCCGGTACACCCAAAACCGCTGTCCTATAACTACAGTGTGCGGGATGCGATCCCTTGGATTGTTAAAATAGAGACCCCTAAAGGGCTATTAGATGCTGGCAAGAATCACAGTCCTTGTATCGTCACTAGCCCGAGAGAAGGTTCGTATACCCACTTACTCGTAGAGGCCGAAGCCGATATTAGCCCGATAGAAGGTTCGCATCCCCGCTTCCTCGTAGAGCCCGAAACCGATATTAGCCGTTTTGCGATTGGGCGCGAGTGGGACAATATAAAACCCGGCGAAAACTCCGAGAAATACCTCAGCTTAAAAAAACCAAGTCTGGGTCGCCCATCGTATACTGTGACTGCTGGCACAGGGAATGAGGGCGTGGCGAGTGTTGTCCATCCTACGGAAAAGCGCCGTTTTTCTATTGGCGAACTTAAACGGATTTCGGCGTTCCCTGATGACTTTATTTTAACGGGTACATACGACCAACAGTGGGAACGCATCGGACGCGCTGTACCGCCTGTGATGATGTACCATATCGCAAAAACAATTCGAGATGAAATCTTATGCAAGATAACCTCCTAGTAAATTCTCATTGGGTGTTCAATGAAGACGTGACGACTATATTCGATGATATGTTAGCGCGCTCTATCCCGCAGTATGACGTGATGCGTAAGGCGGTCTACGATCTAGGGCAGCGCTACATTACGCCCTCCTGCACAGTAATTGATCTTGGCTGTTCACGCGGGGAGGCACTCGCGCCGTTTGTTGAGGATCGTCAAGCAGGCCACTATATCGGCATCGAAATGTCACCCCCAATGTATACGGCTGCCCGTGAACGCTTTCGGGATAACGAATCGGTTGCCGTGCGCTGCGAGGATTTGCGAACCTATTACCCGCCCGAAGACGCTCGATTAACCCTGTGTATTCTGACGCTGCAATTTACGCCGATTGAATATCGCCAGCGGATACTGCGTAATATTTACCGCCATACGCTGCCGGGCGGGGCGTTCATTCTGGTAGAGAAGGTATTGGGCGCAACGGCGGAACTTGATATGGATATGACAAGTCTGTACTACGCGCTGAAGGATGAGAACGGATACACGACAGAACAGATTGAACGTAAGCGCTTGTCCCTTGAGGGCGTATTAGTGCCTGTAACGGCGCGATGGAATGAAGAGTTATTGCAGATGGCAGGTTTTAGCCAAGTCGATTGTTTCTGGCGTTGGTGTAATTTCGCCGGATGGATAGCGGTTAAATAATCTCATGACTAGACCTACCGCTCCACAAGACATCATCCTCATGCGTCGTGAACGGGTTGCCAGTTTACGCGCTCGCGGCCTCAGCCAGCGGGAAATCCAGAAAGCGTTATCGAAACCCGTCCACGAGGGCGGCATGGTAAACCAGCATACAGGCAAGCCGTTTGACCTCGCGCAGATCAACCGCGATCTGAAAGTGTTAGAAGCGGAATGGCGCAAGCGGACGGCGGAAACGCTAGACGACCACAAAGCACGTCAGTTAGCCGAACTCTTCGAGTTGAAACGGTTTGCGTGGGCGCAGAAAAGCGGAATGCTGATCGCTAAGGCGCTGGAACTGGACATCAAACTCATGGGGACGGGTGTAGAGCGATTAGAACATACGGGTAGAGACGGCGGTCCCATTGAACACCGTGACGTAAGCGAGATGACCAATGACGAGCTTGCTGCCATCATTACCGGAAAACCCTAACCGTCAACAGCAAGCCGCTTACGAAGAATACAGGCGACGGCTTGCCCGACAAAACCTACTGGCGTTTACGCAGTACACGTTCCCTGACTACGAAGTCAACTGGCATCATCGTATTCTAGCTGACAAGTTAACGAAGTTTGCGACGGGCGAAATCAAGCGCCTGATTGTCCTCATGCACCCCCGTGCCGGGAAAACCGAACTCGTATCCCGCAGACTGCCAGCGTTTATCTTGGGCTGTAATCCTGATGCTCACTTTATGGGCGCGTCATACAGTGCCGACTTTGCCAGTGATAATAACCGTCGTGTGCAGCGCATCATGGATAGCCCTGAATACAGCCGACTGTTTCCAGCAACCAAGCTCTATGGCAAGAATATTCGCAGCACCGCTACTGGTTCTTATCTTCGCAACTCTGACGTATTTGAAATCGTAAACCATAAGGGATCGTATCGCGGTGTCGGAGTGGGGGGAGCGGCGACTGGATTTGGATTTGACCACGCGGCACTTGACGACCCAATCAAGAACCGACAGGAAGCTAACTCGTTAACCTATCGCAATTCGGTGTGGGGCTGGTTTCGTGCAGTGTTCTATACCCGCCAAGAAAAAAATGCTGGTATCCTGATAACAGTGACCCCTTGGCACGAAGATGATGTTGTCCATCGCATACTAAACCTAGCTGCATCTGACCCGCAAGCCGACCAGTGGGAAGTTATCCGCTTTCCGGCGCAAGCTGAGGAACCTCTGTCGCCAGAAGACCCGCGTGATTTGGGCGAATGGTTGTGGCCTACCAAGTTCACGCCTGACATCTATAGGACACTTCGTGCCACTATCGGCGGTTACGAATGGAACGCGTTGTATCAACTGCGACCAACCGCGCCAGAAGGTAATCGTTTTAAACGCCACTGGTTCAGAGAAGAAAAGCGGGTCGCTGTAGCACCCGTTAAAGCCCGGCGCATTCGGTACTGGGACAAAGCCGGGACAGGCGACAGTGGGCAGACGACGGGCGCTCGGACAGCGGGTGTCTTACTTGCAATTACGGATGACGGATTGGTCTATATAGAAGACTCGGTAACGGGTTACTTTTCTTCACTTGAACGCGAATTGGTCATCAAGCAAACGGCAGCAGATGATGCACGTAAGTATCAAAACGGTATCACGATTTGGCTTGAACAGGAACCCGGCAGCGGTGGCAAGGAAAGCGCTGAGTCGACCATCCGCAATCTTTCGGGCTATCCAGTTTACGCGGACAGGCCATCCGGTGACAAGGATACACGACTCGAACCGTTTGCAGCGCAAGCGGAAGCCGATAACGTCTGGTTGGTAGCGGGGGACTGGAATCAGGACTGGATTGAAGAAATGGTAGCTATTCCAAACGGTACACGCCGAGATCAAGGGGATGCTACAGCAGGCGCGTTTAACAAGTTAGCGTTAGCGAAAGCCTCGATGCCCACGCGCTGGCGGCAGGCAAAGGTGAAGGGTCGCTAACGGCACTCCCTATTGAACGCGAAAACCAAAACAGAAGTTGCCTATTGACAATATACATATTTTGGTTTATACTTATTTTTATAGCTTAGATAAACACGCAAACGGAGAAATAAAAAATGAACGCAACAATCGAAGTACACGACGAAAACAGTTTATACCCAATGATTATCGTCCGTCGCACGGGCGCAACAAAAACCATTCCGAGCAACCGGAAAATCCTTTCGGTTCATGTGACGGAAATCGCCGCGAAATTAGCAGCACTTGGTTATCGCGTCACCATCAACTAATTGGTAAACTGATACGCTAGAGTAACGAGGAATTTCATCATGATAAATACAACATGTTCAAATTGCGGCACAAGTTATGGCGCTAATCGTGTCCACTCAGGACGTAATTATTGCGGCGCAAGCTGCAAGCAAAAGGCCTATCGTGCGCGAAAATTGCAATTGAAAAAAGTGAAGCAGGGGGCATCATTAGAGTATCCCCGTGATGCCGTACGTGATTTAAGTATACGTTATGGGGAGGGGTTAGCCTACATGCTAAATCAGTTATATGCCCAATATGGCGGACGGGCGTTACAAATGGCTATAGAGATAGCGGAGTACGTAGATTTGGATGATCCAGATGATAAGAATTCTAAATATGAATAAAACCAAAATCTATAAAACACCCCGCGATGGGGTGTTTTTGTTTTGTGGTATACTGAGGATAAACAAAAGGTTATCGTCAGCGACCCCATAGCTAAAGCTAGGGGCTTGTAGCAATACAAGCCATGCTGACCAGACTCAGTTCCCTTCGGGGAACTCCGTTAGCGGTGAATATAGATAGGCACTTTGGGGTGACGTTCCAGCCCTGAACGCTGCGGTACACGATTAAACAGGTTGAGGGTCTAAACCAGTGTCGTGTACATAAAACCACCGCATAACATTGTCGAGGAAGACTTCACCCCGCGCAAGCGGAGGAGGCTTTGAGGGAGAGCCAGCAGGTAACTGCAAATCTTCCTTTCCCTTTGGGGATACTTGTCCGCTACTATTGAAAGGACTAAGGTGCTTACCTCCCCATAGCTAAAGCTAGGGGTATCTCGCACCAATTTTGATGAAAGCGTACTACAATAACGGCTTGAGGGCGATGGGTGACGGTTATATAGATTGGCGCGATTCTAAGATTTGTGCAGCGCTGATTGACTTGGCAGCTTATACCGTAAACGTTGATACCGACAAAGCGCTTGACCGCGTACCGTTATCGGCGATCTTGGCGATCTGTGAACTGACAAATAAGACTATTTTCTCTGATAAGTTTGAGGCTGATGATTGTAATTTTGAGAACGTGCCATTTCTTGACTACATGTCAGAAGCGGTGATTATTTATCACGACGGGGGTGGCAGGGAGGCAAACATCTTGATCGCTTATCTAGATGGAAACGACGCGCCTTTGTATCGAGCAGGGAATGGCGATATTTACACTCAATGGGACAAGGTTAATGGGGTTTTACCTGAGCTACCAGAAGCTGTTTTGCCGTCAGCGACCCCATAGCTAAAGCTAGGGGCTTGTAGCAATGCAAGCCATGCTGACCAGACTCAGTTCCTTTAGGGGAACTCCGTTAGCGGTGAATATAGATAGGCACTTCAGGGTGACGTTCCAGCCCTGAACGCTGCGGTACACGATTAAACAGGTTGAGGGTCTAAACCAGTGTCGTGTACATAAAACCACCGCATAACATTGTCGAGGAAGACTTCACCCCGCGCAAGCGGAGGAGGCTTTGAGGGAGAGCCATAGGTAACTTAAATCTCCCTTTCCCTTTGGGGATACTTGTCCGCTACTATTGAAAGGGCTAAGGTGCTTACCTCCCCATAGCTAAAGCTAGGGGTATCTCGCGCCAATTTTTATGACAAAATACTGGTTATTTACGGGACCCTACTATTATGCCTCAGCAGCGCTTGGTGATCTAGATGGCGTATTCGATAGCCTTGAAAGCGCTAAAGAGGCGTGGGATGGGGAGTCCGACTGGGCATACATTGCGGAGATTGCAGACTGCGATTCGACTGAAAATGCCTGGTTTGCCCGAACTGGCGAATTTGAGCCTGGTTGGTTCAAAAGCGATAATAACTCTCCGAGCCTAAGCCAGAGCGGTTGATTTTTAGACAAAAAAGAACACCCCATCGCGGGGTGTTTTCGATTCCGGATTTCAGTGAACGGGTTAACGGCAACCTCGTGCGTTTTCTGCATACGTTTACGGATTGCCGAGAATAAGTCTTATCAATCTATCGTAGGCAGTTTCCGCTTTCGCTATCATTTCCAAGTCTACCGTTTCCGCGTCTGGCGCATACAGGATAGGTCGCCACACTCCTGCCTCATCGTCCCATTGAACCACCCAGTTATCGGTTGGTTCGATTTCTAGTTTACCGCCTGCGATGTTGGATGTGGGCTTATGCTTTATTTTCATCTTGACCACTGTCTCCCGTGTTGATGATGCTTACTACCTTCAATACCACAAACGCCCCAATGGAAAAGGACGCAACCTGGCTAATTATCACAGGAAGGCGCAAAACGGTAATAACTGCTACTAGAGCCACGCCTAGAATGATGTACCCTGCAAAGATACCTATATTACTTTTGAGTGTCACTTTTACACCTTTTCGCGTGTGCCTGTAATCACTTTGAACATCTCGTCCTCCGCATTCAGGTTAACCAGTGCGCTAGAATCCACGAGGACGGCAGCGCCGGATGCGTTCACGACGAACAAAGTATCTGGGTCCATTCTACCAGAAAATAGCAAACTGTAGGGGTTGGGAACGGCGGTATGAAAAGTGGCGAAACGTAACCCTGTTTTTCGTTTTGTAACAATGGTCACGGGGAAAAGTGTATTGCTCATAAGGGGATATTCTCCGTTTGTGGGGTAGATCAATTATAGATCAATTGTCCGTAAATTAAAACGCTGAATTTCGTAAACAAAGCATCAATTTTATATTAACTTTTTATCAATAGACACACTTGTTAAAACAAGAATATTTGTGCTACAATAAACGCAATATTGAGCGCCTTGAGCGCCGCAACGTATATTTAACGAGAACGCCACAGAGTGTCTAACATTCTGTGGCGTTTTTTGTTTGGGGCAAATGTGAACGAAATCGACCATAGGCCAACGTTAACCAATCGCATATCCCGTGTTGTCCGTGAACTGGTAGACACGCCGCCGCGCATTGTCAAGCACTGGAGTATCCGCTGGCGCAACATCAGCCCGACGAAAGACATCGGGCGGGTGGGGTATGGCTTTTGGGATCGGGCGCGGCATGGCAAGGCGGCAGGCCTAGAGATTTCCGGCCTGCTGCTCAAACCACTGGAAAGCAAGATAGCCAGCTATGTGCTTGGGGAAGCCCCAACCTTTAAGCTTGAAAACAAGGATGCCGAAATTAGCCTGAATACGTGGATGGCTGACCAGCATACCGACATACTGGAAACCTATCAACACGCGCTTGGGTTAGCTGACTTCTATATCATCTTTAATGGTGATGGCACGATCACCCCAAAATCTCCCGACATCGCAACACAGATAGTAGACCCAAACGATTACAGCAAGATCATCGGTTGGACGTTTACCGAAGTCATCCCGCATCCCGAAAGTTTGTCCACGATGCGAATAGAAGACTCGTATACGGCACTAGAGCGCGTCCGCGTGGTAACGGTTAACGGGAAAACGGCAACGACGGTTTACCCAAATCCGTTGAAACGGATACCTGTCGTGCATGTAGCGAATAATCCGAGCGCGAATGAAGTATTTGGTAGGCCGGAAGGCGAGGCGCTTGTCACCCTGCTGCACAAGTACGGGGATGTGATGGACGCTGCGATCAAGGGAAATATCCGTCAAGGTCGCCCAACCCCCGTCATTGAAAAGATGGGCGACGCTCAGCAAGTCGAAAACTTTTGGACGCTCATGGGCAAACGGCAGAATCAGACGGACGACGATGGCACGACGCACGAATACACCGAAGTCAATTTTGATGCTGACCAGCTTGTCACCCTTTGGGGGGATGCAGTGTTCAACTGGAAATCTCCATCCGGCTTTATTGGCGAAACAGAAAAATTACTCGGTCTCCTGTTTTACTTGTTGGTAGAGCATACCGAAGTCCCTGAATACGTGTACGGGAATGCGATAGCCAGCAGCAAGGCATCCGCCGAAGCGCAAGCCGACCCGTTCCATCGTTTCATCCAAAAGAAACGCGGTCAGGCTGCGGGATGGCTGACCCAACTCGCCGCCCTACGGGTCGCCTATCAAGGCTTGATTGACTCCCGCCAGCGCACGGATGAGATGCCGACGGTTAACTGGAAACCGTTATCACAGGAAGCGGCGGCCTTACGAGTTGAGGCAGCAACGGCAGCGCGACAAGACGGCAGTATAGACCGCGCAACCTACCTTGCCCTCCTGCCGCTGGACATCGAAGACACGGCGGCGGTAGTTGAGAAGGCCAAACAGGAAACCGCTGATGAGGCGGACGCAATGCGCGACCCAACGGAAACCGCAATCCAGAATTTGTTAACCAAGCCGGAAACGGCTGACAATGCCCTATAAGGCATAAACAGGAGTAGCAAGAAATGGCAAACGCAATGTATGGTAAGGGTCGTGAGGGATTTGCAAACGCGGCTGTCAATTGGCTATCTGACGACATTCGCTGCATCCTCATTGATGCCGCTGATTACACACTTTCGATTGATACGCACGATTTTTTAGACGACATCCCGGCTGGCGCACGAGTCGCAGTTTCCGGTAACTTGGTAAACAAAACCAATGTGCTGGGTGCCTTGGATGCTGACGACGTGACGTTTACCAGCGTGACTGGCGACCCGTCGGAAATGATGGTTATCTATAAGCATACGGGTGTTGAGGCAACCAGCCGCCTGCTCGTGAGTTTCGACACGGCGGTGGGGCTTCCGGTAACACCTAACGGCGGCAATATTACGATCACCTTTGATTCGGGCGTAAACAAGATTTTCAAACTATAGCCCGTCTCGTTTGGAAGAGGTGACTAATGGCATCTGGGGAAACACTTATCGCTTGGAATGCGTGGGACGGTTATCCGCCGTCCGCTAACTTCGCTACCCAAGACTTCCGTAACGGGCATCCCGTGATGGACTTTGATGATACGACATAAGGTGCGGCTGCTGATGGCGGTGGCGCAGCGACGGTTTAGGGAGGGGTAGAGATGACGAGTGGCGACACATTGGCAGTATTCACGGCGTGGGATGGGATGCCGCCCGTTTCAAATTATGGGACGGTGGACACGCGCAACGTTCATCGGGTGGCTGACTTT
>Ga0163148_10001967_pt1 | contig 25649 bp, 20 predicted proteins | sample OliLakLV19MP7P2_FD_148606 | JGI IMG/M metagenome (GOLD analysis project Ga0163148, IMG submission 148606) | Freshwater microbial mat bacterial communities from Lake Vanda, McMurdo Dry Valleys, Antarctica- Oligotrophic Lake LV.19.MP7.P2 | ecosystem: Environmental > Aquatic > Freshwater > Lake >... | reverse complement strand
CGCCGTGATGGCGGCATAACCAAGAATGACGCGAATTTTGGACCGGGCAATGCGCAAACCATCGGCGACCGTAGGATCGCCACCTTCGAGTCGAATCATCGCCGCTCCAACCAGCGCGGTATTGAAATAGAAGATCACGAAATACTGCACCAGGTAAAACAGGAAAACCCACGCGTACAACCAGGGTGGAATCGAATCCGAATTGGCTTCGATCGCTTTCAGGTCGAGCATGCCGAACAGCGGCAGCACGAAACTTGCGATCACCAGCAAGCCCGCGACAGCCGAAACCGCCGGAAACACCAGCAGCTCCTTGTCTTGTCGCAATACATCGGCGCTTGCCTTGATCAGCTGCCAGCTGCGCGAGAATTTCTCAAACATGATGCGCTCCTTCGAAATGTGTCGGGTAGCGTACATAGTTCGCAGCACGGATCGAAGCGTGCGTTGGTCACCATCGTTGCTTTCAACCACACCGCGCGACTTCGCTGCGACACCGTATCGTTGTGGCTGTCTGTGCCGCTCGCGCAGCGTTGTGTGCGAGCCATAAATGTGCTGCACTGCACAATTGACAACGCTGTCATCGGGCGCGCAATAATGCGCCACTGGCCGCGACCACCGCTTTGTCGCTTCAGTATCCACGTGTACCCGGAGGCGTCTTGAACACACAAATTGCAAGCTCCAATATTCGGCACGCCGCTGCGCGGCTCGTGCTTGGCGTTGCCTTGTCGAGTGTGGTGGTCGGCTGTGCGCAGACCAGCAAAGCGCTGCAAGCGACACCAGCGGTCACCGCCAGCGCGCCTGCCGCCAACGCGGACGTCAATCCGCAGAATTGGCCGGCGTTGAGTTCGCCACTGGCACCGGATGAAGCCTTGGAAACACGCGTGCGCGCTCTGCTCGCCAGCATGACAATCGAGGAGAAAGTCGGCCAGATTGTGCAGGGCGATTTGGGCAGCGTGACGCCCGACGACGTGCGCCAATATCGGCTTGGTTCAGTACTGGCCGGTGGCAACTCTGATCCGGGTGGTCGTTACAACGCGCCAGCTGCCGATTGGCTGGCACTGCTGGACGCGTTCCATAGCGCGTCGATGGACACCAGCAATGGACGCAAGGCGATTCCTGTGTTGATGGGAATCGATGCAGTACATGGCCACAACAACATTGTCGGCGCTACGCTGTATCCACACAATATTGCGCTCGGCGCCACGCGTAATCGCGAATTGGTACAGCGCATTGCGCAGGCAACGGCGATCGAGCTGCGCACCACCGGTTTCGAGTGGACGTTTGCGCCGACATTGACGGTGCCACGTGATGATCGCTGGGGCCGCACCTACGAAGGCTATTCGGAAGATCCGGCGATCGTGGCGAACTATGCCGGCGCCGTGGTTGAAGGTCTGCAAGGAAAGGCCGGCACGGCGGAATTTCTCAATGGCATGCACGTGCTCGCATCGGCCAAACATTTCATTGGCGATGGCGGCACCGCTGGCGGCAGGGATCAAGGCGACACCCAGGTGACCGAGGCCGAGTTGCGCGATATCCATGGCGCGGGCTATGCCCCGGCACTCGTAGCCGGTACGCAGACGGTGATGGCTTCGTTCTCGAGCTGGAATGGACAAAAGCTGCACGGTCACAAGGGCCTGTTGACCGATGTGCTCAAAGGTCGCATGGGTTTTGATGGATTCGTGATCGGCGACTGGAACGGCCACGGTCAGCTGCCGGGATGCACCAGTGAAAACTGCGCGGCGGCTTTCATCGCCGGCGTCGACATGTTGATGGCGCCCGAGACTTGGCGTGGCTATTACACCAACGCAGTTGCGCAGGCGCGTTCCGGAGCCATCCCGATGCAGCGTCTTGACGATGCAGTCAGCCGCATTCTGCGCGTGAAGTTTCGCCTCGGACTGTTCGAAGCTGGCCTGCCTTCGCAGCGCCTGCTCGGTGGCAAGTTCGAACACATTGGTAGTGCGGCGCATCGCGCGCTCGCGCGCTCCGCTGTGCGGGAGTCGCTGGTGCTGCTGAAGAACAACGGTGGTGTTTTGCCGCTGCGCCCGAACGCACGCATTCTTGTAGCAGGAGATGGTGCCGATAACATTGGCAAGCAGGCCGGTGGCTGGACGTTGAGCTGGCAGGGCACCGGCAATACACGCGCCGATTTTCCGGGTGCGCAGTCGATCTGGGACGGCATCAAAGCTGCCACCGAGGCCGCGGGCGGCAAGGCCACACTGGCGCTTGATGGTAGCTATCGCAAGCGTCCGGACGCCGCGATCGTAGTGTTCGGAGAGAATCCCTATGCCGAGTTTCAAGGCGATATTCCCAACCTGGCGTATAAACCGGGCAACGACAGTGACCTCGCGCTGATCCAACGACTCAAGGCGAAAGGCATTCCCGTGATCGCGGTGTTTCTGTCCGGCCGACCGCTTTGGGTCAACCGCGAAATCAACGCCTCCGACGCGTTTGTCGCGGCATGGTTGCCGGGTTCCGAAGCTGGCGGCATCGCCGATGTGCTGTTCGCCACAGGCAGTGGCGAGGTCGCGTTCGACTTCACCGGAAAACTTTCTTACTCGTGGCCGCAGAATGCAACGCAAACTCCGCTCAATGTGGGGCAGGACAACTACGCACCGCAGTTTGCCGTCGGCTACGGGCTCAGCTACGCGCGACCGTTGTCGCTCAAGCTCCTGTCTGAAGACTCCGGCTTGCAGCACGGCGGTGGCGAGCCGGGTGTGTTCTATGCGCGCGGTGCCGTTGCGCCAGGCTGGACAATGCTGCTGGCCGATGGTGAAGAGGTGGGAACACCGATCAACGTTTTGCCCGGTGACAGCATCGAGCGTCGCGTCCGCGTCAGCGTCGCTGATCACGAAGCGCAGGAAGACGGACGACGATTCGTCTGGAACGGACGCGGCGATGCGCGCACCAAGCTCAGGGCGGATGCGCCAGTGGACCTGCTCCGCGAAAGCAATGGCGATGCGTTGCTGGTGATCGCACTCAAGGTTGATGTGGTGCCGACCAGCGAAGTTTCACTCGCCATCAGTTGCGGCGAAAAATGCACCGGCGTTGTTCCGATTGGTGCTTCTCTGCGCGCTTTGCCAGCTGCGAAGTGGACGCGACTTGGGGTGCCGCTGAAATGTTTTTCAGAGGCCGGCGCAGACCTGAACCGGGTTTCTGGATTGTTTGAATTGAGCGCGTCGGCCGCGTTCGATCTATCGGTGTCGCGCATCGCGTTGGGCACCGAATACGACCATGTTGTTCGATGTCCGGCGCGTTGACTTTGATTCGCTGCATTGCAGCATTTTTCAGATGAAATTCACCGGGTTAGACGTGTTAAATTTTCAGTTGACAACGCTGTCATTTAGGCGTCCAATGCTTCGGCAACGTTGATCCGGCGTCAGGAATTTCCGACGCAAATCCGTTTAGCGACCCTGGGGGAAAGAGAGTCCATGAAATACTTACGCAACGTTCCAAAGCAGCGCATCCTGACCGTGGCCTTGTTGTTGGCACTGGCCAATCCGGTCACCGCACAAACTCCAGCGAAGGATGCAAGCGACGACGCCGACGCGGACAGCAGCGCGGAACGCGACAGGAAGTCCGAACCTGAAAACACCGAGCTGCTGGAGACGATCGTCGTCACTGGCATCCGTGGCAGCTTGACGTCGTCCATGAATCTCAAGCGCGACTCCCAGGGCGTGGTCGACGGCATCGTCGCCGAAGACATCGGCAAATTCCCCGACACCAATCTCGCCGAATCACTGCAGCGCATCAGCGGCGTGTCGATCGATCGCACCAATGGTGAAGGCTCGCGAGTCACCGTGCGCGGCGTCGGTCCGGATTTCAATCTCGTGCTGTTGAACGGCCGGCAAATGCCCTCCTCCAGCATTGCCGATACCGGCCCGTCGAACTCGCGCGCGTTTGACTTTGCCAATTTGGCATCAGAGGCGATCTCGCAAGTCGAGGTGTACAAAACCAGTCGAGCCAGCTCGCCCACCGGCGGCATTGGCGCCACGATCAACATCAAGACGGCTCGTCCGCTCGACAACCCTGGATTTCTCAGCAACATCGGCGTCAAGGGCGTTTTCGATACGTCAAATGACAACCTGCCCGACTCACTTCAAGGCGATTCACTCACGCCCGAAGTGTCTGGCATATTCAGCAATACATCCGCCGACGGCAAGTTCGGCGTGGCGCTGAGCGGCAGCTATCAAGAGCGCGATCTTGGCTACAACCAGGCAGCAGTCGGCAATGGCTGGCGGCCTTTCGCCGGTGATGAAAACAACTGGGGCACGATTCCCCAGCCAGGTGCGCCAGGCTCACAAAACATCATCAACCGCCCTGGTCCGAACGACATCTATTCGGTGCCGCAGAATTTTGGCTACAGCCTCAACGGCATCCAGCGCCAACGCACCAACGGTCAGTTGGCGCTGCAGTACGCGCCGTCGGACAATCTGACAGCGACGCTGGACTACACCTACTCCGAAAACAAGGTTCAGACCCAGCGCAACGATTTGTCGGTGTGGTTCAACTTCGGCCCATCCTCGAGTTCGTGGACCAATGGTCCCGTCGCTGGTCCCAACATTTATTCCGAGACGATCGTTCCCGCCAACAGCGATCTGGCGATGGGCGGAGCGCAGTTTGCGACCAAGAACCAAAACAAATCACTGGGATTCAATCTCGAGTGGAACGTTACCGATCGGTTGAACCTGGCGCTGGACGCCCACAAATCATCGGCTGAATCCGGCGCTGACAGCCCGTTCGGCTCGAATGCTGTGTTGGGCACGGCCGGCTTCTTTCGCGGCACAACAACGGTGGACTTTACCAACGACTTTCCGGTGTTGAGCGTGGCGCTGCCGCCGGGCATGTCGAGCATCGACCCCTCAAGAATGCTGGTGACCGGTTCGAGCTTCCGCAACAGTTACATGAAGTCGGAAATTGAGCAGACGCAGGTGAGCGGCGACTTCGAGTTTCTGGAGTATTCGCGCCTGGATTTCGGCGTTTCCGCAAACAAGGTCGACAACCGTTCTGCATTTTCCAACGTGCAGCGAGACACCTGGGGCGGTGCCACCAGCGCTGACGATTACCCGGACAGCGTCTGGCATCCAGATTCCATCAGGCACTATTTCGGAAACATTGACGGCAGCGGCAACCCGGCCCTGTTCAACCAGTTCTTCACCTTTGATTTCAACACTGTGCGACAGCTGGCCGCGGATGCTGCCGGTGACGAGGCGCTGTATCTCGCGTCCGACGTGTTCACCACCGATCGCAGAACCGAAGAAAAATCCAAGAGCGCGTACGTGCAATACAGGACGACCTGGGATCTGGCCATGCCGGTGCATGCGGCAATCGGCGTACGCTACGAAAGTACCGACGTAGTCTCGACCGCGCTGGTGCCAACGGCTACGGGAATTGTCTGGGTGGCCAACAACGAGTTCTCCGTGCAATTTGGTGCACCGGGCTACACCACGCTGGGCGGCAGTTACGACTACTTGTTACCAAGCTTGGATATCGGTGTCGAACTCTCAGAGTCAATGAAGCTGCGCGGCAGCTATGGTGAGAGCATCGGCCGGCCAGGCTGGGGCGATATCCAGGGCGGGCAAACACTCAACCAGTTGGCGCGCATCAATGGCGGCTTGGGTGCGCAGGGCAACCCCGCGTTGAAACCACTGCTGTCGGAGAATATCGACCTCTCGTTCGAGTGGTACTACGGCGAATCCAGCTACATGTCGGTCGGCTACTTCCGCAAAAACATCGACAACTACATCGGCGTGACCACGGTTCAGGGTACGCCGTTCAATCTACACACACCGGCTCAGGGCGTTTACTTCAACGAAGCAGTGGCCAGCGGCTGCGCCACCGCCGATCTGACCTGTATCCGCAATTTCATTTTCATCAATCATGCCGGTGACCCCGGCGTAGTGCGCGGGCCAGATGATGTGAACGGCAACCAGACCGGCACCATCGCCGGGCAGCCGGGTGATCCGATCGCCACCTTCGCGATCACTTCGCCGGCCAATCAGCGATCGGCATCGCTCGACGGCTGGGAATTCAATGTGCAGCATCTTTTTGGCGCCAGCGGATTTGGTGTGGCGGCCAATTACACGATTGTTGATTCGGGCCTGCAATACGACAACTACAACCGGGGTGAGCAGTTCGCGCTGGAGGGTCTGAGCGATTCGGCAAACCTGGTTGTGTTCTACGAGAAGGACAAATGGAGCGCCCGCGCCGCATACAACTGGCGCGATGAGTTCCTGGCCGGACGATTCGACGGCACCGGTCTGCCCAATCCGGTTTACACCGAGGCCTACGGTCAGTTGGATGTAAATCTTGGTTACCAGTGGAACGAAAACCTGACCTTCCAGGCGGAAGTGATCAACGCCACGGATGAGATCCAGCGGCAGCACGGACGTACCACAAATCAGGTGTTGTACGTGACCCAGACCGGTCCTCGCTACATGATCGGATTCCGCTACAAGTTCTGAGCTGGGCGGACAAGAACGCAGTACAGAGCGTTCTCATAAATGTGCCGCAGAAAAAGCCGCTGACATTCAGCGGCTTTTTCGTTTCGGCTGGATGCCCGGATCCTGGCAGGCATATATAGTGAGGGCGTGACGGTGAGTGACGCGGTCAAGCACGTGGTGATTGTCGGTGGCGGGTCTGCTGGATGGCTGACTGCCGCCGTGCTCGCGGCCGAGCATCAATCCACATCTGCGGCAGGACTGCAGGTGACATTGATCGAGTCGCCGGACGTCATGCCGATCGGCGTGGGCGAAGGCACCTGGCCAACCATGCGCGATACGCTGCGCAAAATCGGCGTGACCGAAACCGATTTCATTCGCGAGTGCGACGCCTCATTCAAGCAGGGCTCGCGATTCGACGGATGGGTCAACGGAGGCCAGGGCGACTACTATTTCCATCCCTTCGTGCTGCCACAGGGATATTCCGACACCAACCTGGTCTCGGCCTGGTTGCAGCAACACGCGAACGTCCCGTTTGCTGACCTGGTGAGTTTTCAACCGCACTTGTGTGTGCACGGCAAAGCGCCCAAGCAGGCGGCAACGCCTGAATATGCCGCCGTCGCCAACTACGCCTATCATCTGGACGCCGGCAAATTCGCTGTGTTTCTGCGCAAGCACTGCACCGAGCGGCTTGGTGTGAAGCATGTATTGGATCACGTGGTCGGCATCAATTCGCACGACAACGCTGACATTGCTTCGCTGCAGACCAAAGCCACGGGTTCCCTTGCAGGCGATCTGTTTGTTGATTGCACCGGGATGCAGTCGCTGTTGCTGGGTCAGCACTTTGGCATCGCCTTCAAGTCGCAAAAGCATGTGCTGTTCAACGACTCCGCGCTGGCGCTGCAGGTCCCTTACGTCGATGACAACAGTCCGATCGCCTCGCAAACCATCTCGACGGCGCAAAGCAGCGGCTGGGTCTGGGACATTGGACTTCCAACGCGACGCGGCGTCGGCCACGTCTATTCCAGTGCGCATATCACGGATGACGCGGCTGAACTCGAACTGCGCAGTTACATAGAACGCAGCGGCGGCCCGAAGGATATCGGCGCAGCGCGCAAACTGTCCTTCAACCCTGGCTACCGACAGAAGTTCTGGCACAGAAACTGTGTCGCGATCGGGCTCTCTGCGGGTTTCATCGAGCCACTGGAAGCATCGGCTATCGCATTGATCGAGCTTTCTGCGGCCATGCTGAGCGATGACATGCCGGCCACACGTGCGGACATCGATATCGCCGCCCGTCGTTTCAACGACTCCTTCATCTATCGATGGGAACGCGTAATCGACTTTCTCAAGCTGCACTATGTGTTGACCAAGCGAACCGATTCAGCGTTCTGGCGCGATAATTGTCTTGTCGATTCGATTCCGGAACGGCTGCGCGAATTGCTCACGCTTTGGCGTCACCGGTCGCCCTCGCGCTACGATTTCAATCGCATCGAGGAAGTGTTTCCGTCGGCGAGTTATCAGTACGTGTTGTATGGCATGGGATTCCGCCCCGAACCGGGCGTTGCGACGAGGCGCACGGACAATGCCGACCTTGCGGACGGATTTTTTCGCGAGGCCGCCGCGCTGACGACCAAGATGTTGGCGGCGCTGCCCAGCAACCGCGAATTGATTGGGCATATCCAACGCAATGGGCTGCACCGTATCTGATGAAGCGTCGATCCATTCATTTGCAGGCACGATGAACCACTATGGCTAAAACCGTTTTGCTCAACAACGTCGATCACCAAACGCTGCGGGTCATCACCAGCCGCGCTGCCGAGTACGGCGACGACGTAATGTTCGCGGTCACTTTTCCGGCCGAGTTCCGCAGCCTCCAGGCGCATTACCCGATCGTCTTTCGCAAGTCGCCGGATGCTGCCACATTCCAGCCGATCGCTTTGTTCGGTTTCAAGGAAGGTCAAAACCTATTCCTCGATGCGCAGCGCTGGAACGCTACTTATGTACCGTTGGTGATCGAACGTCAGCCCTTTCTCATCGGTGTCGCCGATGACGAATTGACGATTCATGTTGATCTGGACAGCCCCAGGATCAGCACCACTGAAGGCGAGGCCGTATTTCGCACCCATGGCGGCACGACCGAATTTCTCGAGCGCATCAATTCTGTGTTGCTCGCCATCCACGAGGGGCTGCAGGGCACGCCGGCATTCGTTTCTGCGCTGCTGGAGCATGATCTGCTCGAATCCTTCGTTTTCGATATCGGCCTTGCGGATGGCTCGATCAATCGACTGGCGGGCTTCTACACCATCAATGAAGAACGACTCCATGGCTTGGGCGGCAGCGCGCTGGAAAGCCTGAGCAGGGCTGGCCATCTGCAGGCGGTCTATATGGCGATCGCATCGCTGTCGAATTTGCGCGCGCTCGTCGAGCGGCAAAATCGGTCCCATGCTGGCGCGCTGTAACCCGGTACGCGAGGTCGCGGGCATTGATCCGCAGGCGCTACCGGACGCGATCCTGCAGGGCACGCAACCCGTGGTCATCAGAGGATTGATCTCGAACTGGCCGATGGTCCAGGCCGGGCTTGAATCCACGCACGCAGCGAGCACTTACCTGCGCAGCTTCCATCGCGATGCAACGGTGGGCGCGTGGTTCGGCGCGCCGGAAATCGGCGGCCGCTTTTTCTACAATGACGATTTCAGCGGATTCAATTTTCGCGCCGAGCGGTTGCGGCTTGATCAGGTGCTCGATCAACTCAGCCAGCATGATCACGACGCGAAGCCGCCGGCGATTTATGTCGGCTCGACCACGATCGACACTTGCCTGCCAGGATTCCGCGCTGAAAACGCTCTGGACCTCCGCGAACGGCAGCCGCTGATCAGCGTGTGGATCGGCAATCGCACGCGGATCGCTGCGCACCATGATCTTCCCGACAACCTTGCCTGCGTCGCCGCCGGTCATCGCCGCTTCACCTTGTTCGCACCGGATCAACTCGGCAATCTGTACATCGGCCCACTCGACTTCACACCAGCCGGACAGGCGATCAGCCTGGTCGACTTCGCGAATCCTGATCTGGCCAAGTTCCCCAAATTCGACGACGCCCTAAACCATGCGCAAGTGGCTGACCTGGGGCCCGGTGATGCCATTTTCATCCCCAGCATGTGGTGGCACCACATCGAAGCGCTCGACAGCTTCAATGTGCTGGTCAACTACTGGTGGCGGCAGTCGCCCGAGTACATGGATACGCCAATGAATGCGCTGATGCTCGCACTCATGAGCATCCGCGATCTGCCGGTCGAACAACGCGAGGCTTGGCAGAATATATTTCGCCATTATGTTTTCGAGCCTGATGACGGCACGGTCGGTCATATTCCGGAACACGCGCGCAGAGTGTTGTCGCCGCTCGATGCGAAAACGGCAAGAGAACTGCGCGCACAACTGCTGAAACGATTCAATCGCTGAAGGGGACACGCACTTGCACGAGACAAACGCACCGCAGTGGGAGCGCAAACCGATCAGGCGGATCGTGATTGCTGGCGGTGGCACTGCCGGCTGGATGGTCGCTGCAGCGATGTCCAAGACGCTGGGCAAGGTGCTTGATATCAAGCTGATCGAATCCGATGAAATCTCGACCGTGGGCGTCGGCGAGGCAACCATTCCCACGCTGGTGACCTTCCACAGATTGCTCGAGATCAACGAGCAGGAATTCATGGCGGCCACGCAGGCCACATTCAAGCTCGGCATCAGCTTCGAGAACTGGCGCAATCTCAACGAGGACTACATTCATTCTTTTGGACTGACCGGCAAGGATCACTGGACGGCTGGTTTTCAGCACTTCTGGTTGAAAGGCCGCGAGCGGGGTCTGGCCGGCGAATACGGCGACTACTGTCTGGAGCTCAAGGCCGCGCAGCAGGATCGCTTCGCGCACTTGCCACGTGGCGGAATGAACTACGCTTTCCACATGGACGCGGGGCTGTATGCCAAATTCCTGCGGAAATTCAGCGAAGGCTTCGGCGTGCAACGCATTGAAGGCAAAATTGTTGAAGTGAAAACTGCTGGGCCCAACACGGGCGAGAGCAAAAGCGATGCCGCGCCGGCACAGATCAAAGCGCTCAGGTTGGACTCAGGGCTGGAAATCGAAGGTGACCTGTTCATCGATTGCACCGGATTCCGTGGCCTGCTGATCGGACAAACCCTGGGCGTGGACTACGAAGACTGGTCGCACTGGCTTTACTGCGACAGCGCCATCGCACTGCAGACCGAATCGGTAGCGGATGCGGTGCCCTACACGCGCTCAATTGCGCGCGAGGCTGGCTGGCAGTGGCGCATCCCGCTGCAACATCGTGTCGGTAACGGCATCGTCTATAGCAGCCGCTACCTCGATGACGCACAGGCGGCCGAGTCCTTGCTGGCCAATGTTCAAGGCACCGCGCTGACCGAGCCGCGGGTGATCAAGTTTCGGCCCGGCCAGCGTAGCAAAACATGGAGTGGCAACTGCATCGCCATCGGCCTGGCCAGCGGCTTCCTCGAGCCGATCGAGTCGACCAGCATCCATTTGATCCAGCGGGGCATAGTCCGCCTGATGCAGATGTTTCCGGGCAACGGCATCTGCCAATCCGACATCGACGAATACAATCAGCAAACAAGTTCCGAGATCGAGCACATCCGGGATTTCATCGTGCTGCACTATCACGTGACGAACCGACAGGACACGCCGTTCTGGCGCGCCTGTCGCGACATGGACATTCCTGCATCGCTACGCCACCGCATTGAGCTGTTCCGCGAAAGCGGCCGGGTGTTTCGCGTACCCAACGAATTGTTTGCGGAGAACTCCTGGATCCAGGTCATGCTGGGGCAGGGCATCTTGCCGCAGCAATATCATCCAGTCGCCGATTTGATGGGAGATGTGGAACTGTCGCAGTTTCTGCAGGGCATCCGCGCGTCGGTCGATAACACCGTCAAACAGTTGCCGGCGCATCAGGCTTACGTCGAGAAATATTGCAAGGCACCGGATACGCGCGGCGCAAACAGATAAGCAGCCACTCAGTGGCGAGCATGGAGTAACGTGATGACGATCTGGCAGACGTGTGTGAAACATTTCGCCTTCACAGTACCGGCAGTGCTGGTCATGACGGCGTTCAACCAGACGACGTTCGCCGCCGAGAGCTCGTTTACATGGCCACACGGCGCCAAGGCGGCAGTCAGTCTGGCCTATGACGATGCGATAAATTCGCAGCTCGACCACGCGATCCCGGCGCTCGACAAGTACGGATTGAGGGGCAGTTTCTATTTGACTCTGAGCAGTGAGACCTTGAGCAAGCGGCTGTCAGAATGGCGCGCAGCTGCCGCAAATGGTCACGAACTGGGAAATCACACGCTGTTTCATCAGTGCTCGCGCAAGGCGCCGGGCCACGAATGGGTCAACGTCGAAAACGATCTGGACACAATCAGTGTCGCGCAGCTGACGGCGCAAATCCGAGTTGGGAACATCTTGCTTCAGGCGATCGATGGCAAGACCGAACGCACGTTCACCGTTCCCTGCGGCGAGGTCGAGGCCGCCGGCCAGAATTACCTGCCCCAGATTCAAGCGGACTTCGTTGCGATCAAGTCGGGCGGTGGAACTGTCATTCGCGATATGAAGCGACTCGATCCTTACGCAGTTCTGGTCGTCGCGCCCACCGACGTCAGCGGCAAGCAGCTCATCGATTTGGTGAATGCGGCTGCCGACCAGGGCACCATGATCAACCTTACTTTCCACGGCATCGGTGGTGATTACCTGAGTGTGTCCAATGAAGCCCACGATGAGCTACTCGCCTACTTGGCCGCACACCGAAAGATTTACTGGACCGACACCTTCATAAACATCATGAAGTACACCAAACTTGAGCAGACGAAAACGCAGTAACCGCCGCACGACAGAGCCGGCATGCGCGCAAAGTGCGTGTGTCTCTTTTGTCGTCTCAGTGCCGCGCGCTCGCGACTGCAGCTGACAGGACTGCGCGAAAGTATCCGAGCAGGCCCGCCTGATTTCGGCGCGATCTAACTTCCGCCACAGGAAAATATTGCGCGTCCTGAAACGCTGCAAACGAACAGATGACAACGCTGTCATATTTGGCTAAAGTCGACTTCGCACGGATTGGGTAGCCGGCGCAGATGACCCGTTCGGGCCAAATGCACCGAATCGATGCTGGCTGCAGCCGGTTACCGGTTTGTGCATTCGTATGCGTAGTCATTTCATCGCGCGCGTCATTGCGAGCGAGTCAGTCTGCTCGTTAGGCTTGGTGGGTAGCTTGGTCGAGCGGCGATCGTCGCGATGTCGGGTGACGATTTGTCGGTACGCAAGTAGTGCGCATATTCAAGGGTGGCCGCGAGGCCGGTCCAGTCGATGCACCGTCGTCATGAATGGGGATGCTGATGAAACTGTCGTTGCTGGATACCTCGATTGTTATCGCCTATCTGATCGGAATTTTCGTACTGGCACAGTGGGTGTCGCGCGAAAAGGCCGGGCATCAAAAAACTGCGCAGGATTATTTTCTCGCCAGCCGGGCGTTGCCCTGGTGGGCGATCGGTGCGTCGTTGATTGCTGCCAACATCTCAGCAGAACAAATCATCGGCATGTCCGGCTCTGGTTATGCCCTCGGTCTCGCCATCGCCTCCTATGAGTGGATGGCGGCACTTACGCTGCTGATTGTCGGCAAATTTTTCTTGCCGATATTTCTGCGCAACGGCATCTACACCATGCCGCATTTTCTGGAACAGCGCTACGGCACGCGTATCCGCACGCTGATGGCGGTGTTTTGGCTGGGCTTGTACATCTTCGTCAATCTGACCTCGATCCTCTGGCTTGGCGCCATCGCGGTATCACAGGTGACCGGAATGGATCAGATGCTGGCCCTGGTGCTGATCGCAGCGTTTGCGCTGGTGTACCAGCTCTACGGCGGCCTCAAAGCGGTCGCGCTGACCGACATCGTGCAAGTGACCTTGTTGGTGCTCGGCGGACTGGTGATCGTGTACATCACGCTGAATCAGGTCAGCGGCGATACCGGCGTGGTCGCCGGCTTCATGAAGCTATGGAACGAACACCCTGGCCACTTCCAGATGATCCTGACGCCGGACAATCCGTTCTACAAGGATCTGCCTGGACTGAGCGTGTTGATCGGCGGCATGTGGATCATGAACATCAGCTACTGGGGTTTCAATCAGTACATCATCCAGCGTGCGCTCGCCGCCAAGGACATTCGCGAAGCGCAGAAGGGCGTGGTGTTTGCCGCCTTCCTGAAGCTGTTGATGCCGGTGGTGGTGGTCTTGCCGGGTATCGCTGCGGTGGCATTGGCGCAAGGATTGGCCAAGCCCGACCAGGCCTATCCGACGATGATGGCGTTTTTGCCACCCGGCCTGCTGGGCCTGGTGTTTGCCGCGCTGGTGGCAGCGATCGTGGCCTCGCTCGCTTCCAAGATCAATTCGATCGCCACCATTTTTACGCTTGATGTGTACGCCAAACTGGGCAGCCACACCGAGAAGCCGAGCGAGATGAAGTTGGTGCGCATCGGGCGTATCGCGGCGGCGTTGGCGGTGATTGCAGCGGTACTCAGCGCCAAACCGCTGCTCGGCAGTTTTGATCAGGCGTTCCAGTACATCCAGGAATACACCGGCTTCTTCACTCCAGGCATCGTAGTCATTTTCATGCTCGGGCTGTTCTGGAAACGCGCCAACGAGGCAGGTGCCCTGGCCGCAGCGATCGGTTCGTTCGCGCTCTCCGTTGCACTCAAGTTTGCCTGGCCCGCGCTACCGTTCATCGATCGCGTCGGCTTGGTCTTCCTGCTCGCACTGGCGCTTGCCGTCGTTGTTTCCATGCTCGGCAAGGCCAGCCCGGAAAAGGATTTTATTCGCACCGATGATGTCGCTTATTCCACTTCATCGAGTTTCAACTTCGCTTCGGTCGGCGTGGTTGCGATTCTCATCGCGCTTTACGCAACATTCTGGTGAATTGGAAAGGCGCGGGCGAGATGCTCGTTTTGGCAACGCGCTATGGCACTGGTTTCGCACAGGCTTGACCATCAGCCCGCAAGTAATTGCTGAGTACTACAGCGTGATGCTGCGAAATCGACAGACTGATGCGCGCATACAGGTCAATCTGCGCGCGATTTTCGCGCGAACCTTGTTGCAACCAGTCGATGCGAGCGTTCTTTTAACAGCGCTCGCGCTTCGCAATCGCTACGGGTTCTCTTTTTGGGATTGTCAGATCGTTGCAGCTGCCATCGAAGCAGGTTGCGCTACGCTGTGGACGGAAGACCTGCAATCCGGGCAGGTGATTGACGAACGATTGCAGATCGTCAATCCACTGATTTCAGGCTGATACACGCACGTCGTGGCGCCGGCACCGCGCCGACGACCACTGCCCGCAAACACGCAGCTCGACGACACGGCGTAATTGTGCCGCGGCATTGATAATCGCGGTCTTGCCGTCACGGTGTGTCCATGCCTCAACCAGCATCCATTGATCGACGTGGCCTCGTCGCTGCGATCGGCGCCTACGCAATGTGGGGCGTGTTTCCGCTGTTCTGGCACCTGCTGCGTGAGGTGCCGTCGCTGCAAATCATCGCGCACCGGGTGATCTGGTGTGGCGTGTTCGTTGTCGGCTACCTGCTGATCAGTGACGGGATAGGTTGGTGGCGCAAGGCGTTCGCGGTTCCGCGCATCGGACTGATGTTGCTCGCCAGCAGCATCCTGATCAGCGTGAACTGGGGCCTGTACATCTGGTCGGTCACGCATGGACACGTGGTCGAATCCAGTCTGGGCTATTTCATCAATCCGCTGGTGAGCATCCTGATCGGCGTCGTGGTGCTGCGCGAGCGGCTCAATCGCGTGCAAAGCGTGGCGGTAGTCATCGCTGCGATCGGCGTGCTGTGGCTAACGATAGTGCATGGCAGCCCGCCATGGATCGCGATATCGCTGGCGTTGACCTTCGCGTTCTACGGTCTGATTCGCAAACTGGCCGCGGTCGATGCAATGGCCGGGTTGGCCATCGAAAGCCTGATCCTGTTGTTGCCTGCAGTGGCTTGGTTGCTGTGGTCGGAGTGGCAGGGTAGCGGTGCATTCATGCACAGTGGCGGGCGCACGGATGTCCTGCTGATGATTGGCGGAGTGCTCACGGCCTTGCCGCTGGTCTGGTTTGCCTATGGCGCGCGCCGCATCCCATTTTCGCTGATCGGCATACTTCAGTACCTTTCGCCAAGCCTGCAACTGTTGTGCGGTGTAGTGCTGCTGGGCGAATCATTCAGTGCTGTCCAGGCAGTCGGTTTTTCCTGCATCTGGTTGGCGCTCGCGCTGTATGCGATCGACGGCCTATGGCGTGCGCGCTCTGCGCAGAAACTTAAAGCGGATTGACCGTCCAGATCGATGAGTACGTCGGAACACAGCTACCGTTTTTGACTTCGGCACGGAACAACGTGGTGCGCGTCAGCTCGTCAAAGGCCAGCGTTGCAGTCGGGTTGTCCAAACCAACCCAACGTTCTGCGTCATCTGTCGACTGTTCCCACTGGCGAACGCCGCCCAGATGTCCGGCCAGCATCAGCGTCCCTGAGAACGCCGAATCCGGCCCGGTCACCGTGCCGCCCAGGCTCGGCGCCGAATTGAGCACCATGTGACCGCTCAACCCGTTGTTCATCGGATTGCTGTCATTGGCGATGCTTGCCGACGCGTCGAAGTGGAAAGTCCCCGCGATCGACAAATCAGCCGGGACGGCGAAGGTATGCGCCAGTGCACTGGTCGGAAGCAAAGTGGTCGCCAGCGTTACGCTTTCGGTGACAGGCTCGCCGCCAACTATCACATAGCTCACGTCAAAACGTGTGCCCGCTGGCAATGCGTCGCCGTGGTTGAACAATCGAACAGTCACTTTTTCGCTGGGGCCGAGCGCACATCCGCTGAGCGGGGCAGTGATGATGGCGACCGAAAGATCGGTAGCGGCACGCACACCCGCGCCGGCAAGGAGCAACATCGAAGCGATGAACGCGGAACAGACGTTGCGACTCATGGTGAGGACGATCTCGAAGCGCGGCGGCGATGGATCATGATAGCCCGGCTCGAGGCACCATCCAGCGAGCGGCGGACACGTTCATAATAAAAAAGAACAAGGCCGCTGCTACAAACCCACCTGCCGCGGCGTTCGTCCCAGCAACTCGGGTAAACGATTGTGCACGGGCACGTTATCCCGGCGCAGCAGCTCCCAATGGCCAAACGAAAATGGCGTGGCGTGCAGTAGATCGCAGACATGCGCCACGGCGCGGGCGAGCAACCCGGGCACGCGAACGCAAAAGGCCGGGCGCGACGTATGGGTGCGTCGCAAAGCGAGAATGTATTGCGTCAACGACAGGGGTTGTGGCCCGCCAAGATCGAACTCACGCGATGCGCCCAGTTGCAGCGCCTCGGCCGAACCAACGCACAGCTTGGCCAACGCCTCTCCAAGCTCGGAAACATCCAACGCCGCAACGCGTCCCTGTGCGTCTGCGGGCACTGCGAATATCGGTAGCCTCGATACCGCGCGCAACCACCATGCACCGTAGCCGCCGCGCCCATCCAGCAACGATGGGCGTGCGATCACCCAATCGCCGCCGCTGGCACGTATTGCCTGCTCTCCAGCCAATTTGGAGGTCAGGAAGCGGCTGCGTGCCGGCGCATTCAGGCCGAGCGCTGAAACGTGCACCAATCGTTTGCGCTGACTCTGGCAGGCAGCGGCCAGTGCAGTGGGTGCCAGCAAGTGCACGCGCTGATAGGTAGCCCGGCCGCGCTGGCGAAGAATCCCCACGCAGTTCAACACCACATCAACGTCCGCGATCAGGGCGTGCCAATGCTCAGCATCGGTATGCTCCTCAAACCGGACTTCGCGTCGAGCGCAGCTTGCCGCCGAAGGCGGCAGGCGATGATCGATTCGCAGCGGATGACGACTGCCCACGATCACTTCGGCACCGGCTGCGACCAACGCCGCGACCGCATGGCGCCCAATGAATCCCGCGCCGCCAAGCACCAAAACTCTGCTGCCGCCGTGCTGCGACTGCGTTCCTTCGCCGATCTGCGCCACACCCATCCTCATCCGGAACGTCTGCCCCGTGCAAGACGGCACTATAGAACGAGTCGAAGTGGCCGCGGGGCGTGGACGATTGTGACGCGCAGCACACTTTGCAGGAAATTATCCGAGCTTTCAGGAAAGTCAAGCTGGTGTTTCTCCCAGCTGATCTGCAAGCCGAATAGTGCGTAGCGTGACTCCTCCGTCGCGCTTGCTGTGTCACTTACAGCAGATTTGCTATGGGGGGTCCGACACGGGCTGAAGTTGCTTCGTCGAAATCACTGGAGGTCGATGACATGTGCATCGCATTTGACAGGGTTGCAGGGACGCAACAGTCGAAAGGCTCCCGCAAGCGCAGGAACAATGGCTTGGTGTGGCCGATTTGGCATGTCATGTCGCAACCATCGCCAGCAGCAGCGAGGCGATATGAAAGCTGACCTGCAGATCGCTTTGTGTGGGCTGTCTGCGCGCGACGAGCGCATGGTGCACATGGTGCTCGCCAACAACAGCGGTGTTGCCGCCTGCCGGAACTTTCGAGTAGTGGATCCGGTCACGGCCAGCACCATCGAAATGGTAATTGTCGACGAGCAATCGACTTCGGGAATGGACCAGCTGCAGCGACTGCGCTCAAGCCACCCTGGCGTGGTGCCTATCTATATTTCCGACGATGCTCACGCCACTGCAGGCGGTTTGCGCTTGTCGCGGCGTTCACTGTTGGTCGATTTGCTGCGAGTGGTTAACGCGCAGGCGTCCACCGTTGTGGAACACCCGGCCGCGCGGCCGGCGGTGACGCATGCGGCGTTCGAGAGCGCGGCCAAACCCACGGCGCCGATCACCACGATTGGTGCCGAACTGGCAGCGGCACGGGTCGAGAAGTCGTCGCCGATCACCGCTCTAATTGTAGACACCGACAAAGTTCTCCGCGGCGAGCTGCAAGCTGCGTTGCTTCGCGTCGGAGTGAAAGGCGTCCAGGCGGCAGATGCCGAGGAAGCGCTCGCCAGTGCACTGCACCGTCACTTTGATCTGATTTTTGTGGATGTGGCGCTGCCGCGTATTGACGGTTATCAGCTGTGCCGCGAACTGCTGCAAAATCCTTACGCAGGCTCGACGCCGGTGCTGATGCTCACCAGTCAAGCCACTCCCTACGACCGCGCGCGCGGTGCTTATGCCGGCTGTGCTTCCTATCTGGTCCGGCCGCTGCAAGTGCCTTCGTTCTATGAAACAGTGGACAAGGTACTGCTGCGTGCATTCCACAACGATCGCGGGCAACTGCAAAAGCGCGGCTATCGAGCGTTGACTGAAACTACTGACAACAGGCCCATAGTGATTTCTGCCTAGGCCCGCCCACCAGCGACCTTCGTCGAGCACACGGTGCCCCGAGGCGCACAACCTTGGCTGCGCTCGACAGACCTGCGAGAAGCGTTCGCTCATACATCTTCAGACATTTGATCCTGGATGCTGCCAGTCGATAACCCGGTCGGAATGCGTGTAGAGGTTCATGCGTTGATTGCGCGCAAACGCGATCAGCGTCAGCCCGCACTGCTGCGCGAGCTCAATGGCCGCGCTGGTCGGTGCCGAGACGCTGGCGAATAGTTGGATGCCAACGCTGGCCGACTTGTGCACCAACTCGTAGGAGGCGCGCGAAGTGATGACGACGAATCCTGCATCGAGACCCGCGCGCGCGCGCGCGCCGATGAGTTTGTCCAACGCATTGTGTCGACCGACGTCCTCACGCACGAGCAGACCGTCCTCGTGCGCGAAACCGGCGGCATGAACGCCACCGCAGGCTCGGTTCAAAACCTGCGCCTGGGCGAGTGCATCCAGCGCCCCGTGGATAGCGGAGGTGCGGAATCTTGTGTCGCCAACATCGACCGTGGCGAGCGGTCGCAGCGCAGCGCGCAAAGACTCGGCGCCGCACAGGCCGCAGGCACTGTTGCCGGCCAGATTGCGTCGACGCAGTTGCAGGGCGTCGAAGCGGGACTGCGGAATATGCATCTCCAGGGTGATGCCTTGCGCGTCGCTGCGGGCTTCGATAAATCGCCATTCGGAACGGCTGGCGACAACGCCTTCGCTCAGCGAAAAGCCGAGCGCAAAGTCTTCGAGGTCGCACGGCGTAGCCATCATCACTGCATACGCAGTGCCGTTGTAGACCAGAGCGATGGCTGACTCCTGAATGACGCTGTCGTCAAATGCCTGGCGCTGCGCACCGTGGACGCGAAGCGCCGGAAAACTACGCAACGCTGGAATGGTCGACGAGGTCACGGCAGTGCACTCAGCTGGCACGGGTAGCAGCGGCGCTCGCGCGCAATCGCACGGGAATCGATTTCGACGCCGGTGTGCCGGCGCGTTCGGCGACGTGGTCCAGTGGCACCAGCGGGTTGGTTTCCGGGTAGTAACTGGCCAGGCAGCCGGACGGAATCGCATACTCGACCAGAGTGAATCCGTCGACGATGCGCTCGCCGTCGTGCCAGATCGAAATGAGATCGACCAGATCCCCAGCGTCGAAGCCCAAGCGCAGCAGGTCCTGCCTTGAAATAAAACACACGCGACGCAACCCACGCACCCCGCGGTAACGATCGTCCAGTCCGTAGATCGTCGTGTTGTACTGATCATGCGAGCGTATGGTCATCAGCTGCAACGTATCCGAGGCCGATCGCTCGCTGGCGTCATCGAGCGCATGCACAATCAGCAGTGCCTTGCCCGCGACGGTTGGAAAGATGCGTTCGCGCGCCGGATGATGCAAATGAAATCCGCCGCGTTGGCGTACGCGCGCATTGAAGTCTTCGAAGCCGGGAATCACGCGGGCGATGCGATCGCGGATTCGATCGTAGTCGGCAATCAAGTCCAGCCACGGAGTGTTGCTGTGCCTCAGCGTGACCGCAGCCAGTCGCGCCACGATCGCTGGCTCGGACATCAGGTGTTCGGATGCCGGTGCTTTCATTCCCGATGAGAGATGCACCATGCTCATCGAATCCTCAACGCTGACCGCTTGGGCAGCGTCGCCCTGCATATCGATCTCGCTGCGACCGAGACAGGGCAGGATCAACGCCTCGCGACCGTGCACCAGGTGTGAGCGGTTGAGCTTGGTCGAAACGTGGGCAGTGAGTGCGCAGCGGCGTAGTGCTTCGGTGGTGGCGGTGGTGTCGGGCGTTGCCACCGCAAAGTTGCCGCCCATGGCGAAAAATACTTGCACCGTTCCAGCGCGCATTTCATGGATGGTCTCGACTACATCGTGTCCGTGTGCAGCGGGCGGCGTGAACTTGAATTCAGCACCCAGGCGATCGAGAAACGCTGCGCCGGGTTTTTCGTAGATCCCCATACTGCGATCGCCCTGCACATTGGAATGACCGCGTACTGGGCAGGGCCCGGCGCCGGGCTTGCCGATGTTGCCGCCGAGCAGCAACACATTCATCAGCATCTGGATGGTGGCAACGCTGCGCCGATGCTGGGTGATGCCCATGCCCCAGCAAAAAATGGTCGCTCGACTGTCGCGATAGATCTGCGCCGCATCCTCGATGTCGACGCGGGTCAGGCCCGATTGAACCTCGATGTCGTCCCAACGCGCGGCACGCACACTGGCCGCAAAGGTAGCGAAACCCTGGGTGCATTCCGCGATAAACGCGTGGTCGATGGTGTCGTCTTCAATCAATCGTTTGGCGATGCCGGTGAGTAGCGCAAGATCGCCGCCAATCTGTGGCTGCCAATAGCGCGAGGCGATCTCGGTGCTGGATCCGGTCAGCATGTCGCGCGGGCTTTGCGGATGCGCGAAACGCTCGAGACCGCGTTCGCGCAGCGGGTTGAAGGCGACAATTTTGCAGCCACGTTTGGCTGCGGCGCGCAGTTCGCCGAGCATACGTGGATGGTTGGTTCCGGGGTTCTGGCCGCACACGAAGATCGCTTCAGCCAATTCGAAATCATCCAGCGTGACCGAACCTTTGCCACTGCCAATCTGCTCGATCATCGCCACCCCCGATGCCTCGTGGCAAAGGTTGGAACAGTCGGGCAGATTGTTGGTGCCGAACTCGCGCACAAACAGCTGATACAGAAATGCCGCCTCGTTGGAGGTGCGGCCCGAGGTATAGAACGCGGCACAGTCGGGGTCGGCGAGGGCGCGCAGGTGCGTGGCGATCAACGCGAACGCATCAGTCCAGGTGATTGGCACATAGTGATCAGTGGCGGCGTCGTAACGCATTGGCTCGGTGAGCCGGCCTTGCGCCTCGAGCCAGATGTCCTCATGCACGGCCAATTCTGCAACCGAGTGTGCGGCGAAGAATTCCCGGGTGACCCGCTTGGCGGTGATCTCCGCCGCCACCGCCTTGACGCCGTTTTCGCAGAACTCGAACGTCGAGTTCGGATTGCGATCCGGCCACGCGCAACCGGGGCAGTCGAATCCATCAACCTTGTTGGTGCGCAGCATTGTGCCAGCACCGATCGTCAGCACGCCCTCGTCACGCAACGCCTGCCACGACCGCTTCAGCGAATCCCAGCCGCCGGCGGCTTTTTCATAGGGCTTGATGACGGGCTTGGTCATTGAAGTAGGGTGGGTGCAACCCACCATTGCGTAGTGTTCCAGAATGGTGGGTTGCACCCACCGTACGGTCTGCGTCGTGCGTAGGGTGGGTGCAACCCACCGCACTGCGATGGTTGGCGAAAGCGAGCTTCACCTTGCTCGCTACTCACCAACAGGTGTTGCCGGACTCACGTCAGCGCCCCAGTTTGACGCATAGATGCCTGCCTCGACAAAGGAGTGAAATGTAGAGTACGGCCATTCTGCCGCAGTAGGGACGCAACCATGCTTGACCGGATTGTAGTGAATGTAGTCGGCATGCTTGGCGAAATCTCCTTCGTCGCGAATCAGGTGCTCGAAATAGCGTCGCTGCCAGATACCACGTTCGCCCTTGGCCAGTTGACTCTTGCTCAGGAATGGTGCGGGAGGACAAGCATGAGAGAAACGCCCTTTGATCAGTTTCCAGCGCGTGGCGAAGTCGGCAACTCCCTCGGGCAGAGTCCACATCGCATGCAAGTGCTCGGGCAACACGACCATTGCGTCAATCTCGAAGGGTAGGTGATGCCGGACATCGCGTACCGCCTGCCGCAACGCGTCAATACGATCGACGAGCAGCGAATTGTCGCGGCGATTTGCCAACGTCACGGTGAAAAAATAGGTGCCACCGGGAACCCACGCGCGTCGGTAATTCGGCATGCGCGGATGTTAGTACGGGTCGACCAATGGTGCATCGGGGATCGGCCGCCGCGCCAGACCCGTAGGGTGGGTGCAACCCACCATTTCTTGGTGTTCCACAATGGTGGGTTCCACCCACCCTACGGCCTGTGGCCATAGGTAAGATAGCGCCACACCCATTCCGCAGGGCCAAAGCGGAATCGCGACAGCCACCATTGGCTGACGCCGATCTGCAAACCGAATACGACCAGCGCCAACGCCAGGCAGAAACTGGCGCCGGCGATGGGCAGGGCGCCCAGTCCAAATCCGTACAGCACGAACAGAAACACCAGCGTTTGCAGCAAATAGTTACTGAGTGCCATACGGCCGACTGCGGCGAGGCCACCAGTGAATTTGCGCAGCGAACCGTGCTGCATGATACGGATCAACAAGAGCGCATAGGCGCCGGCCAGCAGGAGTTTTGCGATTTCGTCGATCAAGGTGGTGAACAAGAACACTCGCGTCGAGTAGTCGATCGGCAGATACCAGAAGCCTTCCTCGATCAAGGCCAGGGTCAATCCGGCCCAGAACATAACTGGCAGCTCAATACGAAACCGCTCTGTGTGTTGGTCAGGCGTCGCCAGGAAACCCGTGCACGCGATCCAGTATCCCAGCAGGAAGCGCCCGAACACATACAGAAAAAAGGTCGCGCCGTAAGGCGTGGCCAGATACTCGCTGAAGCTGCTGTGCCAGAGTTCGTGCACATAGGCGGGAAAGTCGTGGCCGAGAAACAGTACTGAGCGCCGGACTAAGCCCTGATCCCACAATTGCACCAGTGGCGCGTCGCCATCGGCAGTGAGTGCGCCGCCGTCGAGCCAGGCGTAGAACACCAGCCAGGGCAGCAGCGACAACGTCAGTCCGAGCCCGAGCAGCCAGCGCGTCGGCAGCGGTCGCGCCCACAACAACAGCAGGCCCATCAGCGCATAGACGTGCAGGATATCGAAAGCGAAAAACAACCACACATGCATGCAGCCCAGCGCCAGCAATATCAACAGCCGGCGCACATAGATGCTTGTGAACGCCGCGCCGCGCGCCTCGGCACGCTGCATCTGCAGCGCAAATCCGAAACCAAAGAGCATCGAAAACAGCGCCTGCGCCTTGCCCGTCCACAGCACATTGATCGCGAACCCGAACCAGACATCGACTCCGGCACTCGCCATTGCCCCGACCTGTGTCTGGGTCAGTGCCAACTCATTTTGCGAGTAAAGATTGACCAGCAATACGCCGAACAACGCCAGCCCGCGGATCGCATCCACGTGCTGCAGGCGATTTTCGGGCGCAGTCGCCTGGGCAGTGCGGGTCATGCCGAGCATTGTAAGCGAGCGAGCGACCCGACGCAGTTGTGGGTCCGCGCTGTGCGCGAACTCCGGTGTACAACAAGGCATTGGTTCGCAGTCGAACTTGAGTGCTATTCAGGATCCGACAAGAGTTTTTCAAAGCGTTCGTCGGTAAGCGAACGCAGGAACATCACCAAAGCGCGGCGGTCTTCGAGATCGAGCCCCGCACCCTTGTCGGGTGCCGAGTAGTAGATTTCATGCGCCACCGCTTCGTGCAATGTCTTGATCGACCCGTCGTGCATGTACGGTGCAGTCACTGCCACGTTAAACAGCGATGGCGTCTTGAACTTGCCGATGTCGGAAGGCGCGCCGGTGACCCGATAGCGCCCGAGCGCCGACGTTTCGGTTGTGCTCGGACCAATCAGCGCACGGTTCAATGCTCGTTCGGCGTGCCAACCTTCAAGTATTTCGGGAAGTCGGTTCGCCAGCGCAGACTGCGCTATGCCGTGGTCGTGAAAAGCCAAGTCAGTTAGGCCTGTCGCGTCGGCCTCCAATCGGTGGCACGCCGCGCAGCCGGCACGGCCTGAGAAAAGCGCTGCGCCCCGGCTTTCGGAAGTGTCATGACTGTCGTTGCCAACAGCTTGCGTGATGCGTAACAGCGTAGATTTTTCCAGCTGCAGTGAGTGGAGGAATTGCGCTATAGCCGCAGTCGCAAGCTGCACATTGGGGAATTCACCATGCGCGATTTCTGAAGAGGCGGTGCGCGGCAAATAGCGCAATGCAGTCAGTCTTTGATCAAGGGCAGCGAGATCGGGCAATCCGTGCTCGCGCGCATTCAACAGCGGTTCCAGAATCAACTGCTGCAATTGTGACTGACGTCCATCCCAGAACATCGGGGATTGGTCGATCAGCCCAATCAACGACGGCGTATTACTGGATCCGAATTTCCCGCCAGTGCCCCGCGCCACAGCCTTGCCGTCGGAAAACGCCAAGTCAGGAATGTGACAGCTGGCGCAACTTGTATTGTTGTCAGCGCTCAGCGACTGTTCCGAGAATAGGCGCGCTCCGAGCGCAACCATCGATGCCTGCTGATCAGAGATGGCGGCTAGCGCACTGCCGCATGTGAACGCAAACAGCATGCAGCAACGGAAATATCGCTTGCGAGTATTTGGCAAAGGGCACGTTGAGTTCATTTTATTGGGGCAGGATACAGTTTGGTCGCTTATCGTGCGCGCATTGACCCGCATAAATGTGCATGCTATATCCCCGCCCGCTTGCCAGGGATTGGGCGGTCGCGTCGGTTGTTCAGTCCGCACCACGATCACGGACTCCTTAGGAAACAGCCAGAATGCGAAATCAAGAATTTGGACGCGCGCTGCGCGTAGCGCGGCAATTCGCCCTATTGCGCACCGGTTTTTTCGTGCTGCTCTCACTGCTCTCGCTGTCAGTTCAGGCGAGCCGTTACGTCTACGACGCGTCAGGACGCGTTATTGGCGTCGTCAATGGCGATGACCGTGCAGCGCGTTACCAATATCTATGTCCCCGTCAACCTCAATTTTGCATTGCGGATAGTTTTTCTTAGGTGTTGTGTAGCGTTTTTTATTGCAGATTGCAGCGCGGGTAATCGCGTCAAGGGCGCGTAGCCGGGGCTTGGGGCG
>Ga0163148_10001966_pt1 | contig 25658 bp, 26 predicted proteins | sample OliLakLV19MP7P2_FD_148606 | JGI IMG/M metagenome (GOLD analysis project Ga0163148, IMG submission 148606) | Freshwater microbial mat bacterial communities from Lake Vanda, McMurdo Dry Valleys, Antarctica- Oligotrophic Lake LV.19.MP7.P2 | ecosystem: Environmental > Aquatic > Freshwater > Lake >... | reverse complement strand
ATGGGCATTGCTTCCATTTACTTTTATTGATTGCGGATTTCGAATCGTTGGCGCGGGTTCCATAGTACGAGATCTTGCGGAAAGGAATAAGATCGCAAAAGAAAGGTTGGCGTTTATGCTTAACAATACGGCCAGTCCGGTTGTAGAGCTAATACCAATTGCAACCACCTTCGTAGGCTTTAATTTAGCTATTATCAGCCAGGGCCTGCAAGCTGCCGGAATTGCTGGAACCAATTCTGCCTATTCAATCTGGTTAAGAGCCATACCGCTTGAATTTTTCAGTATCGTTGTAATTCTTATCACTTTTCTCTCCATCTTTTTTCCAATTAAGCGTTCTGAAGAAAGAACACAAGCGACTAATGGCAAGAAAGGCATGGAAGGGATGAGTGGAGACATGGGGACAAATGAATCCGTAATAAAACCAAGAGTGATCAACCTTATCGTTCCCATGATATCGGTTATCTGCTTAAGTCTTTTTTTCTTCTGGTTTTTTGGCAAGGATAAGCAAGATGGCTCTATATTATCTGTAATAACAAATACAGAGCCGAATAGAGCCATGCTTGTGTCTTTGTTTATCTCAATAATTATCTCCTCTATTTTTTACCTCTTTCAAAAGTACGATTTAAAACAACTTAGCGCAGATGTTATCGCGGGTGGAAATGAGATCATGCCCACTTTGGCTATTCTCGCCATAGCATGGCCATTAGCTAAGGTTTCCCAAGATTTGGGTATGGTCGATTTCATTCAACAGCACTTAGGAACTTCTCTGCCAGCCTGGAGTATTCCTGTTTCGCTTTTTCTCTTATCTTCTGCTGTAACTTATTTTATTGGCTCAGGCTGGGGAGCGGCTTCATTGATTATGCCCTTTGCAATTCCGCTTTCTGCCTCGGTTGGCTCAGACATTCCACTTTGCGTTGCAGCTGTGATTACTGGTGGAACCTTCGGCGACGTTACTTCTCCTGTCGCCGGTATGACTAATATGTCCTCAAATGTCGCTCGCGCAGACCATGTTAAATATATGAAATATGCTGGGCCATATAATTTTATTGCCGCGGGAGTTGCCGCGATACTTTTCTTGATATCTGGATTTGTAGGTTGAACTGACTGGTTTCTAGGCTTTGAGCACAGCTAATGACATAGGTCTCTATGTCATTTAGCTTTCTCCATTTAGCTTTCTCCCATTTAGCTTTCTCCATTTAGCTTTCTCCACCCCAACTTTGAGAAATTTATTATACGGCAAAATGAGATATAATGCTGATTTAATTGAGAATTGTACAATCTGCTTAGAACTTCAATTTGCGCGAGCGTGCAGGTCATTTTTTCGAAAAGTTGGGGTGGAGCAAATCGTGCCTGCAAATCGTGCCTCAATCGCCAATTTGCGACCATATTGAGAACATTCAATTTTTACAAAAAGTTAGGGTGGAGGAACCGGGAGGAGGAACCGGGAGGCTCTCGAGGCTCTCTACGGAGCAAGCTCATGTCCTGCCCTACCAATGGCATCACCAGTTCCTTCAACTGCGTGTCCCACCCCTTCCCCCGTCGCTTTTATTGCATCGCCGGATGCTCGAACCAGCGGGCAACCAGCTAAACATAGACACATCCCTACCGCGAATACGATTTGTGAAAAAAGGTTATGCATGACAAAAGTTCCTTGATTGTTTAAACTGTCAAGTTAGCGCGAAGCGTATTCGCACGATATGTTCTTGCTCATGTTGCAGTTATTGTGCTTGACCCTCCCCGCAGCCATTAACAAGATGAAATTCCTCTATCAGTATCTCAAGCAAATTTGAGCTCATAACATCGAACCCGGTAACCCCGCCATTAACTGGACGCCAAATAAATTTTCTAATAAATTTTCTCCGCCCCAACTTTGCGAAGTTTACCAGTCTGATTCCAGGCCTATTCCGTTGCTTTTATTGATGGTTTTATCAATTCGAGAATTCTGTGCAGAAGCAATTAAAACTCAAATTTCGCACAAAGTTGGGGTGGAGAAAGCGGGCGGGAAAGCGGGCGGAAGAAAGCGGGCGGAGAGAAAGCGGGCGGGCGGCCCAAGATCTTCGGTGAGCTTTGCGATGCAGAGAGTATTCGACGGAAGTAGCGCGATTCGCTCATCACAATCGAGAGGATTAACTAGCAATACCCCATCCTTCTCTGCAACAGGAGCCAAGGCAAACAGGCCACCATACGTTACTACTACAATAACCTTTACCCCCTCTTGATGAACAAGTCGGTTGTAAGCAGCAACTGATTTTGCGGTAATATACTGATCGTCCTCAACCAATAGTTTGATTGGCAGTTTATTGATACCTCCGGAACTATTGATCTCGTCAAACACCAGCTCCATCGCTGGCACACTATCAACTCCCAAAACCGCCGCATTACCAGTAAGTGGTCCTATCCACCCGATTTTAATCGGTGACTGTTGCCCGACAGCGGGTGCGGCAAGGGTAACAATAAAGAATAGGATCGGAAGAATCTTCCCTATCATGCTTCTGCGTCTATCTAAAGTTCCCAAACCTCTATAAGCCGAGTTTACCCAGCTTCCATAATGTTAGCCAAGCGGTGCTGCAACAACTTTAGCCTGACTAATCGAATAGTAACCGAGTTCACCATCAGCTCGTCCTAGTCCTGAAAGTTTATAGCCGCCGAATGGCGCATGATTACTAAAATATGAACAGCCGTTAATACTAACTTGACCAGCTTGCAACTGGGCCGCTACTCGCGATGCTCGCGCACTATCCTTAGAATAGACAAACGCACTAAGCCCATACTCCGTATCGTTAGCTAACTTAATTGCCTCGCTCTCGTCATCAAATGCTATTACCGGTAGCACAGGACCAAACACCTCTTCTCGCCAGATACGACTACGCGGAGTAATATTGGTCATGAGGGTTGGTTCAAAGTAGGCACCGTTTAGTTTTGTGATCGGCTTACCGCCAATGATTACCCTAGCACCCTCAGCAACGGCGCCACTAACCTGATCATTTAGTACTTCAAGTTGGCGTTTGGCACTGAGGGGCCCAATAGTCGTTCTCTCATCAAGTGGATCGCCGACCACCTGCTTCTGAATCTCCTCACTAATTCCAGCCAAAACCTTATCTAATATACTGCGCTGGACTATCAGTCGCTTCAATGCACAACAAACCTGACCGGCGTTGGAGAAGCGTTCGGCAAATACCGAGCCACAAACAGTAGCAATATCTACATCGTCAAAGACTATTCCTGGCGAAGAACCGCCCATCTCTAAGATCGCCGGAATAAATTTCTTGCTAGCTGTCTGATAAATCTCCCTCCCGGCACGAGTACTGCCGGTAAATGATACAAGCTGTACATCTTGACTTAAAAGTTCACGGCCTGTTTCACCAGCACCATAGATGCATTGAAAAACTCCCGGGGGAAAGCCAGCTCGATCCATTAGTGAAGTCAAAAGCTGAGCTGTGAGAGGGCATTCCTCAGAGTGCTTTAGGATCACCGTATTGCCAGCAAGCAGCAGCTGCGCAGAGTTTAAGACAAACTGATAGGTCGGAAAATTCCAGGGAGCGATAGAAGCTGCAACACCATACGGCTCAAAGAAAAGTTTGGTCCCCTCTTTCCCATCTATATCTAACTCTCGTGGTGCCAAAATACGCGGCGCTTCGGAGGTATGCCATTTAAGCCAGCCAAGGATAGCTTTAACTTCACCACGACTCTCATTTAGCGGTTTACCCATCTCCGTCGACTGCAGCTTGGCGATATTTTCCAATTCAGATTTTAAGTTTTCGCGAAAACGGAGTAGAAACTGCGCCCGCTCTACGACAGATGTATTGCGCCAACTCTTGAGCGCTTCCTTAGAGTTGGTAACTGCCTCAGCAATCTGCGCTGGATTGGTTACTGTCACTCGACCGATCTCTTCGTAGCCCCGAGCTGGATTGGTAGAAACTATAAAATCTTGAGTTGCCATATGTGCTCCGTTAGAAAGTTCTAATCTTCACTCAATTCACGACGTTTGCAAACCGCTATAGGAGGTTCTGCGTAACTCAACCCCTCAGCAAAATTCCTACCAAGACACCCTCTTGAGTCCCGAAACGAAATCAAAATGAGAGTCTCGCGATATAATCTCTAGATCAAATTCTCTAGCTAGAGCCGCAATCCAGATGTCGTTCTCTGGAATCGGATGACCAGCGAGTCGAAGCTCCTCTCTGATTAGGGCGTAGTGTTGGGCGGTCTCCACGGTGATCGACAGTTGAGCGCAGCAGCTCTCAAGTTCAAGTAGCCATTGTTCGCGCGCGACCCGTTCCCTGGATCGTTTGAGGCCATATCGATATTCACCTGAGACAATTGGGACAAGATGGTGCTGCATCGCACGGATAAGGATTGTGCGTAATGCTGGATCGCCATCCGCTAGCGCCGAGACTGCATTGGTATCTAAGATCATTATCTCCATTCCTCGCGGTCTACCTGTGAAAGGTCGCGATCTATTATCGACTGAATCTCTGCTGTTTCTGCTTTGCTTCCTGCAAATCGACCAAAGCACCTAGCCCACTCCGGTTCAACTTTATAGTGCTCCGATTCGATAACGATGCGTTTCAGTGATTCAATAACTAAATCCCGAAACGATCGCTGGCGCTGTTTCGCATATAATTTGAGTTTCTTAAAAAGATCATCGGGAAGGTCAATCGTCGTTTTCATGAAGTTAGTATGGCCATAAGTATGGCCATAGTCAAGAAAGGCACCATGTTTGGGACCCTCGTAACGACGGCCATCTTCTAGGTCATGACTTAATCATATGATTTCGGAGTGTTAGCTTTAGGCAGAAGCTGGGTGTTCAGAAAGCGCCCTCGATAGCTCTAACTAGGGCACGGTGAGCTGCAAGCGTAGCCCGATACTCAAACTGATCGGGTGACGAGATCTCGCGGGCTGCGAGTGCTGCATTGGCGCGGTCATGTATCTCGTCATCGAGCAACCCGTGAAGGCGAGCACGAGCCAGCGCATCAGCTAACTCAGCTCCTGCTGGACGTTCTCTGCCCTGCTCAGGTCCAAATAGTTCTAAAACATCTCGCAGTAAGGCTAATTGCGGGGCTGAGTTATCAAAATCTCCAAGACATGCATTAATTAATTTTGCAATCATTGGCCCAACGCTGGGATGTGGACAATCCGCAAGAATCTTAGCTGCATGTACCATTGGATTGAGCTCAACTTTTGGATCCAGCAACCGACTGGGGTCCAATTTCGTTTCGATGGCTGCAATCACTGCATCGTCACGTTGTTGTTTGAGAGCCCAGACAGCAACTGCGGTAATCGAATCGACAACTTTCGGATCTGCTAGAATATCCTCTACAGTAATGCGTTTGGCTTCTACTGCATCAATGACCACTGCGCGGTCTCTAGCAGGTATTCCCAATCTCTGTGTTAAAACTGGACCAATGTTCCCATCCAAAATTTCGATTAGATCTCGTTGAACTTCAGGATTCTGCACTCCCTGAAGCGCGATGGCGGCACTTAAACGGCTTGTGGGATTAAGATTTGGGAATAGTGCTAAGTGAATTAGAATCTCCGCGATCTCTAAACATGCTTCATGTTGACCCCGAAGCCATGAAGCTGCATGCAGGCGAGCTTCGGCTGACGATACGGGGTTGTCTAGCTCCAGAACCTAAACAATTGCTTGCTCGTTAGGAACACCTTCAACTAATGTTCGAGGTAGGCCCTTTGCAACTGCCCGGGTGAGAATCGCTTCGCGGGGCTCGTTAGAATTAGGACTAGTGACAGCTGTTATCAACATCTAAGTACCGTTTTACAACTTGAAAATAAATTAGCATGTTCATTCGAAAAATGCCTAATCCAAGGCATATAGTATAATTAGGTCCCATTTCGATTGCGGCGATCAGATTATAGTTCACTTAATTCCCTAAGCAAGCAGAGCTGTAAGAGATCAGGGCGAACGAATTGTATTCACCACTGAGAATAGCTAATTCCTACCACCGTCTTGGCGCCACTCGATTTGCTATGTGGTCGATTCATTTTTCTTACAGCAACCCAATGGGTTAGTAGTTTCACGCACAAGCCCCACCCGGTTTACCACCAATTAGGTGTTTAGCTTAGTACATGAACTAATCTAGCTTGTCGCAAGATTCTTAGTGTCTAAACTGTCGCTAAGCCGCCATCTCTATAGCGATTATCAAAAGTCGGTGCCAATAAAATTGGCAAGCCTTTTGATATTAATCGCTATAGGTTGTTGATTTGATTCGCTTCCAGCGAATCTATAGCGGTTTGCAAAAGCTATTATAGCGCTCGCGACTTTTGCAAACCGCTATAATGAGCCGGTTTCTGCAGCGATCTAACTATAACCAGTTGTAAGCAACCAATAATTCCATATATTTGTGTCCATGATGATGCTCATACAACGTATCCTCAATATGGGCGTAAACTTAAAAGCTTCAAACTAGAGAGGCATCGCGATTCGCTGTGTCTCCAGATAGCACTATTCGAAAACCATTGAGGGAGGAGTATTACGAATGAAGTCAAACCCTACTAAAAAATCGTCACCGTTAGAGATCATCGAGGAGCTCAATGAGCGCGGCTTAAGTAACAATTTTAAATTTAAAGCTGGCAAATTAATCTGCATCGAATCCCAACAGGCCTATGATGCTGCAGATTTAACGCTAGAAGCTTCCTATCGCTTTGAAGGGCAGTCGGATCCCGATGACTCTTCGGTACTCTATGTTATCAAGGCGCACGATGGCACTGGCGGCACTATCATGGACGCATTTGGAGTTGGTGCAAGTCCCGGTTTAGCTGAATTTTGCCGCGACGTCGAAGATTTACGGAAAGAGTCAGAAATAATGGCAAATGTGCCGGCAGCCAAAACTATAGTAATCAAGTCCGAAGCTGAGCAGAAGTAGCAACAGTTGAGTAATCGCTATAGACCCGCTGGAAGCGAATCAAACTCAGTACCTAATACGCTCGCTCAGGTCCGCGCGAATTTTAATGACCTGCTCCTCCAGATCGCTTACTCGCGCCCGCCAATAATCATTTGTTCCAAACTGCGGAAATGCCCGCGGAAATGCTGGATCCTCCCAGCGCTTAGCGATCCAGGCACTGTGGTGGATATAACGCAGGGCGCGCAGCGATTCGACCAGCAGCAACTGGGTTCGGTCAAAGGTACGCATCTCGCTATATGAATCAATCAGGATACTACGTAGCTCCTGAGCCTCGCTGTCAGTACCAGGTACCACTAGCCACAGATCTTGAACACAGGGACCAACAAGCATATCGTCAAAATCAACTAGGAACGCCCCCTCACTACCCCACAGGACATTGCCCATATGGCAATCACCGTGCAGGCGTTGCTTAGCAACGGCGGAGAATCTTGCGTCGCTGAGAGCACAGATCTCCTGCACAACATCCGCGTAGCGTCCCTGAAACTCGGGTGGTAAACTTTTGCGTTCAAGCAGCGCCTTTAGATTCTCACGCCCAAAGGTATCGGGCGAAAGGGTCAGGCGATGGCGAACTGCACGGCGCGCGCCAACAGTGTGTACCCTAGCCAGTAGTCGACCGATGCGCTGAGCATGTTCCGGCATCACTTCATCGGGTGCCCTACCCCCTTGGCGCGGAAACACGGCGAATAAAATCCCCGTCTCTGAGCATGTATGCAGTGTCTGGCCATTTTGATTAGTGATCGGAGCGATTACCGGGATATCCTCGGCGCGAAGCTCTGCAAGAAATTCATGCTCCTCTCGTATCTGCTCAGCGCTCCAGCGACCTGGACGATAGAACTTAACAACACGAAATCGGTCGCTAGGTGATTTAATCACCTCTTCATCAACTTCAACCTCGAGTTCGAAGACCCGGTTCTCCATGCTATTAAGCTGCAGAGTGCGACCGGTACATCGAACACCAAGGCTTTCAACGGCTCGTAGGATCCGGTCGGGTGTCAGTTCAAAAAAATACTGAGTCTCTAAGCCAAACATTGTAAATTGAGGTTATGACAAACACAGGTTACTATCTATAGCGGTTTGCAAAAGTTGCGAACCGCTATACGGCACCTCGGGAGTAAGAATTATGAGCGAGCGTTCGGATTCCTCGGTTATCGTACACACCTTCGATGCCAAACCCAACGACATCATCTTGACCGGTGATCGCCCGACCGGTCCGCTGCACCTTGGGCACTATCACGGGTCGCTCAAAGCGCGTGTTGCATACCAAGAGCGCTGTAAGCAGTTTGTCCTCTTAGCCGATGTGCAGGGATTAACTGACAACTTTGAGAATCCCGAGCGCGTCAGCGAAAATGTTCTGCAGGTACTACTCGATTATCTATCGGTCGGTATTGATCCTGACAAGTCAACCATCTATGTAGCCTCCGGAATCCCCGAGACAGCTGAGCTAACCCTCTACTACCTGAATATGGTTAACCTTGGGCGCTTGATGCGTAATCCAACGGTAAAGACCGAGTTGAAGCAGAAGGGTTACGAGGAATCGCTGCCTGTTGGTTTTTTGGTGTATCCAGTAAATCAAGCCGCAGACATTAGTCAGTTTAAGGCTTCGTTGGTCCCGGTTGGCGAGGATCAGGTGCCGATGATCGAGCAGACAAACGATCTAGTGCGGGCATTTAATCGCACCTACAACTGCCAAGTGTTTCGCGAATGCAAGGCGCTCGTACCGTCCGGTGGATTGTTGCCAGGAACCGATGGTAGTTCAAAGATGAGTAAGTCCCTCGGAAATGCGATCTATTTAAGTGATGATGAGAAAACAGTTGCGCAAAAGATTAAGGGTATGTTCACCGACCCAAAGCATCTGCGTGTTGAAGATCCCGGTACCGTTGAGGGTAATCCGGTTTTTGCTTATCTTGATGCCTTTGATCCCGATTCTTCCAAAGTTGAGGAATTGAAGGACCATTATCGCCGTGGAGGACTTGGTGACGGGGTTGTTAAACAGCGACTTCGCGAGGTGCTAGAGGCGTTTCTAACCCCGATTCGCAAGCGCCGCGCCGAGTTTGCGTCCGATCCTGCCCAGGTTCTAGCAATGCTAAGGTTAGGCACTGAGCGGGCTCGTGAGGTCGTTGTAAGTAACTTGGATCAGGCCAGGCAAGCTATGGGAATTGCATACTTTAAATAGTGCTACCAAGCTATAAAGGAGAACTATCCCTGGAGTAATCTCAACGCTAACGCTGGTTGCTGATTTGCCTGCGCTAGAATAGCCGTGCCTGCCTGTTGCAGAATTGAAACACGCGTTAATTCAGCGGCTTCAGATGCCACATCAACGTCGCGAATTCGACTCTCGGCAGCGGTGAAGTTTTCACGAGCGACCTGCAGATTCTGAATCGAAACGTCTAGGCGACTTTCAGCAGCACCCAGTGTTCCTCTATTTCGAGTAATTGAAGTGATTGCTGCTCGAATCGCGTCCAGAGCATGCCGCGATGCTGACGTGGCCTCATCGACAGTGGCGCCCAGAATTGAGTAGCTATGCACTGAGGAGTTGGTTGGAGCAAGTCCAATCGATGAGAGTGTTGCCTGAATACCAGAGTAGGTAATTAGCGACAGTGAGCTACCATCAAATCCAACTGCGAAGGTCACACTTGTGCCGCCACTCAGAAGTTTAAGCCCATTGAACTCTGTGGTGTAGGCGATACGTTCAACTTCACTCATCAGAGCGGTGAACTCAAGCTGTAGAGCTGAGCGTTGTCCGTTCGAGAACACGCCGTTTGCCGATTGCTCAGCCAGCTCAGCTAATCGCGATAGCACATTTGTAATCTGACCGATGGCACCGTCCGTAATTGCGATGATCGAGATACCGTCATTCGCATTTCTAATCGCCACTGAGGCGATACGTGCGTCCGCTTTCAGCGCTTCAGCAATCGCTAATCCAGCAGCATCATCTTTAGCTCGATTGATCCGTAGACCAGAGGAGAGCCTCGAGTACGCCGTGGTCAATCGATCCGTTGATTGACTTAGGTTTCGCTGTGCGGCGAGAGACCCTAGGTTTGTTCTAATATTTAGCGTCATCTTGGATGAGTCCTTTACTCAGTCATTGCTTACGGCCTCGAGTTCCCTTCGAGCGCCTTGCTACTTACTAACTACCCTCGTAGCAGCGACAGCGCTAACTGCGGCTGATTGTTGGCCTGCGCTAATACCGCTGCACCAGCTTGCTGCAGAATGTTTAGTCTTGTTAACTCTGCTGCCTCTGATGCAACGTCTACGTCTCGAATCCGGCTTTCAGCTGCTTGAAAATTCTCTCTCGCAACTTGCAGATTCAAGATGGTGGTTTCTAGGCGACCTTCAGCTGCGCCGAGCGTTCCTCGATTTCTGCTTACGGATGCGATCGCCAGGTTTACAGCATCCAGTGCCAAACGCGCGGCTGACTGCGCGCCCACCTCTGATGCGCCTATGATTGAGAAGACCATTGTCGAGCTGCCGTTACCGGCGAGTCCTAAGGCCGCGAGTGTTGCTTCGACACCGGTGTATGCGATCTGCGATGTACTACTTCCATCGAAGCCGACCTGAAACACGACCTGGCCGCCACCACTTAGAAGTGCGAGTCCGTTGAACTTTGTTGTGAAGGCAATACGCTCAATTTCACTTGCCAACGCTGCGAATTCATTCTGCAGAGCAGAGCGTTGTGAGTTGGCGAATACGCCGTTAGCTGACTGTTGTGCCAACTCTCCAAGTCGTGAAAGTACATTAGCGATCTGTCCGATCGCCTGGTCTGCGATTGAGATGATTGATACACCGTCACTAGCATTTCGAATACCAACGCTGGCGATCTTTGCGTCTGACTTCAAGCTCTCTGCAATTGCCAATCCGGCGGCGTCGTCTTTGGCTCGATTGATTCTGAAACCAGATGATAGCCGCTCATAGGCTGTGTTCAGCCTATTGGTGCTCAAATCTAAGTTACGCTGCGCTCCCAATGAAGCGATGTTGGTGCGAATATTAATTGTCATTTCCTGCTCTCCATAGCCAGTTGTTCAAAGTTAGGTTTCGCTTGCGAGTCACTCGCTTCCCTGCTTTCTAGTGCGCGTGAATCCCGATACTGGCCATCAGTGCAAGTGTCTTGCCAACACCTCAGCGATCACCAATTTCAACCGCCGATCGTCCTACCCGACGGCACTGAACCGATCTCGTAAAGCCATTACCCGAGTTACATATTGCTGAGTACTCTCAGGAAGATAAGCCTGAACATCCGCATACTGACTGGCATCCTTACCTGCTCGTACGGCACGCGCTTGAGCTGAGGTCACGCGCCCCTCACCAGCGTTGAAAGCAGCTACGGCAAGTTTTTCCAAGGAGGCGGAATTTGCCGCTGCCACTGTGCTAGTGCTGTCTAGTACGGCTGTCTCACGGCTGAAGATCTCATGCAGTCGTCTTAGGTAACTGACCCCTAACTCCACATTCATCTTTGGATTGAATGGGTCATAACCGGTCTCGGCGCCGGAAAGCCCGTGCAGCTCGCTACCCGTGGAGTCTAGAAGTTGAAACAATCCCTTGCTGGCATGACCATCAGAGCTAATGGCAAGGGGGTCAAAGCTCGACTCAGCAGCCGCAACGGCCATTCCAAGTGCAGGATCAACGCCGTACTTAGTTCCCGCTCCGCCAACCATCTCTCTAATTGCTAGCATACGTTCCTGAGATGGCATTGAGAGAATGGCCCGCAACGACTCCGATCCCGAAGTCCGCTTCACCTCTAAGAGGTGTGGTGGCTCAAGTTTCTGTGGTGTCAGATTATTGACGTTCGGCATAGGAGGATTGACCTCCATCTGGGGATCATTTGAGATCGAATTGATCTGTGGGGGGTGCTGAAGTTCGGGTGGTCTGAAGTTGAAGCTAGCCATTGGACCGCCATTGGGGACCCCTGAGCGGTGCGGTGAGTCGTCAGATGGACTTACATTAACCCCAGTGTTTCCATTGAGTTGAGCAGCACTAGGCAGCAATTTGGCAAGCACATTCGAGAACGGCTCGTTGACTCTTGGTGACGCTCCATCGGTCGTGGGAGCCTCCAGAAGTCGGTCAATCTTTGTAAACGCTGCTCGGAAATCAATTCGCATTGGCCACCTCCTTGTGACAAGCCAAGGAGCTTCTTGCATGGCGTATGCCAAGGTGAGAAGTTCAAAAAGTTTGAGTCGAATTCTTTACTTGACCGTGAGTACGATACTTCGGCGCTACTGACTGCCCATTCCAGATCTGCCCGTTCTAGGTCTATCCATTCTAAGTCGCTGTGCGGTAACCGTTCAGACCCTCTGCGTACCGCCGGGTCCTCTGTGGTTAAAATGCGCCCTAAGCAATATCGTAAAGTTTAGTTTTTACCACAGAGGACGCAGGGGTACGCAGAGGGGGAACCAACTATGCCCGTGAACGCTTACGCTGTGCGGCCATCCACTCGGGGAACTCTGGAAACTTAGCTAGTTTGAGAAGCTTGTCATTCACAACCTGTTCGATCGCCTCTGAGAACCGCGCGGGCGAAACGAGATCTCGCACCCGACCCATCTTACCTTCAACCTCAGATCGCAACGAAGTAATCAGTGTGGGCTCATACTCTGCGCGAACTGTCTCGATTTCACGCTTACGTTCGACCAGATAACGAGATTCGAGGTCTGGTGCGCCGTTACCCGGTGAACTACTTCTGTTTAAGCTACCACCAGCTCTACTCGTCAAAGATTGCTGGATCGGCGAACCGAATCTGTTCACAGCTGAACCATTCACCGACCTCTCTTTTGCGTTTAGCGCAAGGCTTTCCTGCATTGAATTGCCCTGTTTAGAGCTCTGTCTAAAGTCGGGCCTAGACGAGCTGGATCTCTCCGCGATCCCCCGAGCCTCACCAGGCAATACAAAATCTCCTGGACGCTCAACGGCGCGGTAGAGAAATCCGATTGGGCTACGATTAACAAGATGGCTGCGGCTACTCACAAGGTGATCAAAGTATGCAAGGATCATTGTAATACGTTGAAGCTCATCTGCGGTACGACCTGATAATAGTCTTTCAACTTGTGCCGGTCGCAGCCCACGAGTAACAAGTACCTGGTCCAAGCCATTTAGAGACGCACATTCTGCAACAGAAACAATCTTTGGTTTAGAATAATCCTTTTCAACTTTAGTACGCTCAACCTCAGACAATTTACCTGCGATTCGTACTTCAGCTCTCTTGGCGCTAGCTAGTTCATGGGTGTGCGCCACCGATGTCCCTGCTCCTGATATCACAGGGCTAACTGCTGCTCGCGAGCGAGCACCGCGTTGTGCACAGATTGAAACCGTTGCACCGGTCCCCTTCCCTGTATATGAAAAACTCTCGATGAATCCAGCGCTAATCAGCTCCTCAAAAGCTGGGTCTAACTGCTGCCGCAGAGAGCTTACGTGCTGATAAGTTCTAGATACTCCAATCTTTTCATGCGCGAGAACAAATAGATTCATCTCTACCTTAGCTCGGTACCAAAAATGCTTGTCTAGGTAACGATACAATCTCTTTGCAACAGCACTACGAAGATTCAGATAAAAATCAAGATCCAATTTCTTGATGAAGCCAACGGTAAAAGATCTAAAAAGAGTCTCGCTCCAGGTAAAAAAACTGGGCTTCGTATTCTGTGCGCGTCCATCGTTTATCTCATACGCGTCAATTATCCCGAAATTGCGAGTACTATGACTTTTCGCATCATTCTCATAAAAAGCATTCGTCGCCTTAATTCTAACGCCACTTAGTCGATCGAGTGCCTTTGTAAGTCGCGAATAACTACGCCCTTCGGTACTCCACCTAAGCGCTCGCAGCAACTCATAGCGTGAGAAAAAAACTTTTCGATCAACGAATTCACTATCTACAGTGAGCTTCAACAAACCAAGCAAGACCTCATCATCAGAGCTAGTAGGAAGACCGAATTTGTCGGCACCGGTAATTACCCAACTACGATTAATCAATTCACCATTTTTAGATCGGATCTGATCCTGGAACTCTAAAGTCTTGGCTTGGTTATTTGAGCGAGTCGAGAGAACAGTTAGTGGGAACTCCGCCAAGTTCATCTCATCGCGAGATGTGCTGTGATTGGACCCAGTCCCATTACGCAATGCATGCACAATACCAGGCTGTGGTACAAAGGGCTCAGGCTTTGCTGCGTTCTCCTGGTCGCTGCTCATTTTTAATTAGATTTAATTTTGCTCGTTACATGATTCCAAAATAACATTGGTGTAAAATAACATTGGTGTAAAATAACATTGGTCAACTAGCGGTACTTAATGTTCAACAACGATGTATTTTTAGATTCAAGGATAATAACTAACTTACTTTGAGTTAGTTAAACAATCATTATCTAGTTTCACGTTTATAAGTAGCGAGCAGTTTTATTGAGTATTATCAGATATCTAACAGTGATTATTTATTTTAATGCACGATACTTTTTATACCAATGCACGTGAATTCTTGACCGAATGCACGAGTTTTTCAACTTCACTACTCGATAGTGTTTTAGGCCCGCACACGAGTGTCCCACGAGAGTCGTTTATGCGAGAGCACGATAGTGGCACTGCTTTATCTGGATACACGATGCAACGAAATAATATTTGTTAAAAAAATCAATAATATCAGATGATTAACTTCTAAAATCGCTGTTCACTTTAATTACTGCTTGTATTAGTGTCGGAGGCCTTAAACTAGTTTTTTGGGAGGCCTAACAGTGATAATAGGGGTCGTAAATCAGAAAGGGGGAGTTGGTAAGACTACGACCTCGGTTAATCTTGGAGCAGCTCTGGCTGCCAAAGGCAAGAAAATTCTACTGATTGATATTGATGCTCAAAGTAATCTCAGTGCCCATCTAGGAATCGGTAAGAGCAGCGATCAGGAAGGTAGTGAACTTGAACCGCGTGCGGATATTGAATCTCCAATGCTTCCTTCAATTTATGATGTTCTTAAGGGAAGCAGAGCAATAGAGGATATTGTAATTAGCCGCTCTCCCAACCTTGATGTAGTGCCATCGAGCCTTTTGTTAAGTGCAGCTGATCTTGAGCTTGGCGGCGTTGTTGGTCGTGAATTAATTCTAAAGCGCGCTTTGCAGAAGATTAAGGATAAGTACGACATAATAGTCATCGATTGCCCCCCTGCCCTGGGGTTATTATCGCTAAACGCCCTTGCAGCAGTTGATAAGGTTGTTATCCCGGTTCAAAGTGAGTATCTGGCGCTGCATGGAGTACGACAACTTCTCGATACTATTGATCAGGTACGCGGTATCTATAACCCAGCATTGGTAGTAGGCGGAGTTCTTATCTGCTTGCACGATAGCAGAAAGCGTTTAGCAAGAGCGGTCGCAGATACTATTCGCGCTTACTTTGGCGACCTAGTGTTCGATACAGTTGTACGATCAAATGTTTCGCTGGCCGAAGCCCCTGCGAACGGGCAGACGATCTTCGAGTATGCTCCTAAATCAACGGGAGCTGAGGATTATACTGCATTGGCTGAGGAGGTGTTAAATGGTTAAGCGTAAATTTATGTTCGCAAACAATCCCCTACTTGCTGGTCCTGGATTTGAGGAGCGCGATAAAATTGGAGTTCCTTATCGCGAACTTCCCTTAGCAAGTATTGATCGCGATCCGAATCAACCGCGTAAAGTATTTGATCAGGCTCGATTAAACGAGCTTTCAAGTTCGATTAAGACATACGGCGTTCTGAGTCCAATCCTTGTAAGGCCATCTACTCCTGGCCGATATCTGTTAATTGCGGGCGAGCGGAGACTCCGTGCAAGTGAGTTGGCGGGGCTAAAGGTTATACCGGCACTTGTTGACCAAGAGGTGGAGACGACAGGTGATCGGACAATGGCGATGCAGTTGGTTGAGAATCTGCAACGAGCCGATCTAACCCCAATTGAACGCGCGTATGCGATAGGCGCATTGCGAGACACATTTCATCTAAGTGTTAGAGAGATCGGGGAGAAGCTTGGTGTTTCGAAAAGTATGGTTCAGCGCAGTCTGGACATTTTAGGATTGCCTGACGATCTTTTGAACGCCCTTAGGGAAGGAGCATCGGAGTCAAAGATTCTCCTATTGGCAAAGATTGAAGATGAAGAGATTCGAGCGAGCTATCTAAAGGAGTTAGATGTTTTAACTCGTGGGCAGCTGGAACGGGATCTTGCTAAGCGAACAGATGAGGAGAGTCAGCTATCGAGTGCCGAGATAAGTCCAGAGGATAAACGTATTGCCGAGGAGATTCAGCGGGCAATCGGCTTGAAGGTACGTCTTCAGCGCTCAACCAAGAATCCAGCGGCAGGAAAGTTGGTGGTAGATTTCTACTCGGAGAGTGACCTTCAAGAGGTTTTTCGTAAGCTAGTCGCCTCGTAGGAGAGTATGTGAACACTAATAATGCTGGGCGTCCCACGGTGGGACAGTTTATAGGGATAAAAATTAATACTAAATCACGACCTTAGAATGATATGCAAGCGTCCCACGGTGGGACACTTCTTAGTCACCATTGTCTAAAGATTGCAGTGTCTACCCAAGGATTACAATATCTTAGCTCACTTGGAGAGTGGGACGGAAAGGGTGGATTCTCGATCGACAAGATTTCGCTCATTCTTGAACGACTCGGGAATCCACATAAAAAACTAGCTTGCATTCATGTTGCCGGTACCAATGGGAAGGGCTCTACGTCTGTAATGCTTGCCTCGATCCTAGGATCCACCGGTGCAAAGATCGGACTATTTACATCGCCGCATCTTTCCTCACAGAACGAGAGAATAGTAATTGATGGATTTCCGGTATCGGATGTAGTCCTTAATGCGGCAGCTAAGCTCATATTAGAAAAGATCGATATCCTATTGATATCATTAAGTTATTTTGAGGCCATCACCCTCTGTGCCTTCATCATTTTTGATGCCCAAGGCGTAGATTGGGCGATTATTGAAGTGGGGCTGGGTGGCAGACTCGATGCTACAAATGTAATAGCCGATCCCCGAGCAACTGTCATTGTAACGATAGGCTTAGATCATCAACAGATTCTGGGTTCCTCTTTAGCCGAAATCGCTGCCGAGAAGGCGGGGATCGCAAAGTCCGGAGTGCCGATGATTGTTGGCGATCTTCCAATTGAGGCTCTAGTGGTCGTTGAGAAGCACTGTAAAGATGTTGGATCTCCAACAATCTGTTGGGGCCGAGATTATTCCGCATCTAGTATGACCAATGGGTCGGTTATTGTAAGATCACCAAAGCTCTTAAATTCTGAATTGATTATTTCGCCAACATTAATTGGGAGGCATCAACTTCACAATGCCACGGTAGCAGCAGTAACGGCGTTAACACTAGGAGTTTCACATGCCGCGATTGAGCGCGGCGTGCGATCTGCTTTCTGGCCTGGTCGTTTGGAGTTTCGTCATACAGTAATTGGAGATGTGTTATTTGATGCTGCACATAATCCGGATGGCATGAAGGCGCTTGTTGATTATTTGGAATTGGCGAAGCTTACCGCGGTACGAATGGTTTTCGGGGTAGTGGGGGATAAGTGCTGGCAAGAGATGATTAAATTAATCGCCCCCCGAGTAAGTGAATGGCACCTTGTTCGACCAATGTCTAGTCGTGCACTCGAGCTTGCAAAAGTTGCAGATTTCATATCGTGTGGTGAGATAAAATCAGCGCCGGTTAAAATTTATTCTGATGGTGTTGAGTCCCTAATTGCTAGTATGCAGAGCAGTTCATATCACGGCCTTACGCTTGTAGCTGGCTCAATATATCTAACTGGAGCTGTGCGATACCAACTTGTCAACGAAGATCGCCCCCTATGGTCGAGAATCAAATGATATCACCGTGGAGCGAAAGGAAGCAGCGTGTTGCGCTTGAGCACGCATTAGAGGAAGTAATTAGCGCAACTGCGGTTGACGATCAGTTTCGTTCTGCGCTTAGTTACGCGCTCTTTCCAGGAGGCAAACGTTTGCGGCCGATGCTAGCGCTTGGGCTAGCCCACGATCTGGGCATCTGTCCAACACTCGTTCTTGAGTTTGCTGTATCTGTTGAGCTTCTGCACTGCGCGTCCCTAGTACATGATGATCTACCAGCACTGGATAATGATGTTGAGCGTCGTGGCAAACCGTCTTTGCATGTTGCATTTGGTGAATCAAGTGCGGTTTTAGTTGGTGATTATCTGACGGGATTGGCTTTTCGTGTTCTGTCTAGCTCAAAGAAGTTGCCCAGCATTACCGCAGTACAACAAGAATTGGCAAGAGCATTCTGTGCCGTCAGCTACGGGCAGTTCCTAGATCTGTCACCAAACTCCCGTGCAGCGAATTTACAATCTGTGCATGAGAATAAAACCGGAGCATTGTTTGGATCAATATTTGCTGGAGTCTCGACTGTAGCTGAACTGTCTGACGAGTTGACACAGCGTGCGCGAGCGTTTGGGGCTCAACTGGGAATTTTTTTTCAACAACGCGATGATTTTCTTGATAACTTTGCCTCAGAGAATCAGCGCGGGCGTAAGCGCCGAAGCGATGCAGATAATGAGCGGGTAACAGATTTTACAGGCTGCGACCTTGAACAGGGCAAAGTGATTATCCAAGCCCATGCCGCACAACTTGAGGAGCAGTGGCACGCGCTCTGTGATTCAATTGGAGCAGGGGAGTTGCCACTAACGACCGCGCGGATTCAGGAGCTGCTTTCTACAGCAGTCTCCCATTAGAGCGAAGCATTTTGACTATGGCCCAAAAAGCAAAACAGACACAGAAACTTAAACCCGAACCACCGCTGCTAGTGTATTCAACCGATCCGCCTAAAATTGTGTATTGCAATGCCTGCCGTCGCCCACAATTGGAGTGTACCTGTAAGCCCGTAATGCCTATGGGACCGATCAAACCGGTTATTCGGTTAGAACGTAAGGCCCGCGGCGGCAAGACAGTGACCTTAATTGATAAACTGCCAGCGAACGATTATTTTTTAGACCAGCTTTGCAGCTTCCTGAAGCGCCGAGTTGGAGCGGGTGGAACACACTATATAATTGATGGTGTTGGAGCCATTGAGCTCCAGGGTGACCGCCGTGATGAGGCACTTGGGCTTATTGAGCAGTTTCGTAAGCGCATACAGTCATCGAGTGGGAGCTAAATGAGTTTAGAGCTTGCAAAGATTCAAGTTGCGATCGGCTGCTCCACTGGGAGGACTGCACCAGGAGAGTTGGAGATTGAAACCTATTCTAGTGGGACACTCGTTGCACGCGCCCTAGTCCGTGGCTTTGTTGGGCTTCTCATTACCGGATTGATGGTCTTTGTCCCGCTAGCGCACTTTGTGTTGGTTCCGTTGGGAATGGTCATAACCATTTTTCTGGCAGCAGCGGCCCTATCCAATAAGCAGCGCATCCTGGCGGGTGGGGGAGCGTGTCCGGAGTGTGGGGCTCAAATTAAGATAATGCCTCGACCAAATAGAGTTCCGTTTAACGATATTTGCGAGAGTTGTGGTCGGCGGGTCACAGTAGATCGACCCCAGCCCCAAAATATTGGTCATTGACACCCCAATCCCAATAGCATCCAATCAACCTGCTTTGTGCACGCCTATGCGAAGGTGCGAAATGGTAGCTCGGTTTGAGCTATCGGCGCGGTGTAATCAGTTTTAGGCCTTTATTGTATAAACATCATTATGAAAAAGCTAATCGCTCTATTCGTTTTTGCTCTATTCTGTGCTCCGTCAGCTTTTGCTGAGACTTCAAAGATGCAGACTTCAAAGATGCCAGCTAATGGCGAGTTCGGTAATCACTGTGCCTGGGGTTTAACGATGGGTAAGCAGATCTCGACGGACTGCTCTGTTAATTGGAAGGATAGTACCTCAGGAAAGATCTACTGTTTTTCTAGCGAGGCTTTCAAAACCGATTGGGCAAAGAATACGGCCTCCAATACGGCCAAGGCTTCAGCCGAGTTTACGAAGCTAAGCAAAGCCTCAACTACTGAGCCTGCAACTCACTAATCTGAAAGTCTGACATAGATTTTTCAAGAGTTGTTGACTGAGGCCCTGTGACGTTTACGATTAAACGCAACGGGGCCTCAGTTTTCTCAGCTTAACTCGATCACCACAAAACATTGCATGTCACCTTCGATCCCAGACGCCGCCTCGCTTGTTCAATTTGATATAGACAGAAGCCGAGGATTTTTACCCAAGCGCGATCCACTAACCAAACTTCCAGCCCGATTTAAGGCCTGGGAAGATGTGGCAGGTCAGCTGCCTAAGCTCTTAATGTCTGATCAGCTCCGTACCACGGTTGAGCGTTTGCCGACGGCAGATATTCGCTCACTAGAGTCACCCCAAGAGTTTGAACGCGCGATGATGATCTTTTCATACATCGGTCACGCCTATGTTTGGTGTGACAAATCTCCACCACGCAGCCTTCCGAGTGTACTTGCGGTTCCATGGCATGCAACTGCCGAAAAATTGTCGCGGCCGCCGGTATTGTCGTATGCCTCATATGCACTTCATAACTGGCGCAGAATTGATCCTAAGGGACCAGTAGCTTTGGGAAATATCGCACTATTACAGAACTTCTGGGGCGGTGCGGACGAGGAGTGGTTTATCTTAGTGCATGTTGATATTGAGGCCAAATCCGCAGCATTGGTCCTTGCGGTCATTAAGGCGCTACGCGGGATTGCGAGCTCGAAACTTCGTGATCTTGAATTAGCACTCCGCGATCTGGCCGTAGCGATGGAGGCGATGTATTCCACGTTGGCTCGGATGCCAGAGTGGTGCGACCCCTACATCTATTTTCACCGTGTACGACCCTACATTCATGGATGGAAAAATCACCCAGCGTTCCCGCAGGGATTAATTTATGAGGGAGTAGCTCAGTATGGTGGCAAACCACAGCAATTCCGTGGCGAGACTGGCGCACAGTCCGCAATAGTCCCCATCGTTGATGCTCTCTTGGGGATAACTCACGCTGATGATCCATTGCGTGCCTATCTCCTGGAGATGCAGGACTATATGCCAGCCGGTCATCGCAAGTTTATTAAAACGGTTGAGCAACTTAGCACAGTGCGCGACGTTGTTACTGAAGCCAAAGATCGCGTGCCAACTCTACGCTCGGCATATAATCAATCTGTCGATTGGCTTGCAAAATTCCGGGCACTGCATCTTGAATACGCCGCGACTTACATCTTTAATCAGTCCCAAAAAGGCGCGACTAACCCAAGTGCAGTTGGAACTGGTGGTACACCATTTATGCCCTACTTAAAGAAGCATCGTGATGAGAGCACCGAACACAAGATCTAGCCCAAGTTTGAGGTAAAGAATGGCACTTGTAACAACAATTCAAACGACACCACAGATCCTTACCTTGACGCTTAATGATCCTGATCGCTTGAACGCGATGAGCGAAGAGATGGCTAAGGAGTTTGCAGCCACTGTAGATCAGATTGCTAACGGCGCAACTCACCCACGGGCGATCATTCTAACCGGAGCAGGCAAGGCATTCTCTGCTGGGGGAGACTTGGCGATGCTTGAGCGCAAACAGCAACAGCTTGGAGAGCGCAATCGCGTGTTGATGTTACAGTTTTATGATTCATTTCTGCGCCTACTTAAACTTGAAGTTCCATTGGTAGCGGCCATAAATGGCGCGGCGATCGGGGCCGGACTGTGTCTTGCCTCGGCTTGTGATATTCGCATCGCGAGTACTGCCGCGAAGCTTGGATTTACATTCGCTAAGATCGGATTACATCCCGGAATGGGCGCTACATATTTCTTGCCGCGAGTTGTAGGACACGCCGTAGCAAGTGAACTGCTACTAACTGGTCGGGTGATTGAAGCCGATGAAGCTTTGCGGATTCGACTAGTCTCAAAGGTAGTCGCCGCAGATCAGGTGATGCACGATGCCCAGATCATCGCACAAGCGATCAGTGACTGCGGCCCGGAAGCTGTTCGCCAACTACTGGGTAGCCTGCGCATGGGGCCCGTTAATATGCAGCAAGCACTTGAGCGCGAGGCCGCTTGCCAAGCTGTGAACTACGCCAGCCCGGAATTTCGTGAAGGTCTGAGTGCTACCATGGAGAAGAGAAGGGCGAGTTTCTAGCGATGGTCATCTCATCTGGAGATTTTACTTAAGTCCCAAAGCACTCTTCAACGCCTCCGGGTTAAATCCCCGTAATACCCTCGGCGTCTCTCCTTTGCCTGAACTAATCGTCGTTACAGGGATTCCACCGCCGCCTAGGGCAGCGTGTGCGCGTTGAGCACTCTTGTCACGTTCAATATTATGTTTTTTGAACGCCACCTTGTTTTCAACTAGATACTTCTCAAGTGCACGACAGTATCCGCACCAAGATGTGACGTACACATCAACCTTGCGAGCTTGGTTTGCCTTTGATGTGGTCGTCTTTAATTTACTGTGATTTTCACTCTTAAAGTCGAACTTATTAATTGCAGGTAAGGCCGGACGTTTGGCGGCCTGTTCACGATATTTTTCTGGAACACGATCCAAGGAATCGACGTAATGGGTGCGGCCTGTAGCGTCTATATAGGAGGCTGGATCAGCAAGGCAAGTTGGTACTTGCAAAAGATAGGTTACTACAAAGAGCAGGGGATATAGCATTCTAGCAAGCATGCTGCTGATGGTAGCTAATCTATAGAGATTTGCAAAAGGGACCTTTGCTGATCTCTATAGCACCGGCGGTCCCACCATAAGTGAAATTTCGTAACTAGTCAGTAGGCAAAACAGAACCGGTAAGCGACAACCACCCCTCAGGGGTCGATTTGCAGAGCAAATCGGAGGGAACCGTTCACAAAAAATGCCCCGTTTAGGGGCGACAAGAAAGGATAAAAGGTTTTGAAATGTCAAAGAATGAAACAATCCACCAAAAGTTTTTAATTATAACCATCCCCCGTGAACGGTTACTCTTGAAGCTGGTTCTAACTAAATGTCTCTCCAAAGGAGCTCTCGGATGGTCACTACTAATCTTTTGTGGTAGCTAAGGATAAACAAAGGACTCGAATGTCTGGCATTATTTTCGACCTTCCAGTTCACTCTCCTCCGGTTCTATATGAGCGACACTATTACCACTTCTTTGGGAACTTCTTCTTCGGGAACTTCTTCCCAGTGCCCATCACTACCACCTAAAACTGAAATTAGACCCGCTAGCTTAACCCGAACAGACCTTACTCGCACCGTGCTTTCAATCATCCTAATTGTCGGCCTGATCTTGGGGTGTTTTTGGGTACTTAAACCGTTCCTGCTGGCGGCACTGTGGGCGGCCTTAATTGTAATCCCCACCTGGCCAATAATGCTGAAGCTGAAAGATATTTTCGGCGGACGGCGGGTTTTGGCAGTCACAGCTATGACTATCTTTTTAATTTTGGTCGTACTTGTGCCGATCTGGATGGCACTTGTTACGATTTTGGAGCAACGCGAAGTTCTGCACTCCTGGATCGTATCCGCGTCCGTGAATCCGTTTCCTGCGCCACCAGTCTGGTTGGGCGAGTTGCCACTGGTGGGCACCACATTGGTTGAGCGTTGGCGAGATCTTGCTAATTCCGAAGTTGAGGTGGCGGTTCAGAGAGCTGCGCCTTATCTAAATAAAATGTTGGCGTGGTTTATGTCTACGATCCAAGGGGCTGGTATTCTTTTAGTGCACTTCTTGTTGACTATGATTCTTACAGTAGTGCTACTGATGCGAGGAGAGGTGTTTGCTAACGGAATCCGCCGATTTGCGGTTCGGTTAGCTGGCGATCGTGGCGAACAGGTTACGATTTTAGCTGCAAAGGCTGTTAGAGCCGTAGCGATGGGTGTTGTTGTTACAGCATTAGCCCAGGCGGCCCTATCAGCGGTTGCGCTACTAGTAGTGGGAATTCCGTATGCGGTATTACTGGCGGCAGTAGTATTCGTATTGGCCGTAATTCAGATCGGTGCAGGGCCAGTTCTAATCCCGGTGACAGTATGGTTGTTCTGGAGCGGACAGATTTGGTGGGGATCGTTGTTCGCCGTAGTAACAGTAGCAATTCTCAGCATTGATAACTTTATGCGCCCAATTTTAATTAAGCGCGGAGCTGACCTGCCGCTATTACTGATTTTTGCCGGTGTAATTGGTGGGCTATTTGCCTTTGGAATTATCGGATTATTTGTGGGGCCAATTATTCTCGCTGTTTCCTACACCTTAATCTCAGCCTGGATTGATGAACTACGGGATACTGCTTAGGATTATACGGTTTTCGCCCCATTCGATTTGCTTCGTTTTAGCCTGGGGAATCTCCCTTTCTGGAGGACCTCCACTACGCCTCGAATAGTGCCGCCGGACGGATTGCTGGAGGAGCTTCGAAGCGATGCTTCAACCTGACGCTATCCCGCCGCAATCCTTTTCGCTAATTCTGCCAGCTCCTGATCATTCCCACGCTCGGAATCATGTGAGGAGAGATATCCAGGATACTGGGTAAAAAAGGTTTCAACCTTGGCATGTAATCGCTTCCACTCTGCCATATTCGCTGTGCCGTGCATCGGCACGAGCTTGACATGCGCGTGATCGACGCCGAATCCTTCGGCAATCAATCCAGTACGCCCAACATCAGGGAGCGCCCGGTCGATCTTCAACGCAACGGTGCGAGCTGCTAGCACTAGAGCATTTAAACGCTCCGGCTCCAGTTGAAATACATAACTTGGCGCATGCTCTTTAGTAACGACCACGGTGAATCCGGGCGTATTGGGAAAGATTGAGAGAAACGCTAGATGGCACTCATCTTCCCACACCTTGTGGCAAGGTGCCTGGCCCGCGACAATTTTGCAGAAAATACAGTCGGTCATACTGAAATCACCTCGTCATTAAACCTAAATTCCGCAGTTGAAGCTACTACGAAGCACGATATGTTTGATTCTATTGCCGTTTTCTAGAAATTGGTACGTGTTGTGAAATCGTTCACTAGCTCACGCTTTTATTGGTGTCTTAGTCGCTTATGGTCGCTCCCTTCGGTCACTTCCCCGCGCCTCCCGATAGCGGTGCTAGGCTTCCGTTCCAATTTCGTCGAAGAACGTCAATATAATCAACCATCTCGCGCTTCTCGCTACGATTCAACTGCGGAACTTTGGTTAAAATAACTCCTGTGGCCTTCCCTCGCGTACCAATTTTCCGTCTGCTAGCTCCAAAACCCAGTCGTAGCGATTCAAAGTATCCAAGCGGTGAGCGATGGTAATTACTGTACGACCAGCGAACTCCTCACGAAGCACCCGCTGAATTTTGGTATCGGTGATTGTATCAACAGAGCTGGTCGGTTCGTCCATAATTAAATACGGATGGTTATGCAGCATTATGCGGGCAAGACAGAGTAGTTGGCGCTCCCCAACCGAGAAATTCTTGCCACCTTCGTGGACCTTGTTATCCATTGCGTAGGGGAAGCCAACTCGGGCACAGACAGCCTGCAGTCGCTCGGGAGCGATCGTACAATCACGGTCGAGATTTGTCCGTACAGTTCCCTCAAACAGATAGGGATCTTGCGGAACAACTCCAAACAGAGCGCGAACTGAATCAATGGGGGCATCATGAATCGAAGTGCCACCGATCGCTATTTGACCACCTCTCACATACACCATGCGAAACAGACTCTGCATCAAACTAGTTTTACCCGATCCTGTTCGACCTACTATTCCGACACTTTTGCCAGCTGGGATTGTAAGCGAGAGATCAGTAAATATCGGTGTTGTATCTTGACGATAGGACATAGCAAAATTCCTGAACTCAATCGCCAGCGGTTCGGTCGGCAATCTTGCCGTGTCAACAACTCTTGCAT
>Ga0163148_10001965_pt1 | contig 25662 bp, 22 predicted proteins | sample OliLakLV19MP7P2_FD_148606 | JGI IMG/M metagenome (GOLD analysis project Ga0163148, IMG submission 148606) | Freshwater microbial mat bacterial communities from Lake Vanda, McMurdo Dry Valleys, Antarctica- Oligotrophic Lake LV.19.MP7.P2 | ecosystem: Environmental > Aquatic > Freshwater > Lake >... | reverse complement strand
AACAATAATTTCAATAACAGGTAATACGCAATTGACCTGTCAAATTCATGAAACAGTGCTGAGCGTCAGTGGTGCGTTGTCGTGATCGACGTATGTACGGACACCAAGCGGAAACACAGCAAGTACGCTTACGGCAACAGGAGCATGAACATATGGCGTGACCGTAACGAGTGGATCATGTAGTTCAGTAGCTCAAGTAGATGTCTTGGATACCTGTGATAATGACTCATGAGGTATTTGTACAGACTTTCAAATCACGCCACTCACCGTATCTTGAAGTGTTTACTCGTGAACATATCAGTGTCTATGATCATGAACAAATTATACTGTAGAAGTATATTCAGGACAACAATTGATAGCTACATACAGTGGTGCATCAGGAATAATTAATTTGGTATGATCGTGACTATATACTGCATATTGTCTTGTGGATGGAGATACGTGAGTAATGTGTAATGGGAATCCATTATCGATATATCAGTTATTCGTTCTCGCTAATCAGGTAACAACGATATTTAGTAGTATCTCTACCTGATATATAGCTGAAGTAAACTGGGATGGATTAGTAAATTCAATAGATGTAGAAAATTTGATAGATGTCAGTCAACACACATTGATTACAGAACTACAAATAGATGCATATGCATACTTTATCTGACAGCTAATTCAGCTCTATCCGCCAGCTCCTGGTGGAACATATCCAAACGTGCTACAAAATTCGCTTCAACAAGCACAACAACAAATATATGCGATTGTTCTGCAAGAAATTCAATCAAGCTGTACTGAAATATGTATTAAAAATATAATCTTGGTGGGAACATGATGAAGTAGCGGATGATGAAGTAGTGGATGATGAAGTAGCGGATGATGAAGTAGCGGATGATGAACTAGTGGATGATGAACTAGTGGATGATGAACTAGTGGATGATGAACTAGCGGATGATGAACTAGTGGATGATGAACTAGTGGATGATGAACTAGTGGATGATGAAGTAGCGGATGATGAAGTAGTGGATGATGAACTAGTGGATGATGAACTAGTGGATGATGAGCACCATCTTGTCTGAAGTGATGAATCATAGATGCGAAATATTGTGTACATAGTGAGCCAAAATGTAGCGAGATAGATCCTCCATCTGTGATGCAAGGAGAATACCTTCCTTTCTGGTGGGATCTTGACTTGGAAGGAAACGTAGACCTTACTGCTTCTTCGTGTACTGATTTACGTGGAGGGAAAACGATCCCATGATGATCGTTGTTGTGTACATTTGAATTATACAACGGAGCTACAAGACAATCTATAGCTACCTTGGAAGACGTGCCTTGTATGCGTGATAGATGGGAAGAAAAAGATGTCCTCTTATTTAATGATTTCAAGACAGCAGATTCTGCACATCGTTTGTGAAGTAGTTGGATTCAACTTACCGAAGATATCACCAAGTGAATAGTGGGTGAGTATCAAATCGTGCTTAGTGAAGTAACCTACATGACCTGTGCATGATGAAACATATCATCATCGACGTATACATGAGTAAGTAACGACCGTATCTGTGCTATGAACTTTGCTGTAGCTGATTGATATCTCATTCATCAAGGAGCTTCCTTATCTACAATTACTGATACTAATTTACGTGTATTTAGAAAAGTAGATGGAAGAGCTGTTCTCGATAGAGATACCCTTCGTCGTGTGCAACAAAGTATCACTGCGGTCTACCCTGGAAATGACGTTGCGAAAATTATTACGAGACGAACTGACCAACAAACACTACGTGCACGTCAAACATCGCAGTTGTTAACATATACAAGTAATTTCTTGAAAAAGACGGAAAATCAACGTATCTATGTTTATGATGGAGGAGTGGCTCGTACCCCTTTTGTCCTCAGATGATGAAGTTCTACTGACTTGCCTATGACGATCATCGTACGCAATGCTGATGTTACGGTAGAATGATCTCTCCTAGGACGTCACATGTATTTGGTTCCTGAAGGGGTAGTTACGTTTGCTAATCAAAACTGTGATATGAAAGACGTAGTTCAGTGAATATGGATGAGCACTTTAGGTTTTGCAACGACACGTATTCGTAACGATCGTTTGGGTGCTGAAAACTGGTGTGCAGATGGGAGATTAGTTATCGATGGTATAGCAGTATGACCATGACTTGATACGAACTTTGTCGAGAAAAGAAGAGCTGTACTGACGGACTGGTTTAATATCACATACGATAGTCAAGAACAAAAGGTCTTCGATTCGGCTTCAGTATTATTGAAAACCGATCCTAAGACACGGTTACGTCTTCCTCCTGGTGCAGATGCATTCATTCGTCAGTTGTCTATCAAGAGATAGTTCTTCTAGACGCAAATAAAGTAAAAACCTCAGCACACGCACGCTGAGGTTTTTATGATTTGGTATATAGTTGTTTACAAAGAAAAGAACACAACTCTAAAAGTCTACACTAAACCATTGCATTCTTGCGAGAATATAGATAACGTAGACGAGAATAAGAATGACTCATGCTGACTTTGGCATGACTCTATGATGACGGTTGACCCGAAGCAGTAAGATACATGCAGTGATGATCTGTACCGGCATATCTCGACTTATATAACTGTGGGGGACTATATATCAGGAAATAAGTCATCACATACCGATTCCCATAAGCGGGTTGACAATATTGCTTCATATGAGTGTTCCTACGGAGATTCCTTGTGCTTGTTTTTTCATTGCTGAGATGGAGGTAATGAATTCAGGTAACGATGAAGCAATACCTAAAGTCATAACTCATAGGAGTGATCCGCTAACACCTGTGAGTTTTACAACGTTTTGTACTACTTCAAGTGCTATGGCGCTTCATATAAATACACCTACAAATCACACAAAAAGCATTCCTCGTGTTCGTCTTGGATTTACAAGAGTTCATTGTTGAATTTGATTGTAACGATTGTGACGGTGTCTTGCTTCTTGACGGTTCAAGAAATATAAATAAAGAACAAAGACTAGAAGCATTATGAAACTATCGGATCTGGTTATCATTCCATCATAGCCTAGGATGAAGACAATTAGGAAGGTAGCAATCAATGCTATATAGTTTTCTGCAAGAAAGATTCTATTGAATTTTAAACGTCAAAATAATAGCGTTACTGATCAGATAATGAGTGTTTGCTGAACAATACTACTTCAGACATTTGCTCACAAGACAGTCGCAGAAGCGATATGTGCATCAAGTCATCAGCTAAGAATACCAAATCATCCTATGATGTTTGAAGATATTTCTGGAATACTGGTGCCTATAGAAAGAATCGTGAGTCATATAAACATTTCTGAAAGTCAATAATGATAGGCGAGATCCAGAGATCTTTGAACTGTTCTTTCAGCACTAAAAATGAGAAGCGCTATTCAAAAGAGACCAATAAATCATAGTATTCGTAGAGAAGTAACTCAAAACATTTTTTCTTTGATAAGATAAAATTTGTAATAGTAAAAGTATACCGTAGGGTCTCGTTAATTGCAAATTTACAGTTGCACTTTGGTGTTGAAGACAAGAAGAAAGTGTCTATACATTCCTTAGTTATTTAACTGCTTTGTTGTATGAAACATCTGTTTATTATATTTCTTGCACGGACGTCTCGTTGGTATCTGAAAAGAACGAAACCGTATCTCGTATGAGTGACGTGAAGTGTAGGAAAGACAACATGTAGACTGATTATTACTGAGATGTTACGCAAAAAATTACCTGCATTGCGTGTGGACACGAGCGAGAAAAATTTCAATTCTGAGGTAGGGCTTTGTCTCGCTATTCTCGGTATACGTTTCTATGAACCTACGTTCTTTTCTACATTACGTACGTCATTCTTGGCTCTTTGGTATGCTTTCTTTACGCCTTCTCGTGCAGATGTTTTGGTATTGGAGTATGGTATAGACCATCCATGAGATATGAATGTACTGTTGTCTATAGCGGTTCCAGATATTGCGGTATTTACGGGTGTAGACTTGGTGCATGCAGCATATTTTGCTTCACCAGAAGATATCTTTACTGAAAAATTTAAACTAATAGCTACAGCACGTGATGTTACCTTTTACGGGGCATGATTGTCTTCTCGTTTGGGATGAATTGATCAAGGTGATATGCTCTCCTTTGCTCTTCATGAAGATGAAAATGAGACGGATGTATGATTCAATGCGTATACATATCGAAGAGTAGATGAAAAAATCTGAAGTGAATTTGTTGTTTGTGAGTGAGAGGATCGTGTGACCAAGATTCGTACTAACCTTGTCTGACATGAACATGCATGATATCTTAGTTTGTCTTTTGAGATAGCTCAAATTGTTGCACAAAGAAAATGAATCTGATTTTCTTTGGATACTGAAGTAGATATTGACGTGGACCTTCAACCTTGAAGAATGAGCTGGTTGCTAGGAAAACGATGAAGTTTGCTTCTTGATTCTAGTTATAATGCATCTCCTGGAAGTATGCGTATGATGATTTGATTGCTAACTGATATTCGTCAGCAGTTGTTTCCTGAAAGACAGCTTATTTTTTGTTTGGGAGATATGAGAGAGTTGTGATCAGTAAGTGAAGAGCAACATACTGCTCTAGCCAAAGAGATAATTCATGCTGACTGTTTGTTTCTTATCTGAGAGCAGACGAAATTATATATGATACCAGAACTGGAGCGTTGCTGATTTTCACAGCAGCGTATTCATTGGTTTTCAGATGCATCTGAGTTGTGAAAAGCACTAGATGATTGCTTAGAAAATCAACAAGAGCTCTCTCTTGTCTTGTTTAAATGAAGTCAAAATACCATCTTTCTCGAAGAATCGGTGAAACAAATTCTTCGCTATGGACAAGATGTAAGTAAACTGTGTAGACAAGGAGGTTGGTGGTTGAAGAGAAAAACGTAAGTTTGATTTTCTTCTCATTTGTTACGTATCCACGTGTTGTTTCCTTAAAATAATACTTACTCAATAATTTCTTTTTTACCTTTTTGTTCTCCATATGTTTTTTCCACGCTATGTTCTTTTTTCTGTATTTCTTTTGTTGATTACATTCTTTTCAGGGTGTACGAAACAAAATAATCCTCTACCTGTAGAAGTGATCGAAACGGCCAAAGTTGCTGTTTTGCCACAAGTTTGTCATCAAGCTACCTGTCGAACCGTAGAGATAGCTGATGAACCTGAAGAACAGAAGCAATGACTCATGAACATAACCAATATGGATGAGGATAAAGGGGTGTTATTTGTTTTTGATAAAATTGCAGCTTGGCCTTTCTGGATGAAAGACACCTTAATTCCTCTAGATATTATTCGACTAGATGATGCTGGTGAGATTGTCTATCTTTCTCGTAATACACCTCCATGTGACTTATGAGATAGTTGTCCATGATATGGGCCAAAGACACCTGATGCACGTTATGTATTGGAACTCAATGCGGGACAGGCAGAGAAGTATGATATAAGCTTGGGTAGTGTGTTTATGTTACCTGAGTAGAGGGGCGCCTAGACAGTTGATAAAAAACTACTTTATGATTACAATTTACCATTTTTTTTTGTTTCTTTATCCATCATGAAAATTAGTTCGGTTGTTCTTATAGCTCTTGTTACTTTTCTCAGTGTATGCTGAACAGTATATGCTGACGTTCCATATGTATGCTGAAGTGACCGTATTACGGGGCAACTCACGACATCTGATCCTGAACATACTACTGTCACTCTATCGATCAAAAAAGATGAGATAGTCTTACAAACCATGGATGCGATTATCAATGATGATGGATCGTATGAAGCTGTGTTTAATCCTTCTGCGTTAGCTGATGATAATTACGTCATTGAATCTGTTGCTACTCTTTCATGACTTACTGACAGTCGAATATATGAGGTGTATATAGGAAAAGATTGTGGTGTATGTGGAAATGGACATCTTGAAGATGGAGAGATGTGTGAATCAAATGATGATTGTACTGACTGATTGTTTTGTGGATGATGTTCCTGTGTAGAACGGCGTACGATGCGTGATTTGATTAGAGCATACGCTTATGAGGTGGCGGCATTTAAAGCAAATGAAGCCGAACAAGTTGTTCCAGAGAGATTTGTTGCTACGTGATGACCCTTTGCCTTTATTGATTCACTTATACAAAGACTGGGAGTGAAATTTGCTTCGTCAAAATCTGCAGTTTACCATACAGTACCTACATGGACGCTTGATCCTTCGGTAGATGCAACGAGGGTTTCTTTGGAATCTGTGTATGCATCACTTCCACCGGTTTATCAAAACAAACAAGCGTACTTGAGATTTAAGTGATTGTTTGTCCCTATAGAAATGGCAGGTAAATTTGCTACTTCTGATCAAGTACTAGAAAAACTCAACCTATGAGCTGTTGTCGCGCCAGAAACACCCTCTTTAAATACGCTCTGAGCAGTGAAGATGGTTTATACGCATGCGTTATCATTTACTGAGTCTCCTTTTGCTGGGATAGGATCATATCTGTCTGTATTTTGATCTGAAGGTGATGAAATAAGGATATACGTAAAAAAAGATGAAAGAACGTATGAACAGCGTACCTATACGATCAAAGCAAAGTTTCAGATTGCTCCAGAAAAAACAGATATTATCAACAAGTTCAAGAAGGAATGAGCTGATTCTCTAGCTATCATCACGTGTAGAGATGGAGATGTTTTGTGATCTACCAAAGCAAGAGAAATTATTCTTTCTGAAAGAGTAAAGGAAGAAATGGGCGATTTTCAAAAGTCGCTTATCGCTCTAGGCGATGATAAGCAACTTGCTCTTGCAAGAAAAAAGATAGATGAATATCTGGCAAAAAAAGATCTCAGTGAAGAGGAGGTCGTTCAAATAGTAGCAAAACTGGATAAGGTTGCTGATAAGGGAAAGTGAAATCCACTAAGTGTTATCACGACGTATGGGAAGTATATGGCTGCGTATGATGCGGTATATAATGACAAGAGTATTGGTAGTTAGTGAGTTATTCATATACTGCTCAAGTCTGAAAAAAATACACGTTTCAGTTGTATAAATCGTAATTTAGTCTTCAGGTTTATTTTAAGATATTGACTAATCTTATTTATCTAATAAACGGCCGTTTTTAGCCTTAAGCGCTTGAGCTATCCAAAACGTTGTTTTGTTATGAATAGCTAGGAGTCAGACAATATGTCGTTGGCCTGTTACAAGAAAGTAGAACAATATATTTGTTCATGTAGAAGAAAAGAGCATAAATATTTCTGATGCTTTTTTGCGATCAATGCTGCGGTGACTCAAAAAGTCTTCCTTTTTCCAATAGCTATATGGATAGGGAATGCATGCTAAAGAATCTCATAGCGCTTATAATAAGAATCATGATGTCTTTTCATAGTGTTTGAAACTTTGGAATAAGTAGATACTGGTTTGTATTTTAAATCAGATCATTCTTATTGTACTAAAGTCACTTTCTTTTTTTCATACTTTTTCTGTAATAGTTTTTTGTAGTGAACTTGCATGTATGCCATAAAGGAAAAAGATTATCTCTGGTAGTTGGTTTATAAATTTGCGGATATCATCTGGCTCTAGAATAGAGTATTTTTTTATTTTTTCAGAAAAATCTTTATTACTATTCATATCAGATAATATTAACTTCAGGGACGAGCTGAATAGTAAAAGTCTCTTGTACTTTTTTTTTGATCAAATTGATGACTTCGAGGAGGTATACTCACTTTCCGTCTCCATGATGGACGAGGACTAGTGCATGCTTCTCGTAGACGCCGACATTGTTTTGTGTGTGTCCTTTGAATCAAACCAGCTCGATGAGCTGTCCTGCAGAAAGCTTTACTCAGGTTCAGACAGGTCGTCACTTTATTTCTGGATGCTGGCTCTGGAGCTCAGCAAAGTATTCAGCAGTGACCACAGGATTTTGGAAGAAGCTTCATGCGGTTCAGATCTTCTCAAAGTCAGGGAGTTTCGATGCTCTGATCTCTGCTATGGCTGTAGCTATAGCTCGAAGCTTTGTTTTTTCAGGATAATCGATGCGTATTGCTTCTGTGCGTTGTGCTACTCCTTCATAATTGACATCTCATATATATTCTTTCTCATTGTATTTTGCAAGCTGAAATTGGACTGCAGTGATGAAAAAGTTTTCTTTTAGTGTTGCTTTGAAAAGAGAATTACGGTATCAGAACTGACACATTTCGTGAGTAAATTGCTTCTGTTCACCTGTCTGGAGATCTATTCACTTCACGAGAATGATCGTATCTTTCGCTTCGATACCATACGCTCCGATGTTTTGTACAGGTGCTGCTCAGACGGTTCCTGGTATGCTGACCAGGTTTTCTATTCCTGACCGTCACTGATCGATGGTCCATCGAACGAATTCGACTCGTTGTTCGCCAGCTCATACTTCTACAATGACTGTATTACTTGTTTCCTGGATGCGTCTCTTGCCCAAGATATTGTTTTTGATCACCAATCCATCGTAGGTGTCTTTTGCGAAGAGCATATTTGATCCTCATCAGAGGATGAGCTTATGGGCTGTTTCTTGGAAAATTGGATGGGAGATGAGTTCTTGAATATCGGTTTCGTTTTCTATGGCTACGAAATATCTCGCGACGCAAGGAAAGTGAAAAGTATTGTAGGGGAGGAGATCGATGTGTTCTTGAATGATCATACTATTTTTATGAAAAGAAAAAGCTATATGTCCATTATATATTGATTTTCTTGTCGAAATACAGAAGAACAAAGAATGAAATCATTGACCAAAAAACAACAACTTGCAGTAGAGGTACTCCAGTATATGGATGAGCTTTTTGCTGGATATCCGCTCACTGAACTTGTCTATGAGACGCCGTTTCAGCTTCTCGTAGCGGTGATTATGAGTGCGCAGACGACAGATAAGCAAGTAAACAAAGTCAATGAGCAGCTTTTTCGTGTGGTCCGCCGTCCAGAAGATATGGTTGCACTAGCTGAGTCGGGTATCGGCGAGATGATAAAAACCGTAGGATTGTGGAAAAGTAAAACAATGAATCTGTTCAAGATGGCGAAAATGATCGTAGTAAGGACGGATGCTATCCGTTTCTCTGATTATGTTTCGCCAGAAAACAAAAAAAATATCAGAGAGCAGCAGTGGCAGTATGCACATAGTGACGAAATCTATCAAGCATGGTGATATCGGATACCTGATACGATCGGTGAAATGATGATGTTACCCGGGGTCGGTATCAAGACCGCAAAGGTGGTATTATATATATTATATGGGCAGAGACGAGTTGCTGTAGATACCCATGTCCACAGAGTGATGAATAGACTTGGCATCGTTACGACCAAGACGCCAGAGCAGTCATCTGTTCAGCTGGAGAAAATTATCCCTGATGATTTCAAGCCACTAGCGCACAAGGTAATCATCTATTTCTGAAGGTATCGATGCACCGCAAAGAAACCAAACTGTGTTTCGTGTAAATTGCAGGGTATCTGTAGATGGTATAAAAGGGAAAAGAAGAAATTGTAATACATAGTGATATCTATACAGTCTCTTTATTATAAGCAATTTACTATAATTTATATACTATGTTCTGACACGATAGTATCAAAATAATCGAACCCCAGCGAGGGCAACAACTCATGATTTCACTGAACTCACGGATCGCAAAACATGAACTCTTAGTAAGACTTTTGCCACGGACTGCAGATATTTTTGTGTTTACGTATCCTGTGTATTTGGTTGCTTTGTATCTGTGGTGAGTTCGTCAAAAAGATGATTACTTCAAGCTCGCTTCATTTGCGATAGCGTTTAGTGCGGGACTTGCGGTAGTAACTAATCAAGTTATTCATTATTTTGGTGATAAAGCGAGACCAGAGACGGCTATTTTATTAAAGCAAAATCTTATTCTTTCTCACTTGCCGAGTGATCCATTTCCGAGTGATCATGCAGCGGTAAGTGCAGCGATAGCGATGAGTACGATGTTGTGGTGAATCAAGTATAAAGATAAAAGATTTCTCGCAGCTTCTGTGTTCTTTTGGTTTGCAAGTGGTGTGATGTGTTTTAGTAGAGTAGCGGTTGCTATTCATCGACCGACAGATATTTTGGTAGGAGTCTTGGTAGGAGTCTTGAGTGCATTGATTATCGTTCGTAGTTCAGTATGGAATTGGTTGGTTAGTTTTGTGTTTACTCCCTTGATTCGTTTTCAAGAATGGTTATTCTTGCGTCTAGGTTTTAACCTCTAGTTTTAAGAGGTTCCCATAGTTTAAGCGGATAAAACGGCTCACTCCTAATGAGCAGCTCTGCGTTCGAATCGCGGTGGGGACAGAATTTGTTATTATGTAGTTATGAAAGTTATTGATAAACTTGCCCGGATAGAAATAAAAAATAGAAAAATACTGAGTACGACATCTATCGGGAAAGAAGTGTTTTATATCCCATGAGGAAAGAGAGAATGAGTAGAGAGTGATCAAGAAGCTTTGAGAAGAGAGATATATGAAGAACTCTACATATATTTTAAGCCTAGTATCTTTACTTGTTTTATTATACTCCCATGTCATCAACAACTCGAGTAGGTGCCTACCTTATCTTGTGTCGATTGTTACAGATGGTTCTTGACCTGACCAATAATCAGTTTTTCCTTCTTTTCCTGGTCTGAGCTGCAGTAATTTTCATTATTTCATCACTGACCCATACGCATGATATGCCCGCTCAGGAAGCTGCGCAGCAGGTAGAAGATAAAGTCGATAGTGTTGTCAATAAGTTAATAGGAAGTAATGATGAACATGTTATAAAAATAAAAGAAATAAGTTGACCGTCATGATATAAGGCTCCTGAGGGGTTTTAAGCTTTACCCAATAACCCCAAATCCTTTTTCTACATCGTGATAGACGGTGAGTTGTTTTTCGTCGATAACTCGCAAGATATTGCTTACTTGGCTAAGGAAGTCTCTATCGTGAGAGATAATAATACTCACTCCCGTAAATGATTGTAACATCAGCGTGATACTTTCCTTCGAGAGAATGTCTAAGTGATTGGACGGTTCGTCCATGATGATGACATCAGGTTTCTGAAGAAGCATTTTGGTGAGTGCTACTTTCGCTTTTTCTCCTCACGAGAGGGTAGCTATCTTTTGTTGCGCTTTTTCAGCAGAAACGGAAAGTGATCATAAAATTCACAAAATTTCTTTCATGCTCGTGCCTGGTCAGAGGAGTTCGTCAATGATAGAATTTGTTCCGGTCATCGTATCGACGATCTGCCCGTACGATCAGATAATGAGTTCTGGATATACTTTACATGATCAGTGGAGTAATGCTTGTTCTCATAGGACTGATTTGATCAAGGTAGTTTTCCCCACTCCATTCTTTCCGATGATACCGATCTGCATATCTTTCGTGACGACAAGCTTTTTTGGTAGTGTAACAAGCGGTTCTTGATAGCCTATTTGTGCTTCGTGAAGGGTAAGAATAGTTTCAGGAAGTCTTTTTTCATGACGTTTGATACTGATCTGTCTTGCTGTATGCATATCTTCTGGTGCGGTAATCTTTTCGACTTTATCGAGCTGTTTGATACGACTTTGTACTTGGGTAGCTTTGCTGGCTTTGTAACGAAATCTATTGATAAACGCTTCTTGTTGCTCGAGATATTTTTGTTGACTTTTAAACTCTTTGGACTGTTGTTCGTAGGCAGCGATTTTTTGGTCGAGGTAGTCGTCGTAGTTACCTTTGTGCCAGTTTAGTTTGTAATCTGCTATTTCAATCACTTCATCGAAAACAATATTCAGAAATCTCTTATCATGCGAGATGCAAATAAGTGTCTTGCCTCGCGCTGTACAAAATTGTTCCAAGAAAACGATTCCTTCTATGTCTAGATGGTTGGTAGGTTCGTCGAGAATAAGGAGATCGACTTCTTGCAGGAGAAATTTTGCTATCTGCACTTTGGTTTGTTCTCCTCCGCTGAGCTGATCGAGATGAAAACTTCTTTGCTCTGGAGTAAATCAAAATGCTGACAAAATGCTTGTCTGAAGATCATACATCACAAATCCATTGTGCATGACCAGTCGTTCAGTGATCTCAGCCTGTTCTTCGACCAGATGAATACTATCTGGATCGTGTGCATCGAGGAGTTTCTCGATAGTAGCAAGACGATCTATACGAGTCGTGACCTCAGGAAGCGTCGCAAGCATCTCTTCACTCAGGGTGCGATTTTTATTTTCCCAGAAAATATCTTGTGACAGAAAGCCGATCTTTACGTTTTTGGATAGGGTGATTTCTCCATGGTCTGTTTCTTCACGTCATAGGAGAAGTTTCAAGAGCGTAGATTTGCCGGCACCATTTTTCCCGATGAGCGCAACCTTACTTCCAGACATGATCTGTGTACTTGCTTGCTCAAATAGTATCGTCGATCCGAGTTGTTTGCTGAGATCTTTTATGGTGATGATGGGTTGATTCCCTGTTTCTCTTCATCAGGTGAGGAGTCGTTTGGGGAGTGAACTGAAACGGTTTTGTTTTTTCGTCGGAGTGTCATCAAGCAGATCTATCTCAAACATCGTACTGAGGTATTTCAGGAGAATCGGTAGCTTGCTTGTTTCTTTTGTCTTGGATCACATCTGCAACACACGTTCTTCACACAGATCGAGAAGTTCTTCATGTGAAAATACTTCCTGTTCAGTAGACATGCGTTCGAGGTAGGGGATGAGTTCGGTTTTTATATGTTCAGGTAGGGTCATACAATCTAACAAAATTATCAAAATCAACTTTTAGTATATAGTACTTTTCAAATATCTCATATTGAGAGAGAGTTCTACCTACATTCCACCGTTTGTAACATCACGATCTCTCCCATTTCGACTTGGTAGTTTGGTTTCGTCCGCTCGATGACATATTCCATAGAAGCTGAAGTAAGTGGATTGGCTGGATGTTGCTCATTTCGGGTACGACATTGTCGCTGAAGGTAGTCAGGTCTGTATATTCCATAAGGTTTTCCTCGGTAGTTGAGAAAAAGTTTACGTCGTTTTTCTGATGGATAGAGGCGATCGAAATCCGCCGGTTTAGTGTAAACGACTGGATCTCACGGTACGAGAAGATTTACTCTTTGTTCACTTTTTGTTTTTCCACTAACAACAAACCATCCGTCATCCTCGAGAGGATAGGGAGCAAACATACTCCAGTACTGATCAAGTCTAAACATAAATCCATACTTATTCAACGTGGTGGGAAAATAGTCATCTCGTCTATTAAAGTCTGTCGTTCTAAGATTCCAAGCGGTGATATACAGCAAACAGCTAATGAGAAAAGCTGATTTCCAGTATGACCTTACTCGATATGGTTCAGATGAAGTATAGGTTTCTGGTTTGAAAAACAATGACCGAAACTGAGTGGGTAACAAGACTGCTCGAGCAATCGCACACGTTCGTTGGAAATGTCCTAACTTCATGCTCAATACCATACCCATATGTACGGCAATAAACGCAAGACAAGCAGAACTTCTCCATCAATGTTGCTTCCGCGGAACGAGAAAAAGTAGTACTCCCCATCATTCTAAGTGGGATCGACTCCAGGTAATGGTGCGTAATAGCCCAGGAAACTGATAGAGTCGAGTTCAGAATCACGTCCTAAGCATATCGATACTGAGTGCAGTATACGTTGCTGTGTATTCACTTTTTCGTTGGGGATCTGTTTTGACGATATAATTTCGTACATAGATAGAGGCTACTTGCACGACAAGGGCGACCGTTGCTCGGGAAAAAAACGTAGGATCAGCTGGTTTTGGTTTGTTTTTTCGGTCGACACTTCGTCGTACATTTGTCGGGAGAAACATTGCCCAGAAGAGCAGGACTCTCATCACTGAATCAGCGCCGCTGTTTATGATAGGATTTCTTGCGTTGAGACTACAAAAGAATGCCCAGACGAGGATGTGCATCCATCTACTTTGCCATCATATGAGGAGACAAAAAGCAAGTGCATAGTTTATGATCAGAAGGGTGACTTGTCGTCGGTACGCTCATGAGATACTATGAAACGATCGCATATTTTCTCCTGGATAGTTTGCAAGAAGGAGATCGGTAGGAAGAATGCCTGCATCGGTAAAAAAGGCACGAAGGTCAAGCGCTCCCATAGTGAGATCGGTAATGACAATGATCGCAAGTCATATTCTAAAAAGAGCAAGCGCTCTGAGATCCAAGGTGAAAATAGCACGAATTCGTTTTTCGATTCGAGGAAATATCTTTGTGGAAATAGTTTGTTGTTCTCTATTCATGATCAAAAAAAAGTACCTATATGCATAGGTACTCTTTTCACTATATCTTGCAAGTCTAATCGGTCGTGAAAGACTCATAAATTTCTTCTTCGATACCTTGGGTAGTCTCAAAGTTTTCTGCTTGTTGGTGACTCAAAAATGTATTTGCAAAGGCTAAGGTAATCATTTCATCTGCTTCATAGATATAGTGATCTACATTTACTAGTGTAGCAAGACTGATATCTTCCATCTCACCAAGTGAGGTAAGTGAAGAAATATGTTTAATAAATGCTTGATGATGATTTTTTAGTACTTCCACAGCTCTTATAAGTTCCTCGTAGTTTCCTTGTTGCTCTTCATGAATGAAACTCAAGTGTCTGCTGATTTGTAACTGTGTCGTTACTATTTCTTCATAGATTTTTTTAGATTGTTCATCAGAACTTTCTCTGAGATCAAGCAGATCACGGCGTATATTTTTGATCGCTTTGATTGCTTTTAGCGTACTATAGATACTGGTTTCTATATTGTGTAATTGTTTTGTACTAGATTCTGTCATCTTAAATTGTTTCAAACGTCAGACGACAAGTAGGAGTTTATTGGCAATTTCTTTGGTACTTTCATAGAGTTTTATATGTTGTTCTTTGTCCCATACAACACACTCTTTGAGTCATTGTTCTACAGTAAAATCAGATTTTTTGACCATATTTTCAGTAATTCAGTTGATGTAGTTAATATATGCTTGTCATTGATGTACAAGTGTCTTGGTGTCTTCTGCCAATGCCATCAATGCTGCTGATGCAAACGATGGATTGTCTAGTTGATTCAAGCTATCAGTATGTAGTGCGAGTTTATCACTTTTTGCATCAGGGAGCATTCGTCTTACCAACTTAGTAAATGGAATAAGAAAAAATCAAAACAAGAGTGAAGTAGATGCATTATAGACTACATTCCATACAGCACTTCACAAGACGGGATTGTCTACTAATCAAAAAACATAATTGACAAGCCAAATATATTGGTAAAAAAAGACAATTCAGAAAACAGTTGAAAAGACATTGACGAGCACATGTGCCAAAGCAACTTGTCTTTTGGTACGTATTCATCATAGAGAGCCAAGAACAGCGGTAAATGTGGTTCATAAGTTGGATCAGATCGCGATGGCAATAGATGCTGGAAAGGTGATGATTCCTGCATCTAGTGCAGTCAGTGCCATGATACCAAGTGCACCACTTGATTGAATAACTACGGTGACGATGATTCCTAGAAGTCAAAATCATCGGAGACTCATGTCTTTGTATGATGCAAGATCAAACGTATCTTTGATTGTAGCGACACTATCTTTCATCCAATCCAAACCGACAAAAAGCAATCAAAATCCTACGAGCAATCTTGCTGCTCGTAATCGTTTTTCGTTTTTCAGAAAAATCATGGCAAATCACCCTACTGCAATCAGTGGCATTGCAATCATTGATATTTTGAACTCACCAAATCAGATCAATGCAGTCAACAATGGAAGCATAGGTGATCAGATGTTTGCTCAGAAGATTACTCAGATAGCATTTGGTAGTTGCATGACTCATGCTCATACGAATGCAAGAATCAGGAGACTAACCAGGCTACTACTTTGCATAACAGTGGTTGTCCATGTTCCTGTCCAGATTGCCATCCATCATGTTTTGGTGTATTTTTGGAGAAGAAATTTAAGTTTCTTTCCTCACAGAAAGTTGATTGCTTGTTCGAAGATGCTCATACCATACAGCAGAATACCTACCCCAGCAAGAAGTTGTCGAATATTGAATTCCATGTGAAAGAGTGGAAAGATAAAGGTTATAGGTTATATACTAATACTGAATATTTCTTCGAGTTTTTGATAGTCAACATATGCTTGAGAGAGTCCATGCTGGGTTGAAATCAGTGAGGGAATATCTATCTCAGGTACTTGTACTGCAGCAGTAATGACAGGAATAAAGCTTTGCTGTAAATCTAAAAGTGGTGGTGATGTCTCTTTGTCGACCGTATGTTGGAGTATTTGTTCTTCAAGATGGGTGATAAGTTCAGTAAATATCGGTTGTTCTGCATGACGGAGATCCTCAAAGTTGCTAGAAATGTTTTTGTATGCTTTTGCTGTATCGGTAAGTAATTCGAGAAGGGACTCTATTTTTTTCATTTTACTTACATCTGATCTCGTGAGTGATGACTCTTGTAACGGAATGAGCTCATTATATAAGAAATCAATATCGTTTTTTAGTAGATGATACTGTTCAAGACGCTGTTCCTCTGTATATATTTTTGTTATATATGCCTCGGTCGAAAGATCATATTCTCTGTTTATGATAGAATAGATATAATTTTGAAGTTCTTTTTTTAGAAACTGGCAATCATCGAGCAGAGCGTTGAGTTGGATTCACAAGGTGTCTCTAACCGGTCATATTCATCTAAACTTTTCTATCATAAAGCGGTGTTGTTGTCCTGTCTTTTGTGGAGTGAGGTATTCTATGAAACGAGTAAACAAACGAGGAAAGAATATAAATGGAATTGCAGTAATGATATTGAATACGGTATTGAACCATGCGGTAGCGAGGACATTGTTGCCTACATATCACAGGTGTAGAGCAAGTCGATCTGCACAGAATCGTCTGAATCGTGCAAAGAAAATGATCCCAAAAATCGCCGCAAAGACGTTCTGAAAAAAATGCGCAAGAGCTACTTGTTTGTGTGCTCTCGATCACCCAAGTGCTGCAGTGAGTGCAGTCATAGTCGTCCCTACATTTGCTCATATGATAACGGCGAACGCTGGTCAAAGCGTAATGATTCCTCCATTGAGCGCCGCAAGGGTGATGATTTGCATAGCTGCTTGTGAGTGGAGCAATGCAGTGATTAGTAATCCTACAAAACCAAATGCTCGTAGATTATGGTACTGCGTAAGGTCAACGCTCTTAGCTAGTATATCGACACTTCCTTTCATATAATCTAATCCAATGAATAAGAGTCAGATACCAATACAAATATGAGATACATAAAGCCATGTTTTATTTTTGGTTACCATATGAATGACTCATCACACCGCGATCAACGGAAGTGCATATTTCGCGATTTTAAATTCACCAAATCACATATACGCTACCCAAAGGGAATTGAGTGTCGTTCCTATATTTGCTCAGAGGACGACTCCTATCGCATTTTGTAATCATAAGAGTCCAGCTCAGACGAATGCGACGAGAAGTAGTGACACAAACGTACTACTTGTGGTCAGTGCACTGATTCGTGTTCCTGCTCGGAGTCATTTGACTAGTGTTTTGGTTTGTGCTTCTAGGAGACGTTTGAGATGTCTCCCTCATCGAGACTTGATTGCTTCTTCAAAGAGATATAGTCAAAACATAAGCAAACCTGCTCATGCTAAAAATTTTCGAAATAAAGGAAGATAGGTTTCCATAAGGAGAAGAAGTAAGTGAACGTATTATGATTTTTTTGGTTGGTTTTTATCTCGTTGTTCTTTTTTTCACCATCGATTGATGAAGATGAGTATCCCGAAGAAGAGTATGATGAGTAGTACTCATCGAAAGAGGAGCGGTTTGAGTCGAACTCGCATATTATCCCTTGCAGATTGTACTCTCACTGCGACTTTGGTCAATGCGTATCGCACAAGAATCATGAAAACAAAAACCATCACTCATATGATGATTCGATAACTTTTCGATTCGTGCTGTTCATCGATATTTTCTTGCGAGACCATAGAGGGAAGAAGAAGATTGAAGAGAATTCATATGTCTCAAGTGTACTGAAATTCCTCACAAATTGCAAAAAAGTCTAGTAGATTGTACTAGACTTTTTGCGAAAGAGAGATGATATATAGATGGTTTTATATTCTGCGATTTATACCTGTTTTTTTATTTTCTCTCCTAGTGATCATACTTCATTTGCGATGTTTTCTGCATCACTTCGTAATTTTCCTCCTCAGTCTTTTAGTTTCGTGAAATCGTCGAGATGAATACCATCTTTTTTTACGTCAGCAAGAAGTTTTGATCAACTGTTTCTCAACTCTTTTGTTTTAGAAGCAATTGTTTTGCTTTTACTGACTGTATCTCATCGATTTCTGATGATACGATAGGTTTTTTGTAAGAGTTCAAAAAAAATCATGACGTGTTTAAGAGTAGGTAAAGTCTATCGTATTGCTTGGACGATATACCACGTATGCAATATACTAACGCTCAGCTTGATAAGCAAAGAGAGTCATGAACCAAGAAAACTTCATCGAGCTGCACGTCGCGCGTGCTTGTTGTCTTTTTTTTGTCGTCGTTCTCCGAGAAATGCTCCTACAAGTGGTCATACAATCAATCATACGGGTGGAAAGAGAAAAAATCAAATTATCGTACCTATGGTTGATCATCGTACTCACGCCTTGCTTCATCCATACTTTTTTGTTCCCAAAATAGGGAGAAAATAATCACTGAGCATAGTGAGTATGGTCAGTCACGTCATGATGATGAGAAAAGTTGCCGACCGATCTTGAGGAGTAAATCGTTGGAGGAGAAAAATTCATATCAGACTCAGAAGCGGTCAGGGAAGGATCGGTAAAATAGATCAGATGATTCATCAGAGACCGAGGAGGAGTGCGATAATTGAAATGAATGTTTGCATCTATCTTGATAACTAAAGGTTACGTACTTCTTGCTTGAACAAATTCCCTTTTTCTACGAATCCAGACCAGACAGAAAAACTAGGTGATCCGCATGAGAGGAGTGCAATAGATCATGGGGCAGTATGCTGTGCAGCTCGAACTACTGCATCGTGCATGGATCTCGTACGAAGTGTATTTATTTTTCCTTTTGTTTCTTCATCAAGTAACTCGAAAAGCAACTCTCCCGAATCTGGAAAAAGAACGAGATGACGAATACCATAGTCGTGAATTTTTGTTGCCACGAGTTGATGATCGTATTCGCCACGTATTCCTCCATAAAAGAGCGTGTCTATTTTCGTTCCGAAACTATCGATCGCAGCACAGGTTGCTTGTGGTGTAGTTGCGATAGCATCATTGTATCGGATGATATCGTGGTATGTGCCTACGAGTTCTAGTCTATGTTCTAGTCATCAAAATGTGTGGAGTACCACGTGGAGATGTTGTATATCGATACCGAGAAGCGAACAAATACCAATCACAGCACATGCATTTTCTCTGTTATGTTCTCCGACGAGAAGCATTCCTTCGTCAGTAAAGAGTTTTTTTTCGTTGTTTCTGAATCGTCCGTCGTGTCGGCTATATGATCATCTGTTTCCGTATATTACTTTATTTTCTGGTAATTTCATTTCTGGAAACTGTTCTTTGATCGTTGACTCTGCCTGAGCTCAGATGAGGTGTTGTGTTGCATGATCGAGTAAGAGCATTTTGGCACGTGCGTACGGTTCATATCAGCCATGTTCTGCTGTATGCGTGCTATATAAGGTATTGAAAATTGCTATACTTATTTTCCTTCCTGACCAGTCGCTAAAGACTGACTCTATCATGAAACTAGAGAGTTCATAGACAACGATATCAGGAGGAGAAGTTCGGTCGATCAGATCGAGAACGGGTTTGCCGACATTTCCTGCGAGGAGGACATTTTTTTCTGCGTGCTGTAAGGTAAGATAGGTGAGTGTGGAGATAGTTGATTTCCCCTTGGTTCAGGTAATTCAAATGACTGTGCCAGCATAGTTTTCAAGAAAATATTCGGTTTGAGAAATAAACGGCAGATCTTTTAGTGGTTGTTGTGTGGACTGTTCTATAAGTGTTTTTGTAATTCCAGGAGATCTCCAGATACAGTCAAACTGTTCGAGGTTGTCGAGATAGCTTGCTCATAGTTGTCCTTGCACACCTTCAGGTAGAGGAGTTTGCTTGTTTTTATCTAGGATGTTTATATACCTACTTGGTACTCATTGTGCACGCAAAAAACGATAGGTCGATTGACCTTCTAGTCCATATCACAGGATTGCTATATGTTTTTTATTTTGCAGATCTGTGTGTTTCATATATATCATGCGAGTAAATGATTTGTTTGCAATATAGTGCTTTTTGGATAAGGTGCAAATGATTTAGTATGAATTCATATGGATGATAGGAGTCTTTGATAGTGGGTTGTGAGGAGTACAAACGTTGCAGTATTTACGTACATCTTTGCCTACGTATGATTTTTGTTACTTGGGCGATACTGTGTTTGTTCCGTATGGTGAAAAATCTGGCGTACGAATTCGTGATCGTACCTTTCTGTGTCTAGAATGGTTGTTTGAACAATGATGTACTCTAGTAATTTTGGCGTGCAATACGGCAAGTGCATTTGCTCTTCGTGAGCGACAAGAGACATTTCCTGATCGTAAGGTGTTGTCCGTAACGGTCCCTGGCGTCGAAGCAATTATTTCAAGAGGTTTTCATTCACCATTGCTTTTGGCTACTAGAGTGACGATCGAAACACATATTTATGAACTGGTACGTCAAAGAGCTTTCCCCGAGTATGGTATCGATCGATATACGCAGATAGGAACGTGACGAGTAGATGCACTGGAGAGTTGAAAATCACCAGCAACTATGCGTAATTTGGTGGAAGAAGTACACCTTGACCGTTTTCACAGTTTGATAGATTGTATTGTCTTGTGATGTACGCACTATCCACTACTGAAAGGTATTATTGCACAGATTCTTCCTGATGTCCCTATACTTGATCCTGCATACGAATCTGCACAACAGCTGATTGTCTATCTTTCCCGTCATCCTGAAGTAGACATCTCTTGTCAGAAAAATGGTTCAGTATCTCTGCGGATTACCTGAGAGGGTGCACACTTTTCAGAAAGAATATTTCTCTTGTGGTGACTATCTGCCGATGTTCATCAACTATCTCTTTAGTCTGTGATTACATTGATTGTGCTGTGACTTACGGGATATCTTCATTTGTGATAATCTGAGTTTACTAAAAAAATCTCACGTGGTGAGACTTTTTTGTTTTTAGTTGATCTATTGGTTACTGAGCTGCCCCTGTATCTACATCAGTCACAGTAGGTTCATTTTCTGCCACGAAAACTTCAGGTGCTACTACTGGAATTTTTTCATTCATCATGTTTCTTCTTCAGTAATCGTCGTCATCATCATCCCAGTTGCCAAACATTTTTACTCAGCGAGTTCTTGCATTTCTTTGTCGAGTTCACGAAGGAGTTCTGGCGTATCACCAAAAGCTTCTAGTCTATCGAGAAGGTTTTGAAATTTACCAAGTTCTTCAGCTTGTTCTTTACTATATCGAAGTCCAAGCTCCATGACCATAAAATTACCTTCATCAAAAGCTGCTTTCGTGAGTGCTTGGCATTGTTTTGTGATTTCTACTTCGTGCGCATACCCATCGTGAATAATTTCAGGAAGGCTAGAAAATGATTCTTTGGGAACACCCAATGCAGGAGTCTTTGGTTGAATTCAATGCATGAGCAACATTTCTTTTGCTTTGTCTGCATGAATGAGTTCTTCTTTGCTATATTTGCTCATGAGTTTTGCAGCACCGAGGAATCATTTATCTTCTGCTCGCATAGACATAGCGAGGTATGTTCTAGAAGACTGTTCCTCTTGCTGGATACGATGCTGGAGTAAATCGATAATCGTCGAACTCATAAAAGGATTTACTTTGTTCATGATCGTGGAAAGTAACTAAAACAGTAAGACTATCTTACTTATTTATAGTATAGACTGACGAAAACGAATAGCAAGAGGAGTATTTTTTCATTTTCTTACGAAACAATCAGTAATCAATTCTCTGACGATTTTTGATGACCGGACGAGAGGATTACTGAGTAAAAGGTATCAAACATCAATATACTTGATGCTTTTATCAGGACTCATGATGAAGTTGCTGAAGACAAGGTTAGGGTTTGCTTTAGGTAACTCACTAGCGTTCACAACTACACCATTTCGTCAATACATATCAAAAAAAATCCCAGTTTCCTCTTCCATACGCATTCACTTTTCTAATATTTTGAGAAAATTCTTCAATACTTTCTTATCTTCAGCAAGGCGGTTTGTTGTCAAAATCTCTCACTTACAAAATGCTTGTTCTACTTTGTATCATAAAAAAGATTCCTCATTTTTCAGTATACTTGTTTCTGGAATATCATCTCAGAAATATTCTTGGTGTATATAAAGCGCTGTTGCTAATTTTTTTTTCGTTTCGCCAACTACTCTTGTTGTCCATTTTGGATACTTGGTTACGGTTTTTGGACTAGTGTGTACAACGTTGTTAAAAAATCAGTTCTTTAAAGGTCTTGAGATAAAACCCATCTGCACATATGGGTAAAGCATTAAATTTACTAGGGATTATAAACTACGAATAAATGGGAAGCGATAAAATATCTACAAAAGTAGAAATTTACTAGGGATTATAAACGACAGTCAGTACAAGCAGAGAACCGCCCAATCTACAAAAGTAGAAATTTACTAGGGATTATAAACTATTGAATTGAATTAGAAAAACAGTGAGAATCTACAAAAGTAGAAATTTACTAGGGATTATAAACCAGGATGGACAGTTTCTTGATTGCACAATCTACAAAAGTAGAAATTTACTAGGGATTATAAACTCGATCCTAGCTAATTATGACGATCTAGCGTTAATCTACAAAAGTAGAAATTTACTAGGGATTATAAACATATATCAATCATCCTCAACAATCGCTGTTATCTACAAAAGTAGAAATTTACTAGGGATTATAAACCCGTTTGACGTTGGACAAGTTCCAAATATCTACAAAAGTAGAAATTTACTAGGGATTATAAACAATTCAGAAGCAATTCTTTCATGATTGAAATCTACAAAAGTAGAAATTTACTAGGGATTATAAACTTGCTTTTTGGACTCATGCAAGACTTGTATCATCTACAAAAGTAGAAATTTACTAGGGATTATAAACTTATTATTTTGCAAATTATGGAACAGATTTTATCTACAAAAGTAGAAATTTACTAGGGATTATAAACATTATAAACCTCTATGACACGGCGACAACGAAAAGCCTAATCTACAAAAGTAGAAATTTACTAGGGATTATAAACCCCAATGAAACATTACGACACCTCTGACCAATCTACAAAAGTAGAAATTTACTAGGGATTATAAACCTGAAAAGAATCGAAGCCTTGCTTGCTTCGTATCTACAAAAGTAGAAATTTACTAGGGATTATAAACTTATTCAAGATATAGCTGCGACAGTCAATCTACAAAAGTAGAAATTTACTAGGGATTATAAACTGGAAATTTGAAGTATGACGCTATAAAAATCTACAGAAGTAGAAATTTACTAGGGATTATAAACGCAATTTTGCACAACACATTTATTTGAAAAAATCTACAGAAGTAGAAATTTACTAGGGATTATAAACTACTGTTCCTATGTTGGGTAGAGCAGGATCTACAGAAGTAGAAATTTACTAGGGATTATAAACTTCTCACTGCACACGCGATCAAGCGTTGCGAATCTACAGAAGTAGAAATTTACTAGGGATTATAAACAGGAGCAAGCAGACAAGACCTTGAAGAAGCATCTACAGAAGTAGAAATTTACTAGGGATTATAAACATGGAGATTTTATCTTCTATGCTTTTATCTACAGAAGTAGAAATTTACTAGGGATTATAAACGTGGAGAACAATGAGAAGTACAAAGCAATGTATCTACAAAAGTAGAAATTTACTAGGGATTATAAACCAAAGACAAATACAAAAGTCAGGCATAGATCTACAAAAGTAGAAATTTACTAGGGATTATAAACCGTTCTCTCCTGATGCTCCTCTATCTACATATCTACAAAAGTAGAAATTTACTAGGGATTATAAACTTGTCGCACGTTGACTTCTCCAGGGTTGTTCAATCTACAAAAGTAGAAATTTACTAGGGATTATAAACGCGTTGCACTTGCTGCGCTTTGATGACTCTCATCTACAAAAGTAGAAATTTACTAGGGATTATAAACGCAAAGTTGCAGGATTTGTATATTTTGTTCATCTACAAAAGTAGAAATTTACTAGGGATTATAAACTTAGACATACTCGGCATACAAACTATGTATCTACAAAAGTAGAAATTTACTAGGGATTATAAACAGGTGTGATTTATCGAGAGGATATCAATATCTACAAAAGTAGAAATTTACTAGGGATTATAAACTCATGGGTAGGGAAATTGAGAGAAAGAAAATCTACAAAAGTAGAAATTTACTAGGGATTATAAACTGTCTTCTTTCTTTTGACTATCTGAAATCTACAAAAGTAGAAATTTACTAGGGATTATAAACCACAGTATGAAATTTGAGGAATTTTACGCGTATCTACAAAAGTAGAAATTTACTAGGGATTATAAACCAATACCTACATTGCTTACACTTTGGAGATCTACAAAAGTAGAAATTTACTAGGGATTATAAACTGGTTGGAAAGCTATTGAAGACAAGGATTTATATCTACAAAAGTAGAAATTTACTAGGGATTATAAACTGTGTTGATTCTGAACAAACAGAATAATCTACAAAAGTAGAAATTTACTAGGGATTATAAACCAAAGATGTTTGGAGTAACAGAACAAGAAGATCTACAAAAGTAGAAATTTACTAGGGATTATAAACTACAACCGTGACCTCATCACCTTTATAATAATCTACAAAAGTAGAAATTTACTAGGGATTATAAACTCGAAGCAAGAGACATGATGCTCAGCGATCTACAAAAGTAGAAATTTACTAGGGATTATAAACGTCAGCACCTGTGAGGTCTGCATCTCATCTACAAAAGTAGAAATTTACTAGGGATTATAAACTTTTTTTCTGCAAAAGCATCTCTGTATCTATCTACAAAAGTAGAAATTTACTAGGGATTATAAACCTAAAAGCTCTCAATACCGATGTATCCAAAGATCTACAAAAGTAGAAATTTACTAGGGATTATAAACAGCAACCAAATCTCTTGCAAAGCATGCCAATCTACAAAAGTAGAAATTTACTAGGGATTATAAACTTGCCCAAAGGCTTACTTTTTCAGTCATGTGGATCTACAAAAGTAGAAATTTACTAGGGATTATAAACCTAGGTCTTGGCGGGTGTCTGCTCTAACATCTACAAAAGTAGAAATTTACTAGGGATTATAAACACTTCAGTTTTTCGGATTGTCATCACATCTACAAAAGTAGAAATTTACTAGGGATTATAAACGATTGCGATCTGTCGCATTTTCAATCATATCTACAAAAGTAGAAATTTACTAGGGATTATAAACCGAGTGATCCTTCAACTTCGATCTTGATTTATCTACAAAAGTAGAAATTTACTAGGGATTATAAACTGCAGATTTGGCTGTATAGAAGATTTTCAGAGCATATGCATCTCGCAGTGATGCTCTGAAATGGCAGTTCATTCCATACACGGAATTTATAAAGACTAGGGGTTTACAATTTTGTAAACCATAGGTACAATCCATAGGGT
>Ga0163148_10001952_pt1 | contig 25794 bp, 29 predicted proteins | sample OliLakLV19MP7P2_FD_148606 | JGI IMG/M metagenome (GOLD analysis project Ga0163148, IMG submission 148606) | Freshwater microbial mat bacterial communities from Lake Vanda, McMurdo Dry Valleys, Antarctica- Oligotrophic Lake LV.19.MP7.P2 | ecosystem: Environmental > Aquatic > Freshwater > Lake >... | reverse complement strand
TGATTTATTCCTTAACCTCTTTTGATATTGGTTCTCCTTTCATATGTTTGTATATATTATTTGTTAATTATACAAGAATGGTGTCAAAAGTTTGGGGGGCCATGATCTTCTCGGTGGCTTCTTCCAACTTTTCCATTCTGAGCTGGCTTACCCGGATCAATCAAATAATGAGTGACCCCCTGCGAAGCACAAAATTGATCTAACACATGAATTGTCTTTACCGTCATGTCGCTCCTTTTTGTCATACGAGTATAGTAATTAGTGAAGATTGATCTATTGTCTGTTTTAATGGCTTGGATTTTGTAATCAAATTTCAATATCACTTCTTTTAAAAACAAGATTGAGCGATGATTCGTTTGTTCATCATACACAGCTAGATACCTCCACATGGAAGCGCAATCAATGGCTGTATTTGGAATGGCTGTGATTGTGGGGTTTGCGAAGTGTGCGGTCTGGGGTCTTGCCCTCGGAACGCTCGTGGTCATAGTTATGCTGATCATAAGCAGCATCTGGGGGCTTCCGGGCGGTCGGGAGAAAATCCTGCGACAGCAGGATGAAGGCCGGTTGCGAGCGGGACTGAAAACCGCAACACCGATGGCTGCTCCCTAGGGGCCGTACGAAGTACGGGGAATTCTCTATCCTAGGGTTTGGACTGAGACGTATCCGATCCCTCGGGGGTGGGTGCTCGAGTTTGAGACGGGAGATAATGATGTGTACGTTCGTCGGGTTCGGTTCTATGTCACGAACGGGACGTACTCTACCTCCTTGTGTGCACCATGAGGTAGAGTAAACCGTAACGATGTTAAGGGGGTGGTATTCTGCATTCCACATCGACAACCGACAGGGTGGTATCAAGTTAGTTGCCGCTCTTTTTTGTGCATTTTTTAATGAATTAAAAAACCAAACCGCACGACTCAAAACTTAAATTCCCAAATACGGAAACAAAGACTTGGAGATTCCAAACGTACCAAGTAAAATGCTAATAATGCCATAGACAGAAACCATGATAAGAATCCCTACAATCCCCCACACCAAATTTCGTTTTCCTGTTTCCCTTCCCTCATCAGTATTAGATGTTCCTATAAACTGCACAATACCCCAAAAGAAAATAACAAGCGCAACCACAAACATAAGCCCAACAAGAGGCTGAAGAATGTGGATAACAATATTTCCCAGAAATTGTTCAATGGTCATGATATGCTATTTTGTAGGAATGCACGAACAAAACTAATACGCGCAAGAAACTATTAAAGAAACTGTCAGAAAAACTAGAAGTTGTTGATCTTTGGAACACTTATGCCATCAGTCTTTTCAAGGTTGATAGCCTTACCGATAAATCCTGTAAGACCCCATACCGATGATGCGACAAAGAGTGCGACAAGACCCCATAGCATCCTCTGTCGTCCAGAAGTTCGTTTTTCGTCATCACCAGAGTTGAGTACAAACTGTGCAAGACCCCAGAAGAAATACACAAGGATAAGTGCGAAAACAATTGGGATAATATTAACAACAACATTTTTTACCCCCGTGACAATGTCTAAAATATTTTCAAGATTTTGAGCTGATACAAATGCTGGAGCTAAGAAAAACGCTCCGATAATAACTTTTTTCATTGGAATACGTAAATAAATAATAAATTTAAAACTACACGATAATCATACTATTAGGGTCACTCAAACACAACCGCTCATGTGAATAGTCCTCTTTTTACTATTGCTAAAATGGGGGGCCCCACCGTAAACTTCCTCCCTGACCGATGCCTAAATTTTGCCCAATAAAGTACAGGATCCCCCACACCGAAACCATTACAAAAAGCGCGATGATACCCCAAAACATAAGTCGCCTTCCCTCTACTCGTGCCTCGAGTTCGCCTGCATTAAGTACAAACTTTGCCATGCCCCAAAAAAACACCAGTAAAACGATAGCGGCAACGACACCTGTGAGTAGATTTACTAAAGAACGTGCAATATCCAAGAGTTGAAACAAATTGGTTACCTCCTCTGCTGAAACAATTGCTGGTAACAACCACAAAAACGCTGCCAAAAAATATTTTTTAGAAATGAGTGTTTTAAAAATTAACATAGAATTAGCATGGTGAGACATTGATTTTAGTCGGGAGAAAATGGAAGTTTAGGAATACCAAATGGATGAACTCCCACACCACCACCAAATAGATCTTGGAAGAAGAAGAATACGATACCCCATATAGACATCATTACAAAAAGCGCAATGATACCCCAAAACATAATATTTTTTGCATCGTCGCGTACTGTTTCACTAGCTGTATTATTAACAAACTTGACAAGACCCCAAAAGAAAACGAGAAGTGCGCAGGCTGCAAGAAGTGGCACAAGTCTTGCAAAAAATTCAGCAAAAATACATACTACCGATCTAAAATCGGGAGGTGGCAATGGACAGCCTATAAAAAACTCCCCGCCACCAACAAAGCCAAATATTGTTGCAGAAACAATAAGTGGTGGAGAGAAAGAAAAGACTACTATCAAAACAAACATGCATGCTAAAAATTTTTTCATATTTTTTTCAAAGGAATGGTTAGATTGGATTACACAGCTCCGGAATATTTCCTCCAGAGATTTGGCAAAGCGTACCTTTGATAGCGCTTGCAATTGCCCATGATCCAAGAAGTATTACCGTACCGATAACAACCCCTAAGAATGTTTCTTTTGCTTTTTTAAGCTTGTCTTCACTACCAAGCGCTGTTGCAAATAAATAGCCGGCATAAATGATAAAAAACACAACAACGATAGAGCCCATTGGAAATACAATGTTGGTGAGTACAAAATACACAAAACCATACAAACTATCAGTGTATGGTGTGCCACCAAAAGGATTAGGGAATTTTGTACCGCCCGTGCTTAAACCGTCTGTATTATTCCATACCTCATATTCAACACCATACACAACAGAAACCATACTCACCATAGAGAGCCCGAGCAGTAGAAAAAATCCTGAAACATACGATACAAATTTCATACTAGTATTATATTTTTTATAGTTCATAAAGTCGAGCTTGTTTTATTGGCGCACTTATTTAATCCATGAAAAACCTGACGCTAAGAAAAAGGTGATTACACGCACAATAAGCCACGCCGTAAGAATAAAAATAAATCCCCACATTACTTTCCAAAAAATTTCTTTTGCTTTTTCTATTTTCCCCGCGTTACCAGCTGAGGTGAGGTATAAAAATCCAGCCCATGCAAATGCAATCGCTGCAAGCGGTATAGAAAGCATTACCAAAAATGTAATGATGTTCCTACCAAGTGTGAGCAAATCATCAAAATCACATTGATTACTTTTTTTAACAGCTCCGATTGTACCCTCTTCAGACGTGGAAGTAGTATTTACAATTTTCCCACATGGAACAAGACCATCCGTAAAAATACTTCCCTGTGCAGAAGCGGTCGAAGGAGCGACCATAGGAGCAATACATGCAAACACAAATAAGACCGCACAATACAGTGCCGCTGTCTTAGATATTTTTTTAAAAAAAGAAATGTTCATATTTTTTACTCAAGATTCTTACTCAAGATTCTTAAAAAGCGTATCCATTTCAAGCTCTGTACGCTGTACTGAATCAGTTATGGTTCGTCGACCTGCAGTAACAGATTCAATCATCTCTTTGAAAAGAGCGTTTGTCTGTATTTGATCTGGTTGCAACCAGCCTCGAGCTTGTATAGCACTTTCATAGAAAATAGACATGTATGGATCAGCAGGAAGAGTAGCGAGCATATCACGTCGCACTGGTGGAAGTCCTGTAATCGACATAAGCTCAGTGAGAGGTGCTCCACCCACCAAATAAAGCGCTGCTTGTGTTGCCGCTCCTTGATTTGAAGATGCTTTTGGTATCGCAAGAGCTTTCATGTTTCCAAATGTAAGAATTTGAGATGCTCCTTTTGATTGTGGAATTTTTGCAATATCAAAATTAAGATTTGGATTTTTTGATCGTATCTCTTGAACCTCTGATGCATGCCCAATATATACCCCAAGATCACCCGCAATGAAAGCATTTTTTGACGAGGGGAGCGAACGATTCCAAGAATAAAATAACTTAAGAGGATTAGTGAAATCTGTGTAAAAAGTAAGTGCTGCATGTGCAGGCACAATGGGTGATTCAAATTTATTAAGAAGTGTACTCATTATAATATCATTTTGATTTTGAGAAAGCTTTCCTCCAGCTTGCATAATAAGTGTACTCATAAGCTCAGTTGCATGCGAAATGTTTCCATATTCTCCAAGTGCTACAGCACTTTGACGAATATTTAATGCCCCATCTTTTAGGGTAAGGCGTGGCGCAATGTCGTAGAAATCACTCCAAAATTGTGGGGGGGTCGCAATACCAGCATTTGAAAATATTATTCGATTCCAATACATTACAAGCGGATCAATAATAAAAGGAACTCCGAGTATTCCGTCTTTTGTGAGATACAACTCTCCCTCTTCAATAAATGAATTTTTGAAGTCTCGCTCAGAAAGAGTTTTATAGGAAATCGGGGCGAGTTTATCTTTGTGTTTTAAAATAGAATCTTGGGAAAGAAAAAATAAATCTGGCCCCCTACCGAGCGCAAGCGCTTCGATAAAATTCGTTTCAAACGTTGCTGTGTTTTGTTTTATGTAGCGCAACTTTATTCCCATTTCTTCAAGTCCGGCTTTAATGGCCACAGCATTAAAGTCTGCCACTGGAAGCGAACCCCACACTAATAACTCAACATTTCTGTTTTCTCCACCAAATCGCCCGACTGAAAAAAGTAACACCCCAAGAAAAATAAAAGCGGCAAAAATTCCTGTCAGTATGATTTGAAACTTGCTCATGTCTTTCATACTATTGTTTTTTAAAAATTATTCCATAATGATGCGTGCCCGCATTAAACTCTTTATCAACCACAAAACCTTCTTTAAAAAGCTCCCTGCATGCTACAAGAGAAAACACTGACTCAGGGTGAGGGCCAATACCACCAAATGAATCGGTCCAATCTATAACAAACACACGCCCTTCTGGCTTCAAAATACGGTGCACCTCGTTTCGGAATATGTCTTTGTGTTGCAACTGAAACAATAAATTACTTACAATTGCACCATCAATTAGATCGTCTTTTAGACTTGTGCCTCCCATTTTTTCAATATCACCCCATACCACCTCAATATTTGAAAGATGCTCTTTTATTGCGTCATTTTTTATACGCTGAAGTAACTCTTTTTGTACATCTATTGCATATACTTTTCCAAGATCACCAACAGTGCGCGCTGCTAGGAGAGAGTACGCACCCGACCCTGCACCAAGATCTGCAATAGTCATACCGGAATGAAACGCAAATTGTTCGATATTTTTTTTAGGATCAGCAAACATGTGGTCTTATTATAACTAAAAAAAAGACAAAATAATATGTCGGTTGTGTATAGCAAAACCGAGAGTGTATCGAAAAAGCCTCGCGCAGGCGCGACGGCGCCAAGCGGAGCAGAAATCGCAGTAGCGATTTACGCGTGCTTTTGAGAGGCACTCTCGGTTTTGTTTAGAGACAAATGAGAGAAGCGATTTTGTCGCCCTCGCGGAGTTTCATGATACGCACACCCTGTGTTTGTCGGCCAAGATTTGGAATTTCTTTTATATCCACACGCACCACCTGACTTTTTTGAGACATTGATACTACTTCTTGCTCTTCTTCTGTTACAACCTGGGAGCAAATAATATCACCTGTTTTGGGAGTTACTTTAGCAGTTTTAATACCTGAACCACCTCGTTTTTGAATTTTATACTCATCAATAGATGTCTTTTTTCCATATCCATTTGCACTGATCACAAGTAGTTCTGCATTTTTTGAATCTTTCTTTACTATCTGTGCAGTAATAACATGATCGCCTTTTCCAAGTTTGATAGCCCGTACGCCAGCGGCACCGCGACCCATTTCACGAATATCTGATTCTTTAAATCGAATTGATTGTCCTTTTGCTGTTGCAATAACGACGCTGTCACCCTTTGTAACAAATGATGCTGAAATAAGCTTGTCACCAGTAGCAAGAGAAATAGCAATGAGACCGCTTCGACGAACATCGTGGAAATTTTTAGCATTTACTTTTTTAGCAACGCCTTGTTCGGTAACCATAAGCAAGGAGAGTTCTGCAACAGCTTTTGTTTCTTTAGGCATCCCGAGAAGAGACGTAACCTTTTCTTCTACAGCAAGTGAAATGTAATTCATAAGTGATTTACCTTTCGTGGCACGACGTCCTTCAGGAAGATCATACATTTTTATCTGATACGCTTTTCCACGATCAGAGAAAAAAAGTGTATCGCTGTGAGTGCTTGCAGTAAGTAGCATGGATACAAAGTCTTCATCTTTTGTATCAAGATCAATAACACCAACACCGCCCCGCTTCTGGCGTCTAAACTCATCCGGACTGGTCCGCTTCACGTATCCACCGGATGTAAGCACAAGAGCATTTTCTTCATCAGGCACTAAATCTTCTATAGAAATCACCTGCGCGCCTCCTTTCACAACCATCGTTCGTCGCGCATCACCGTATTTTTCACCAATCTCAACAAGTTCTTTTTTGATAATATCCAAAATCATTTTTGGTTTTGCCAAAATTTCTTTTAGTTTCTCAATGAGTTCTTGAGTCGCCCTAAGCTCCTCTTCAATTTTCTTTCGTTCAAGGCCGGCAAGCTTCTGGAGACGCATTTCAAGAATAGCTGTAGCTTGAATATCGGAGAATTTAAATTCCTTTTTCAAACTTCCATGAGCCTCTTCTACCGTCTTGGAAGCGCGAATGAGCTTAATAATTTGATCAATGTGGTCGAGCGCTTTTTTAAGACCAATTAAAATATGTTCACGTTCTTGTGCCTTTCGGAGATCATATTCTGTGCGTCGGCGCACCACTATTTGTCGATGTGAAATGAATTCGCTTAAGAAAGATTTGAGGGCAAGTGTTTGTGGTACTCCATCAACAAGCGCAACGAGATTAAAGTGAAACGCTTCTTCGAGTTGAGTATGTTTGTAGAGAGAATTGAGGATTTTTTGTGGATGAGTACCACCTTTTAGATCGATAACCACTCGAATATCCCTTGTGGATTCGTCACGGATTCCTTTTATACCCTCGATTTTTTTATCACGTACCAGATCTGCAATCTTCATGATGAGATCGGCCTTGACAACGCGGTACGGAATTGAAGTAATAATAATCTGAAATGTTCCCGCTTTATTTTCTACAATTTCAGCCACACCACGAGCGACAACGCCACCACGGCCAGTAGCATACGCATGATGAATATCTTTTTTATTAAAAATAATTCCTCCGAGTGGAAAATCAGGACCTTGAATAAACTCGAGAAGATCTTCTGTGGTTGCTTCTTTGTTGTCGATAAGGTGCGTGGTTGCAGCAATTACTTCACGCAAATTGTGGGGCGGGATATTTGTGGCCATTCCAACAGCAATACCAAGCGTACCATTGAGAAGTAAATTTGGAACGGCGGCGGGGAAAACTGACGGTTCTTTGCGAGTGCCCTCATAGTTTGGTCGCCAATCAACTGTCTCTTTATCGAGATCTTTTAAGAGTTCAGAAGCAATACGAGACATTTTTGCTTCGGTATATCGTTCTGCAGCTGCATTATCTCCGTCGATTGATCCGAAATTTCCCTGTCCAATAACAAGTGGATAACGAAATGTAAAATCCTGAGCCATCTTTACCATTGAATCATACACGGCAACATTTCCGTGCGGATGATAGTTTCCAGTCGTATCTCCAGTAATTTTTGCAGACTTACGAGTTTTTGCGCCGGCAGTTAGATTAAGCTCGTGCATTGTATACAAAATACGACGATGCACCGGCTTCAAACCATCTCGAATATCTGGAAGTGCACGCGAGGTAATAACCGACATCGCATAATCGAGATACGAGTCTTTCATCTCTAAAGTAATCTCTCGTGGAATTACAATTCCTCCAGCAGAATCTTCTTGTATTGTTTTTTCTTCGTCTTTTCTGGCCATATAACTGCGCTACTTTACCATGTTTAACGGGATAACAAAAGAATTAGAAAGAAGCTGTTTGGGAAGTTTCCGAGCTTGAAGCAGTATATGTCTGTACCACCTGTGTTTTATACTCATCTTTTATTTCACTATTTATTTCATCCACTTTATCTTTCAAACCACCCAAACCACGCTCAAAACCAGAAAATACATTGGCAGTGTTTACCTTAATAGCCGCAAGTGGCGAAACAACACTTTTCTTGACTTCAGCTAAATCTGTATTGAACCCTGTTGTATATATTGAAAACCACACCACGAAAATAAATGCGGTGAAAGTTGCCGAAACACCAAGAGCAAATGTTCGTCGTTTATGTTCTGGCTTATTGTGTAATTTTTTTAGGAAGTCATTCATATATATAGTATATATGTTATTTATAAAAATTATAGTCCTAAACAGTCGATTTCAAAATAACAATATTCCCCTCCTTACCCTCAAGATCTTTCTTTTTTATCGTAAGCTTTTCGAGAGGCTCAAGAGAATCTTCACCACCTTCCTTAAGAAATATTTTAAGCGCTTGAGGATTTCCAACGTCACCATAATGCATTGGGATAATAATTTTTGGCTCAAGAGAAACAGCGAGTTTGTACGCGCGCGCAGAATCGAGCACACCTTCGCCTCCAATTGGTACAAAAAGAATATCGATAGTGTCGAGTCCTTCTATCGTTTCATTTGAAAGTTCTCCACTACTTTGTGCACCAAGAAAACAAAGATTGATACCCTCAAGTGCCACCGTGTAGACCGTGTTTATTGCTGGTTTGTCGCCATATTCAGAAGTCGAAGCAAAGCCTTTTATAAAAACCTCTTTTATCTCGTACTCCCCTGGGCCTGATATTACAAACGGCATTCGATCTCCGCGCTCAGCCATGTCAAAACCATTAAAATCAGGGTGATTAAGGCTTGAAAGTGCAATATCAGCGCCGTATTTTGTTGATTTAAACGTAGAATCCTTTGAAATTGGATTGTAAGCTATAACAATATCGCCAAACTGAATTTTAAACGACTGAAGTCCATAGTATGAAATTATCATATATCAATTATAGCGGGTTCTAGGAAGAAAGGAAGAGAAGCGGGCACATCTTTATCTGAGTTTTGAGTTCAAATATGGCCCGTTCAAGAGTTCCGTGGGCAATACCCTTCCTTTCACCATCCCATGGGTCAATAATAGTAAACATTGTCTTATTAGCTTTCTTTATGACAATAAAATGTGACGCATGAGAATAATCCCCTATACGTGACTATCGATATGGTAGATTAATATTTTTTTTCTAAAAGCTCTAAAATTAGTTTTAATGTTATACGTTTTGGTTCTACAGAAATTCTTTTCTCTTTTTTAAATGATTTTTTCAAAGTATGAGCAAAAAATGTATTGTCTACGATTGCGTGTACACTATTTTTATATTTTTTTGCAATTTCAGTCGTAATTCCCACAAGATAGAAAGAGTGCCTTCTTCGAGAGCCGAGCAGAGTCACTTCTTGCTCATCCTTTTCTGTATACTTAATCGCCCGATGTTTCGACAACAGCATTAAAAAAGACGCCGCGAGGCAGCTATGAGAAAGAGACTGTTTATAGGGTTTTATGGCTACGTCCTGACAGTACCTATTTAATATTTATATGCAAGCTTTACAATGTAGACAATTAGCTATTTTCCTATATACTGTCACACATGTCTGATTTGGAGTTTTATCCAAATTTTTAAGTGAGAAAAGACATTAAACTAGGCTCGCCACTCACATTCGAGCACATTATTAATCACTAAAGATAACCTCCCTCGGGCGAGAAAAATCGCGCTTAAACAAAGCCGATACTCATCACAGGAAGCTTTAGTACTACATTATGACAATCAAAGAAAAACTCGTTAAGCTTGCAAAAGCTGTTGTTGAAGAGGTAAACAACGACACAACAGAAGCAGAAAAAGAATCCAAAGCAAAAAAGGATTCTGTGATGTCGAAGATTTTAAATGAAACAAAAAACCCTCCTGCAGCAGGTGATCTTGTTGAGGGACCCGTTATTGCTATAGAAAAAAGTGCAGTGTATGTAAATATTCCACCATTTGGAACAGGTATCATTTACGGTAAGGAATACAATAATGCTCGAGATATTATCAAAAAAATAAACATCGGCGACAATATCGCTGGAAAAGTTGTTTCTATTGATAACAAAGATGGCTATATTGAAATCTCCCTAAAAGAAGCTCGTCAAGCACTTATTTGGAGCGAGGCAGAGGTGGCAATCGCAGAAAAAACGATATACGAACTTCCAGTACAAGATGCAAACAAGGGCGGACTTATCATTGCATGGCAAGGCATTAGTGGATTTTTGCCAGCATCTCAGCTTAAAACAGAACACTACCCTCGCGTGACTGATGGAGATAAAGACAAAATTCTCGAAGAGCTTAAAAAACTCATCGGAGAAAAAATTTCTGTGTCTATTATTGGCGCTATACCAAAAGAAGGAAAACTTATCTTCTCTGAAAAAAGTCCCGAATCAAAAAACAAAGAAAAGATTATTGGGAAATACACTGTTGGCGATGAAGTAATGGGAGAAGTTACTGGTGTTGTTGATTTTGGCGTGTTTATGAAGCTTGAAGAAGGCCTTGAAGGATTGGTGCACATTTCAGAGATTGATTGGACACTTGTTGAAAATCCAAAAACACTCTTTAAGATTGGCGACAAAATAAAGGTAAAAATTATCGAGATCAAGGATGATAAAATTTCCCTCTCTATTAAAGCGCTTAAAACAAATCCTTGGAAAGAGGGAGAAAAGAAATATAAGAAAGATGATATTGTGCGGGGTGTGGTGATTAAATTCAACAAACACGGTGCACTTGCATCTATTGAAGAAGGTATCGCTGGTCTCGTGCATATTTCAGAGTTTGGAAATGAAGTAAAACTACGAGAAAAACTAAGTCTCGGAAAAAGTTATACATTCAAAATCACTCTCTTTGATTCAAAAGAGCAAAAAATGGCACTTTCTTTTATTGAGGAAAAATAAAAAGCGAAAAAAACAGAAATGAGTTGCAAAAAACCAATAAAGACTGGTTTTTGCTGTATTGAGAAGTGCCCTAGATAATAAAGGTTTTTAACGCTATAATTAATATTAGAGTGTAGACCTCCCGCTACCCCTCAACGTGAGGCGTGTTTTGTTCGAAGGATGCTACATACACCCTTTCGAAAGGAGCGCATGATATGCGTTTCAATCCTACGAAAGTTTTGTTGTGGTTGGTGGCAGGCGCGCTGGGGACGGCGGTGCTGTGGGTGTTGATTACAATTCCCACAATTCCCACCAGCAACGACTGGAGTGGTGGTGATATGATGGTGGATAGGTATGTTGGGTATGTGGTGGTGCAAGATAGGGAATACGAAGCGGAGGTCGTGTACCAAAAGAGGATCGAGGGTAATCAGAACCGGATCGCTTTTGTGACGCTTCACCCAACCAATTACCCGGGAACTTTTCTGCAGGGTGTCTGGTATCCAGACGGTGGGATGTTGGTCGTCATTTTTACCAGCCCTGAAGATGGCTCGTGGCTGGCTGTTAGGACCGGATCGAATTGGGATTCTCTAGACGAATCCACTTTGGCGAAATCGAGATGGGATGTTAAGTTGTTTGGAGAAAATCTCACATCAGAGGATTTTCTCAAAAGAGTTGCAAAATTGCTGGACTCTGCTTTGTTTACAAGCCTCAATAATAAGGGGCTTGTGGAGCGAATTCTCGTAGACCCCCTTACTGGGGATAAAAAAATAATCTATGGAGGAGCGGCCGGAGCAACCCCACCACCGTAAGGTAACGCGGGGATAGCTCTGATGAGACACGGGGCCCCCTACCAACGACCCACCAAGAGAAGCTCCACCGAAGGATCTTCTCTTGGTGGGTCTTTTTCTTTATATACAAATATATACAGACAAAAAAAACTTATACAAAAGCACTAACTAAAAAACTCATAATTTTAGGAGCAAAAATACATACACTCACAATAATGACAACAAAAACGACAATAAGAACCGCCCCAGCGGCGACATCTTTTGTATCACGCGCAAAGGGGTGATGATCGGGCGATGTAAGATTCATATCAATCTCAATTGCTGTATTAAAAGCTTCAGCACTAAAAAGTATCCCGAATACAATCACAAGCATCATCCATTCACTGTATGAGATGGAAAAAAAGAAACCGAAAAAAATTAGGGGAAACATAACCCCAATTTGAACCCATGCATTGTGTGTAGTTCGCACGAAAATTAACAGCCCTCTACCCGCATGCGAAAAACTTTTTACACGATCGGCAAGCGAAAACTTTTTTTGTGATGAAAAATTATTTTGCATATTATTTTTTATTTAAAATTTCATCGCGAATTTCCATCTACATTTTACCTATATGATTAAATCCTTTTCCATCATCGCTATCATCCCAAAAACCATCAGATGGAGGGCCAGTTGTAATATGTTTTACAATCACAAATTCCCTTGAATCAATAAGCGTCTGACCTACATCTGAATGTTGCTCAACTTTTTTTCTCATCAAATCTTCGATAATTTCTAATTTTCGTTCTGTAAAAGTTGGAATTATCTGTGTTTTATACTGTGCAGAAATTTCCCACGCTTTCACATGACTACGTGCATTTCTTACTTTTTCGATAATATCTAAATCAGTATATCGAGCGTATTGATACGCATGCTCAACTGTTGGATATATAATTCTATCAATTTCAATACTATGTGCAGTATGTGGAGAAAAATATATCGTAAAAATTTCAAGTGGTAGATATTTTTCTTGTATACACTATATTTACCCCGCATTAAACTCCCCCATTGCTTTTTCGCGAGCAGTACGTACCATCTTACTAGACGAACCAAGAGAAAGAAGTATCTCAACCGCTTCGCCGACACGCTTGCCAACTTTTTTAATCTCTACCATCTCCGCGTCCTTAAACACACCTAAAATAAAATCCTGCACCACCGCATCGCCCCTTGGCTTTTTCATTTTCCCCGTTGGTGTTTTTGGAGAAATACCAATACGAATACGCACAAATGCTTCACTCTTAAGTGCTTTAATAATAGATTCAACACCACGATGTCCGCCTGAACTTCTCTTGAAAGAAATTTTAATACTCCCGAGTGGCAAATCTAAATCGTCATATATAACCACCAATTGCTCTGCCTTTTTTCCTGCAGGCGCACTCACCGGACCACTTCCTTCTTTTTTACTTGTAGTACCCACTACACCAATACGTGACAAAATACTCTGCCCAGACTTATTCATAAATGTTTCTGGCAACACAAGTTCTATTTTTTCTTTACCAACAACACCAACACTAAGGAGCACCTTCAATGTTGCATCGTATTTCCATTCTGGAAAATTATATGATTGACGTAGAGCATCAACGATCATTCGTCCAGTATTATGTCGTGTCTTTTCGTATTCTGTTCCGGGATTTCCTAATCCAACAATGGTATACATATTGATTTTTTACATTTGCGTGTTGCAAACAATTGTATCATTCAAAAATCTATTGTGCTACAAACGAATGTGGCGTACAATACTGCCAGTTATGGATAAGGAAACTACGATAGAACCACAAAACCCTACACCACAACAAAAAAAAGGCAGTAATTTTTTTGTTGAAATTCTAAAATTTACTCTTGTCGCCGTTGTTATCGTTATTCCGTTTCGTTTCTATATCGCACAGCCTTTTGTAGTAAGTGGTGCCTCAATGGATCCGGCATTTGAAACTGGTGAATATCTTATCGTCGATCAATTAAGTCATCGAGTTGAAAAACCGGTACGCGAATCAGTTGTTATCTTTAAATATCCAAAAGATACGACAAAATTTTTCATAAAACGTGTCATTGGTCTCCCCGGAGAGACTGTAGAAGTGCATGGTACAAAAGTGACAATCAAAAATGCAGAGCATCCGGAGGGTTTTGTGCTTGATGAACCATACGTAACGCCGAAAAATGAAAAACAGGACGAGATTGTTGTAACGCTCAAGCACGACGAATACTTTGTCATGGGCGACAATCGAAACGGGAGTTCGGATTCTCGCATGTGGGGGCCTGTTGATGAAAAACTTATCATTGGCAGACCATTTATTCGGCTACTACCCGTTAAAAGAATAAGCGTCTTTCCGGGAAACGAATAGGGAGAGTGGTGAGAATTAGTACGAATCGAAGTATAGAACAATCATTAACCCCAAAACACAACCGACCATGCCCGCAGGATTAGAAACAAGCAAGAAAAATTTTTCAAAGCATTCATCGGCTCCGTATGCAGCAAGAGATGTTGATACAATTGCACAAATCACATCTTTTTTTGGCTTCATTCCAATAAAAACTCCAAGAATTACCCAAGAAGACATTGAAAAAGTTGTATCACTTAGAGGTAGCGGAGAAAAGAAAGAAGATCAGGAGCAAGATTTACACACCCAACCTGAAGAAAAAGCTGCTCTATTACGCATATATTTAGAACATAACATGGTTGCCCTCCCTCATCCACTTATGCTGTATTACAAAAAGCCCTGCAGTGGCTTGCTTAGTGAACGAAAAAAATCTTCTACGTATCAGTGTGGACTTGATATTATTGGCACTACAAATAGCGTTGCGGAAGCACTTACTATAAAAACACTCTACGCAATACTCTCAGAACAGGGCTTCGAACACATGTTTTTAGAGATAAACACGCTTGGGGACAAAGAATCTGTCGCTCACTTTGAGCGCGAACTATGTTCATATGTTAAAAAAAATATCAACAATGTTCCTTTGCAATTTCGCACAGAAATAAAAAAAAATCCTTTTGAACTATTTCGAAATACGCATGAAGAATGCAAAGAGATACGAGAACATGCACCGAAACCTATGAATTTTCTCTCTGAGCAAAGTATTGAACATTTCAAAGAGGTGCTTGAATATCTCGAGACACTCAATATTCCATACAATATCAATGAATATTTAATTGGTGATAAAAACTATTGCTCACAAACAATTTTCAAAATAAAAGGCTCGCATAATATAAAAAAAGATGAAATTGTGCAGCTTGCAAGTGGTTGTCGACATAATCATTTTTCAAAAAAGATTGGCTTCAAAAAAGACATCCCCATTATGAGTGCGATGATTTCATTTAAAAAACCACAAGAAAAATCATATAAAATTACCATACGACGTGTTGAACGTCCCCAATTTTATTTTATCCAGCTTGGCTTTCGAGCTCGGCTCAAAAGTTTGCATATCATCGACACACTACGAAAAGCAGGTATCCCGGTATACCACTCACTCACAAAAGATAAGTTTTTAAATCAGCTCACCACAGCAGAAAATCTAAAGCTGTCCCACCTTATTATCGTGGGCCAAAAGGAGGCTCTAGACGACACTGTGGTGATTCGAAACATGGAAACAAGAGCACAAGATACCGTAAACCTATGCGATCTTTCTACGTACCTTGGGCGTCTGCAGAAAATGAAATAGGGGCTTGATTCCCCGACTTCACTATGCTATTATCCTTGCACTATGGCAGTTAATATAGAAGTAGAGAAAAATAATAATGAAAATAGCGTAAACCTCATAAAGCGGTTTACTCGCCGAGTCCAGGGCTCGGGTATCCTTCCTCGTGTTCGATCAATCCGTTACAGTGAACGAAAACCATCTCGTTATGTAAAAAAGAAAAAGGCATTAAAATCTATCGCGAATCGTGAAAAAACAGTAGAACTCATCAAGCTTGGAAAGATTTCAGAAAAAGTTCCTGGTCGCCGATAATATGTCACCTACGTTTTCTCTCATCAACAAAACAAAAGGCAGGCTTCCACGCTTGCCTTTTATTGTTATGAAAGATACGGTGCTTGGTAAAAAATATACCCTAAGCCTTGCAATTGTTTCAAAAAAAGTCGTACAAAAACTTAATAAAGAATATCGACAGAAAGACAAACCTACAGATATTCTTAGTTTTTCACTCTCTCAAACAGAAGGAGAAATTTTTATTAATCCAGAAAGTGCAAAGATAAAAGCGAAAGAATTTAAACGAACATATACAAACTATATTGCATTTTTATTCATTCATGGACTCTATCATCTCAAAGGTTTCGATCATGGTGAAGAAATGGAAAAACTCGAAAAAAAAACCCGTGCACGATTTGAGATATAAACAGTTACTATACAACGTGGTGTGGTATAATAGTGTCACTATTAAAATTTATTAATCACACAGCGAATGGCACGAAATATCACAGTTGGTATAGATATAGGTACCTACCAAGTGAAGGTTGTTGTTGCTGAGCAGACAAAAAATTCCGGCCCAACTCCACATATTATTGGTGCTGGATATTCAGAATCCCAAGGTCTACGACATGGCTACATTATAAATTCAATTGATGTAACACGCAGTATTCGTCACGCATTTGCTCAAGCAGAAAAATCTTCGGGTCAAAAAATACACAGAGCCTTCCTTTCCGTAGGAGGTATCGGCTTAGGTAGCGTCGTCTCTCAAGGTGCTATCGTTATTTCACGTGCAGATTCAGAAATCACCGAACTTGATCTTACAAAAGTGCTTGATGTCTGTGAAAAAGATCTCCCAGCATCGTTCATTCTTAATAAAAAAATAATTCACGCCATTCCCGTTCAATATAAACTCGATGGCAAAGCGGTGCTTGGCCGACCACTTGGCATGAAAGGTATGAAACTTGAAGCAAAAGTGCTTTTTGTAACATGTCTCGAACACCATCTCAATGATCTTATTCAAGCGGTTGAAGAAGCTGGGGTAGAAGTAATCGATGTAATGGCGTCACCTCTTGCCGCAAGCCTTGTAACCCTCAACAAAACACAAAAAATCGCAGGCTGTGTACTTGCAAACATAGGCGCAGAAACTGTATCTATTGCGGTATTTGAAAATAATATTCCTGTGTCACTTGAAGTGTTCCCAACAGGTTCAACTGACATTACAAATGATATTGCACTTGGTCTACGTGTTGCGCTTGAAGAAGCGGAACATATAAAACTTGGTGCTGTTACCGCAACAACATTTCCAAGAAAAAAATTGGAAGAAATAATGAGTGCCCGCCTCGCTGATATTTTTGAACTCATTGAAGCACATTTAAAAAAAATCGGGCGCGATGGACTATTACCTGCAGGAATTATTATCACTGGTGGAGGTAGTGGACTTGGTAACATTCAAGAGGTTGCAAAAAATACACTCAATCTTCCGGCGCGCCTCGGATCACTTCATTTGGGTGGAGAAGGAAAATCATCCATAAAAGATTCAACGTGGGCGGTGGCGCTTGGTTTATGTGTATTTGGATTTACCGCAGATAATACAGGTTCACTTGGTTTACACATATTCGGGAGAAAAATAAAAAACGCATTACGAGGGTTTGTACGACAATTCCTACCTTAGATATTTTGTTAAAAGATCACTCATTTAAGGGGTTTTCTTGAAAAACTCAAACAACTAAAAATACTGTTGTCAATATGTTTTCTTTTCTCAACTTTCTGTTATGATGGTAAAAAACAATATATGCCACAAATAAAACCAGAGGTAGAAGCATTCGCACGAATAAAAGTCGTCGGAGTTGGAGGTTCTGGAAAGAACGCGATCAATCACATGATCAACAACAAAGTACGCGGTGTTGAGTTTATTGCTGTAAATACAGACGCGCAAGATCTACACAATACACTCGCCAAAAAGAAAATTCACGTTGGAAAAAATCTCACACGAGGTCTTGGAACTGGAATGAATCCAGAGCTTGGTCGACGAGCCGTAGAAGAAACTCAAGAAGAAATTCAAGAAGCACTTAAGGGCGCTGATATGGTCTTTATCGCTGGTGGTATGGGTGGTGGAACATACACAGGTGCAGCCCCTCGAATTGCCCAAATCGCAAAAGAATTAGGGGCGCTTACTGTGGGTGTCGCTACGAAACCTTTCTTTTTTGAAGGCAACCAACGTATGCGTCTTGCTGAGCAAGGTCTCGAAGAACTAAAAAAATCTGTCGATGCGATTATCATTATTCCCAACGATCGCCTCCTTAATTCTATCGACCGAACAACTACAGCAAAAAACGCCTTCTCAATGTGTGACGATGTATTAAAGCAGGCGGTCGAGGGTATCTCTGATCTCATTACTACACCCGGTATCATCAACATTGATTTTGCTGATATTAAGGCTGTTTTGGAAAATGCTGGGCCTGCGCTTATGGGTATTGGTACAGCAACAGGCGAAAAACGAGCCGAAGAAGCCGCAAAAATGGCTATTAATTCCCCTCTTTTAGAAATCTCAATGAATGGTGCGAAGGGTGTACTTTTCTCTATTGCTGGCGGAGATGACCTTACAATGTTTGAAATCCAAGACGCTGCAAAAATTATTACTGAATCAGCCGATCCAAATGCCCGAATCATCTTTGGAACAGTGCGTGATGACAAACTAAAGAAAAACGAACTCAAAATTACAGTTATCGCTTCAGGCTTTCCAGAACACCTTGCAAAAAAAGTTTCGCCTTCTTTCCAGGGCTCATCTGACAAAGAAGAATCCTCAAACCAAAAAGGTAAAATTTTTAATATTATTCAAAACCCAACACCCACACCAAACACGACTGTAGAAGAAAAAAAGATAGCCACTCCCGTAGAGACTGATGACGATTGGGGTGCGGTGCCTGCATTTCTTCGCCGTTCAAAATTAAAATAGTAAAAAAGTAGCTCTATATGTACGATCTAATCATCATAGGAGGTGGTCCTGCTGGCGTTGCTGCTGGCGTATATGCCGCTCGAAAACGACTAAAAACAGGTTTCATAACAGGAGATTTCCAAAGCCAAAGCATTGTTTCAGAAGATATACAAAATTGGATAGGTACTGTTTCAATTTCTGGGCAAAAACTTGCTGACGATTTAAAACAACACCTGCTAGCCTATGCTGCTGATATGGTAACACTCCACGAAGGAGAGTGGGTAAAAGAAATCAACAAACAAGAAGATTGTTTTTTTTCTGTAGTCACTGACAAAAAAACACACACCAGCAAAACCGTGCTCATTACTTCAGGCAGTACTCGAAGAAAACTAACCATTCCTGGTGCAGATACATTTGATAATAAAGGCCTCACCTACTGTGCATCATGTGATGGTCCCCTTTTCGCCAATCAAGATGTTGTAGTCATTGGAGGAGGGAATGCAGCGTTTGAAACAGCTGCACAACTACTTGCATACGTAAAAACAGTAACACTTATCAATAGAAGCTCTGAATATCGTGCTGATCCTATTACTGTAGAAAAAGTGCTATCACATCCCAATATGCGCGTAATAACAAATGCAATTCCCACTGAGATTCTTGGTGAAAAATTTGTCACAGAAATCACCTACGAAGACACGACGACGAAAGAAAAAAAGACACTTGAAACAAAGGGTATTTTTGTAGAAATAGGACTCATTCCCTCAACAAGCTTTGCAAAAAAAATACTTTCACTTAATATGTATGGTCAAATACCTGTTGATCCAAAAAATCAACGCTCTGTAATATCTGGTATATGGGCTGCTGGAGACTGTACAGATGGGCTCTATCATCAAAATAACATCGCTGCAGGCGATGCGGTGAAAGCACTTGAAGATATATATCTATTTCTTCACGCCGGAAAACACTAAACGGTGAGATAGTGGGGCGTAGAAAATATCCCTTAAAATGAACGGATAACAGTAGCGGCAACAGTATTGGGAAGTTCAACTCCTCCACTTAAGATGAATTCGTTAAAGTAAATTACTCCGGCCATAAATACAATTACAGCAACCGCTCCAGCTATCATAGAAGGATGCTGCACGCGAATTGCGATAAACACAGCGAGAGCAAGCGCTATCGTGGTGAGCATCATAAGAGACGCGAATATAAAATTTGCGACGGTGCGTGGTGATGTGCTTATCTTTTCAAGAGTTTTTACAGAAGAATCTTCCGTAACATCAATTGAAACTACCGGTGCGACCGCGGGTGTAGACGGAATCAACTCTGGCTGAGGTAATACGCTTTCAACTTGTGCTTCACTTGTTCCTACATCAGTCTCTGATCCAAGTACACTTTTCTGCGGAACAGATGACTGAGGAATAGGCGAAACAACAACTGGAGGTGGCGCTGTTTGAGGTGTTGATGCAATTGCATATTGATCTGTTGGATACGTTGTTGGAGGTTTAGGAATTGATGCCACAGAAGGAGTACCAAAAAATTGCGCGACAAACACCGTGTTTTTTCCTTTATATATACCGGAAGCAACAGCGATGCCTATCTCTGTGTAATTTTGATTTATAATATTTGCACGATGAGAGGGTGATTTCATCCATGCGTCTGTAACGTCGTCCGAGTCAATAAAATTCACCGCGAGATTTTCTCCTGCATATGAATACACGTACCCAACCTGATCAAGCCAATACCATGGCTCGTGTCCTTCAGGACTCGTATGTGCGAAATATCCCTTAGTAGCCATATCGTTTGCTTTAAGTTGTGCGGCTTGTTGTAAGAGTGTGTTTGATGAAAGTGCATCAAGACTTGTCTCGATTCGAGTTTGATTAGTAAGAGAAACAAGTACACCCGGCAACACCGCCGCAAGATAGTCTCTTGTATTTTTTGATAAAAATATGTATGAAAAAAAGAGTGCTTCTATGAGAAGTACTGCGAGTACCAAACCTAATAGAAATTGAGAACGTAGTGCGTGTGGTTTATGGTCGTTACCGGGATGAGGAATAAAATATTTTATAAGCATTTCTTTCATCAAAAACATTATATCACATATTTAAAGTATGGCAATACCCGCCTTGGGGGCGGGTATTGGTAAAGAAAATATATACTACCCCATCCATATAAGTACTATGGTAACACAGGCATTGGCAAACCAAGTACAGGACACTCAAGAAGATTAATCCATCGTTGTGTCGTCTTATATACATATCCTGTCGGAGTATTGTCATCGGTCATGAGTCCAGCATTCACCCATGGTGCGAGTACAAACATGTTATGGAAAATCTGAAACTTATTTACAGATTCTCTTGTTTGTGGTCCATAATATCCAGTAACTGGCAAGTTTGCAGCTTGGAATTTATTAAGAAATATTTGTAATTTTTTTACCTCTTCAGTGCTGTTATTTGCGCCGTACTTTATGTAGCTATTTAGGTACCGCTCACTACATGTCATTGCACCAAGAACTTCTGGAAAATCTACGATCTGTGCACCGAGAACAGATGGGTTATTGTTATTGTTATTACCACTGCTATTATTGCCGTTGTTGTTACTTCCTCCATTATTCCCAGAAGAACCATTATTTGACTCACCATCTTCAGTATCACCATTACCTTCCTCTACATCAGCAGGATCTTCTTTCTCTGGCATACATCTAAAACTTACATTATCAAGAAGTATACCAAGTGAATTTGGCTTATTCGCAATATCACTAAACATAATTCTTGTGTTTCGAGAGTCAGCGGTAAATGTTTGACTTACATTATTCCACTCCGTATGTAGCGCCTGACTTGGTACTGAATTTGAGAATATTGAAACATCATTTCTTGAAACTTCAATATAATTCTCGGTTTGATCAGTGCCCGGTCGAGGTGAATATGAGAACGATAATTCGTACTGCTCACTTGGGATGGTGGCAATATCTTGATACATTTTTATCGAAGCTGGTTCACCATTTAAAGGATGTGTTGGGCCAAACCAATCAGAATCGAGTTCCGCATGTTGTTTGCCGTCTTTTGAAAGCCACCCATTCACTCCGGCCTGAACCTCAAGAAACGCTGGATTAGGTCGATTTTCGCCTTCATATTGAGCATTACCACCGAGCCAAGCTACAATCCACCCTATTCCATCATTAGTATCGAGAATATCCCATCCCGCATCATTTGTTACGACCACATCTTCAAAACTACCATTTTTAACAAGATTTATAGAAGGATCACACATAAGTGCAATGTCTGGCTCGCATGTTGAATTCCATACCACAACAACTTGATCTTTACTAAGATTTAAAAGTTTTGCCTCCGTACGACTCATGATTTGTGTAGATGCATCTTCTAGAGTATCTCCCCAACCATACCCATCAATCGTATACGCAGTACTCCCTTTACACACACCCCATTGAGATAAAAGCATTCCAAGATCTGCAGCATCCACTATACCGTCTCCCGTGACATCACCCAAGACTACAACGCCGTCTTCATCCTCAGTAGCTCCCCAATTATTAATTAAAATAGAAACATCAAGTCCATCCACCACACCGTTATGATTCAAGTCACCTGCACATGGAAGTGCACGACATTCACTACTTGAAGAAAATACATTACTTGTATCCTCTGTAACATCTTCACTACGAACGACTTCTGAAGTTGTGAAATCTACACCTGAAGGTACTGCCAAAACAGACATATACTTTGTACTTTCATCTAATTCATAAGAAACAGTATCTATATCGTCTCCATCACCATATGTTGCAACCATTTTAAACGAATCAGTAGTGGCTTCTGAAACTGCTTTTGAGCCGTCCAAAAATTTATGAACGGTTATAGAAACACGTCTACTTGAAGTGTTTTCATTGCCGACGTCTGTGCCACTATTTTTATTTCTATTATCAAACGAAACACCGAGTACATCTGTCGATGCGCGACGAGACGAAGAAGAACGAGAAGGTGGTGAGCTAGAAGGTGATTCGATCTGGGATTCAGATTCAGAAGGTTTTGATAACTCCACCCTAGATAGCTCCCCATCAGAAATTTTTTCAAACCTACTGTTTCGTGTCAGCTCTTCGCTCTTAATTTCCTGAAGAAAAGAATTTTTTTGATAATCAAACCGTACCCCTAGAAAACTTGTAGGAATAACTGCTGGCAAAATGAGTGCCGCTGTAAGTAATTTTAAAAAAAGAAAGGAGTGATGTTTCATATGGGTTGGTTAATTGTTACGTAATAATGCTGGTAATAAAGGAAAAGAAATACAACCTAAAGTATAACACTAAAAACGGCTATCGTACGCGGTTATCCACAAAAAATTGAGAGGTGACGCGAGTTTGTGTGGGGAAAGATAAAAAGTCTAGTGGGCGGTAGAGGACTCGAACCTCTGACATCAACAACGTCAATGTTGCGCTCTACCAACTGAGCTAACCGCCCGCGCTCAATACGACACACAAGTACTATTGTATCAACTTGTACATCACTACTTATCCCCACAACAGTATGGTTATAAAGGACATTTTATAAAAGACATCTTTATCTAAAACTCGGGGTTTATGACAAACAATGAGCACTGCACATCATGCACCTTTTTAATTTTGATAAGGCTTGTATCAAGGACATTTCCTGTACCTTTGGATAGTCCCTCAGGCTGGAGAATCTCTTTCATATACTTTTCCTGCCATTTTATAACTATATCTCGGTCTACTTGGCTATAGAATCCATCAACAGGTATACCTGCTAACTCATAAGTATTTAAGTATTTCTCAAGTAGCTTAACTTGTCCTATATCATTTTGAGCCCCGTACACAATATGTTGTGTGGGTACGAGAAGGGGTTTTGAACAAGAGAGTATTTGAGTCTCCTGTATGCTCTGTCCACAAGCAGCCCCATGAACTTGTTTGATCTTCTGAAGACTTGTCATAAAGACATACCCGGTACCCTTCGTAATACCCCACGGGGCGAGCACTTCTTCACTATATTTCTCTTGCCATTTTACAACAGCCTCAAAATCGGCTTGAGAATAAAAACCATCAACCGGAAGGTTCGCCCCCTCATATGTATTTAAATATTGCTCAAGAAGGATAACATCCAGTACATTGTTTACTGCACCGAGTTTTATTGGCCGTGTAAGGTATGGTGTTACAGAACAAGAAAGAGTGGTCGCACCGAGCACCTCTCCATACTTACAAAGTGACGGCTTACTCTTAAATTTTAGGCTATAGTTGGTAGCATTTGGATCATGACATGCAAACCGTGTACTTCCCCCACCTCCATTTGAATTGTTTCCTCCTCCATCGCCACTCTTATCATCTCCATCTTCGTCGTTGATAAGATCAATTGACACTGTTTTATCATCAAGTGCATCGAACATGTTGTTTGAAAGAAGATCATTTACTGACACAGTAATAACAGCGGTGTCATCTTCGTTACTATCGTCATCAACACCTGTCACTGTAACAATTTGTGGGATATTCCAGTTTACACTTGTAAATGTAAGTGTGTTTGGATAAACAAGAGCATTTGATTCATCTGAAGAAGTAATACCGAATACAACACCAGTAAGCGGTTGTATTGTAAGTACGACAGTAAAGATACCGTCGCCACCATTCTCGTCTACTGAGATTTGGGTTGGTGTCACAGCAAATCCTGCATCACCGCTCTCTTCATCATCGTCGGGCGCAGCGCCTTGGTTCATAAGATGAATATGGACAGTCCCCTTGTCTTGACCATTAGCATCATCATAATGCGCACCAACAGCAAGATCGATAATACCGTCACCATTCACATCTCCAATATTTGCAGCAGAGACTCCGTAGAAATCGGAGTCATTAAGTATTGGTCCATTAACTGTATTTCCATCAATTTTAAGGGTAGAACTTATTGAGCCATCTGCATTCATGAGGTGGATAAAAACAATTCCATTATCAAGACCACTTTTATCACTACGAAATGCTCCGACTAAAATATCAATTACACCGTTCCCATCAAAGTCGCCCATAGGAATAATGTCTGTACCATATTCATCATCCTCGCGCAGTTCCGGCCCATTTGGCGTAGAAGCATTTATTTCATAAGTCTTTTTCACAGAACCATTTGTATTCATAAGGTGAATATGGACGGCACCCTTTTCCGTACCAAAATCACTATCAAAATGTGCCCCTACTGCAATATCAGTGACATCATCACCGTCAAAATCTCCTATATTTTCTACAGAAACACCGTACAGATCCGAATTACTCAACACCGGTCCATTTTCTGTAAGATCATCAATAGTAACAGTCGATTTTATTGAACCGTTAGTATCCATAAAATGAATGTACACAACGCCCTTGTCTTGACCACCAATATCGGTGTAATACGCACTTACTGCGATATCTCTCACACCATCAAGATTAAGATCACCAAGACCAGCGATTGCTCGCCCATACGAATCAAGGTTTGCTAGTCCTGTTGGACCATTTTTTGTAGTGTGGTCAATTTTTACAGTAGATTTTATTGATCCGTCAGTGTTAAGAAAGTGGATGAAAAATGCTCCAGAATTTTGACCCACACCGTCGGTCGCATGAGCACCCACAGCAAGATCAACCACTCCGTCACCATCAAGGTCGCCTATACTTGCTACAGCAACACCGTATTGATCTTTATCGTGTAAATCAGGCCCGTTTATTGTAAACTCACTTATCTCTTTTGAAGACTTGACTGAACCGTCTGAATTAAGAAAATTAATATATACAATACCTCGATCTTCTCCTCCTGTGTCATTCCAGTATGCACCCGCAACAATGTCTGGCACTCCGTCCTTATCGAGATCACCCAAACTTGCTACAGAAACACCATAATGATCGGCATTTCCAAGAGATGGACCGTTGCTTGTATTATCATTAACCTCTACTGTTGATTTAATAAGTGTGTCGGGAGCAAGAAAGTGAATATATATTGCCCCATCTTCAAGGCCTGTGGGGCTACCGTGATGCGCCGCAACCGCAATGTCAGTTACTCCGTCACCATTTAAATCGCCAATATTTGCAAGAGAACGTCCATAAAAATATTTTGGGCCAAGATTTGCACCATTGGGTGTAAAATCATTAATTTCT
>Ga0163148_10001951_pt1 | contig 25801 bp, 26 predicted proteins | sample OliLakLV19MP7P2_FD_148606 | JGI IMG/M metagenome (GOLD analysis project Ga0163148, IMG submission 148606) | Freshwater microbial mat bacterial communities from Lake Vanda, McMurdo Dry Valleys, Antarctica- Oligotrophic Lake LV.19.MP7.P2 | ecosystem: Environmental > Aquatic > Freshwater > Lake >... | reverse complement strand
GTGATACGGCAGAGGAGACACTCTATGCTAGGGGGCTAGAGAAGGATACGACAGCGTTGATCTACTGGTTAAAGAATAGACACCCCGACTTTAACGAGAACGAGAGGAAGTTCAATCAGACTAATGTCCAGGTAAATGTCCAGCCGATACTGGGAGGGAAGACAATCAAATAAACGCCTACAAGAGCCAAAAGCTCTTCTACAAGAGCCAAAAGCTCTTCTACAAGAGCCAAAAGCTCTTCTACAAGATATGTTCATTGAAACAACTGCCACAAGGAAGCTACTAGCTTTAAATAAAAGAATCCGCGGCATTAGCGGCGGAACAAGTGCGAGCAAAACTATATCCATTCTCCTTTGGTTGATAGATTACGCACAGGTGAATAAAAGCAAGACTATCTCTGTGGTCTCAGAGACCTTCCCTCATTTAAAACGAGGAGCTATTAGGGATTTCTTAACCATTATGGGAGAGCCTAGGCCTGACCATAGCTATTTAGATATATACGGTGATGAGGCATGGAATAAGACGGACTTCATATTTACTTTCCCAACTGGTTCAAAGATAGAGTTCTTTAGCGCCGATCAGCCGGGGAAGGTAAGAGGGCCTAGACGTGATGTTCTCTTTATCAACGAAGCCAACAATATAGCCTATGAGACTTACACCCAGCTTGAAATAAGGACAAGAGACATTGTCTGGCTGGACTGGAATCCGGTTACAGAGTTCTGGTTTTACACTGAGGTTAAGGACAGAGATAATGTTGATTTCTTAATCCTGACCTATAAGGACAACGAGGCCCTAGAAGAATCGATTATTCAGTCCATAGAGGCTCGCAGGGAGAGTAAGAACTGGTGGAGGATTTATGGTGAAGGGCAACTAGGTATCTACGAGGGGCTTATATACCCTGAATGGCAGGACATGGATGATATCCCGGCGGAAGCAAGACTTGTCAGATATGGTATGGATTTTGGTTATTCTAATGATCCCACAGCTATTGTGGCTATTTATCAGTGGAATGCGGCCTACATCTTTGATGAGATTCTTTACCGAAAAGGGTTATCCAATAAGGATATAGCAGATATATACTTAAATCTCGATACATCCCTTGTTGTCGCAGATAGTGCAGAGCCTAAATCAATTGACGAGATTAAAAGCTATGGAGTCAATATGATCGGCTCACAGAAAGGACAGGGTTCAGTGCTTCAAGGTATTCAGTATGTACAGGAACAGAAAATCTTTGTTACCAAAAGGAGTACCAATATTAAGGCCGAACAACGAGGGTATCTTTGGCTCACCAACAAAGATGGTAAAATTATCAATGAACCGCAACCCTTTAAAAATCATTTAATGGATGCCAGTAGGTACGGTATGGAGTCATTGAAACCAAGAGATGAAGAGCAAACAAAGAGGATAATAAAGTCTAATACCAGAATGCAGAGTAAGTGGGCTATCTAGTTATCACCGATGAGAAAGACAACAATCAATATCTTCTTCATCCGGCAATTATAACAAAGCCTTTGGCTTTTGTAGAAAAGCCTTTGGCTTTTGTAACAAAGCCGTCCCTTGATAACCTCTTCACAGACAGAATTACAATCCCTTCATGGGTTTTACACAACACTTAGTCAACGCAGGAATCGGCGTCCTTGGACAGGCACTTAGATTACCTGAAATGGGTTTTTCTGAAAGAATAGCCTACGGGAAGCCTGCAGCCCCTCAGGCTAGCGTTAACACAGGACAGGTTCAGGGTGTCTCGGCTCCTCAACCTCAAAACTATTCCCAAAATACAAATAACTTCTCGCCTGTCGCCAACACATATCAAAAGGCAGCGCAACGGCAGCAAGCACAGTCCCAACAGCGGGCCTCAAGTGGTGGTGGCGGTAATGGCTTCAACATGAACAACTACAAAGGTTGGAATGAAACATCAGCTAGGGCAGACTACAATGCCAATCCGAACAAGTTTGCTAATCAACAAGGTCCTTCCCAGGATGACATCATGAATCAGATCAATGGGTTATATGGAGAATCTGAGAACTATCTAAATCAGGCAGAGAGTGCACTCAGGGCAGACCATCCATCAGCACTTGCAGAAGCAGAAGCCATATTCAAAACAAATAGCTCTATGCTCGGCACAGATAGGGACGTAGCCTTTCAAGGTTTAAACTCTCAATCCACTAAAGCTACCAAAGCTAAAGAAAGTGCCCTTGAGTCAGCTAGACGTATGTACGCAGACCAACAGATGGGAGCTACTCAAAGATTCGGTGGTTCATCCAGTGCCGGACAAGCAGCATCAGAGCTCATGGCCAGAGAACAAGCCAGACAATTCGGCCAAACAGGTAGGCAGCACGCCGAAGTACAGCAACAGATTGATGTTCAAAGGCAGAACGTAGAGAAAGAGTTCAACACCGGACTCATGCAGCTAGAACAACAAAAACAATCAGGTATATCAAGCGCTAACCGTGATTTCCAGAACAAACTCCTCCAAATAGCTCAGAACAGAGCAGAGATAGGTCAGGCCAAAGCAGAAGCCCGTCTAACGGCCTTACAGGAGCTCAGGAACAAGGTATTTGCCATAGAACAACAGAACACTCAGTTTACCCAACAGCTAACAATGATGAGAGAACAGGCTAACTTGCAGCTACAGTCACTTGGTCAATCTTCTCAACAGGGAGTAGACAGAGCAACAAACACTGTTAATGCCTTTAACCCTAATATTCAAAGTAACTTAACTGCCTCAAATAATACGCGCCAACAAGCTCCGGCCCAGCAACAGTTGACAGGTCAGATCAAACCAGGGAGAAGACAGGAAGATTATCTACAGCCATCATACAACAGGGCTGAATATTGATAACCTCCATTCCCCCTCCACTAATCTATCTTCATGGACGAACGCATCAAAAACTCAGCGCTAGGGAAGATACTTCAAACAGCACACCAACGGTTTAGTGACGCAATGACTCCTCAACTAGTACATTCGTTTAGGAAAACAGCTATGCCCGAGACCGGAACTGGGGCTCCTTTACAACAAGGTCAGAGTGTAGCCAGCTTTCCAGGCTATCAGGAACAGGCACAACGAGGAGGCTATGCTCCTCCACCCTCACAGTTTAATTTCCAACAAGCAGGACAGATGGTTGGTACAGCAGCTGGAGCAATCAAGAATATGTTCAGTGAACCACCAGCACCACAAGGCCCCAAGATGTGGAGACAGCCAACCAATGAGGTAATCCGTCAGTCTGATGTCCCGGGAGCTACACCATATCCTTCAGCTACACCACTACCCTCACCAACCAGTAGGCCCACAGTAGACCCTAACTTCCGCTTTGCTTATGAGACATTACCTAGAGATAAATACTGGACTGACAATGGCCCCAGACCCGGATTCAAACCTAACCAGCCACCAGCTAACGTTGGGCAGTTAATCCGTGAATTCTTCCCTAATGAAGCCACAGCAGCTGCCGCTATCTTTGCCAGTGAGAACGCTACTTTTGATCCTAATAGACCTGATGCTGAGAACAAAGATAAAAAGACCGGGAAAGTTAAGTCTACAGACAGAGGCATCCCCCAGATTAATTCGGACTCCTTTAATGGATTAATGGATAGGCAAGGCAAGAAGTTAAAGGAACAGGGCATTACTTCCTATGCCGACATGAGAGACCCTAGAAAGAGCTTCATAGTAGCCAAGATGCTGCAAGAGGGGAGCAAGTCATATAACAAATCACTAGGGAATGATTCAAAAGGCTGGAGCGGTTGGTATGGCTGGCAAGATACAGGCTATGACATCAACAATGGTTATTTTGCTGCAGGCCCAAGAGGTGATTATGAAGAGAACAAAAAGAAATTGAAAGTGAAAAAGAAATAATGGATCCACGAATACTCGACAACTTAAGATCTAAATTCAATCAGGCAGTACAAAGGGTGCAAACGCTCCCTGACCAGGTCAGAGCTGCAAGACAATTAACAGAGCAACATGTCACTCCACAGATCCAAAAGCATTCACAGAACTTTGTCAACAATATACCTGAGGCAGTATACAGACAGGCGATGCCAATGCTCCCACCCCAGATCTCAAGGCAGGTAATGAGTTTTGGAGCACAAGGCATAGCAGATCTACCAGCGTCATATTTAAGAGGTGCAGAGTATGCACTCAACCCAACAAGAAGAAGAGAAGTCTCTCAGATGGATCTTATGGGTAAGGTCGGAGCTATAGGAGATGTTTCTAATTTAGTTCCTATGGGGACTCTAGCCAAGGGAGCAGGGAGACTAGTGGGGGGAGTAGATCTAGCTCAGGCTGGACTGGGGCAAATGGGAAAGATTAAGTTAGGCCCTAGCCAAAAATTAATACAAACAGCAGGAAAATTAAAGGTAAAACAAGCCATTACTAAAGGGGTGACAAATGAGTCAATGTTGAATAGTCTAAATCCGACAGGCGGTGTCATGGCTGATTACGCACCAAAACAAAGGGCGGTGATGAAATTGGGTCCAGATATGACGACTCTTGGTGAGACTTCAGGAAAATTACCTACCGAAACAGTCATTATTTATCGTGGTGTGCCAAAGGGTATGCAGTCAAGGATAGCCCCTGGAGATTTTGTAACCACAAACAAACAACTCGCACAAGATTACGCAGGGAATGGCGATGTTATTTCAGCAAAAGTGAAAATGAGTGATGTTCTTGACTCCAAATCTGAACCATTAGGAGAAGAATATCTGTATAGACCTACCAACACCTCCCAACCTACAGGAGGAGTTACCCAAAAATTAGGGCAAATAGCAGGAATACCACAGGGAAAAGGGCAACAGCAGCTACCAGGCGGTATGGCTTCGGCAGATAACCTACTATCTTCTCCACAGCTAGCCAGCTCAGTAGCCCTACAACAGCCAAGCAAAACAGGATTAAGGGTAAGACCACAAGATATGTCCAGTCAATCGGACGATATACTTGAATCAGGTTATTCAGAAATTGGTTCATTAGCTCAAAAGCCCAAGAAAACATTAACTCAACACTTTGATGAATTCTATACTAATTGGGTAGACAAGTTCAATCCGATAGTTAAGGCAGCTGAGAGTGCAGAAGGTGCACTCAAAGCCAAGGGAGCTCAACTTATGCCTGCACATAACCCAAGATACACCCTAAAACGCTTCTTAGGCATGGGAGGGATAGCAGAGCATAGATACGAGAAGGAGCTCAAACCAATACTATCCAAGCTTGATGAGTTTCAGATCCCCCAAAAAGATATTGACCTGTATTTAAAAGCCAGACGTGACATCAACTTAGGTGGCAGGGGGATTAAAGGCTCAGACTCAAACCTAGGAATCCAAAGAGCAGGGTTAATGGAGAGCAAGCACGGCTCAAACCTTCAAGCTGTAGCGGACCAGCTATATGAATACCAAAAGAAGGGCTTTCAGGAGCTATCACAAGCTGGATTTATGGATCCTGCAACATCTAACGCCATCATGACAGCTAATGCTGACTATGTCCCTTTCCAAAGGGTCATGGATAAGCTTGATGACTACTTAGGTATCCCCTCAAGGTCAGTTCAGCAGAGTGCTAACCCTGTTAAAAGCATTAAGGGTTCGGATAAACAAATCTATTCCCCTGTAGAGTCAATTATAGCCAATACCTATAAGCAAAGAGCTGCTATTGAGAAGAACAATGTAGTCAAATCAATAGTAGGCTTAACCAAGGTCATGCCGGAGTTAGGTTTCTACCCCACATCCAACTCAGGGTCCTCAACCATCTCTGTCTGGGAGAGCGGGCAGAAGGTTCATTATGAGGTTGGAGAAGATATAGCCAAAGCAGTCAAAGGATTATCAGAAGAGAACATGCACTCATTCCTTAAATTACTTGAGATACCGGCTTCATTACTCAGACAGGGAGCCACAGGCCGGAACCCTGAATTCATGCTGCCTAACATCGTCAGGGATCAGTTTGACGCAGCTATGAATTCAAAATATGGCTATGTTCCGTTTGTTGATTGGGCAAAGGGGCTATCTCACCTAGTGAAAAAGGATGAGGTCTACGAAGCTTGGGTTAATTCGGGCGCAGCCCAAATTCTTTCATCAATGTCAGGCAGGCAAGGGATACATGATGCTTTGATGAGTAAAACCGCCCAGAAGAAGCTAACACGCAAGCTGTTTGGCTGGATGGGTGAAGGATTAGATACGCTGGGTAAATACTCAGAGAATCCAACAAGAATAGGGTTATTCAACAAAGCCTATCAGAATACAGGCAACCCTTTAATAGGGGCTATGGAATCAAGAGAGGGGACGCTGGACTTTGCGAGGATGGGAGCCAAGATGAAGGTAGCTAACTCTATTATTCCTTTTCTTAATGTCGGGTTACAGGGGTTCGACAAGATGATCCGAACCGCCAAGGACAATCCATTCAAGTTTGCTTTAAAGATGGCTACATACGGCACTATGCCTGCCGTGGCAACTACGCTATATAACACTCAGTTCTTCCCTGAAGAGTTTGCTGAGATCCCCCAGTTTGTGAAAGATGATAACTTTGTCATAGTCCGCGGCAGAAGCGATACAGGCACAGTCCAATATATGACCATTCCTAAGGGGAACATCATCAAATACATAACCAACCCTGTAGAAAACTTTATCTCCTATGCAGCTGGCACAAACTCTCAATCCCTATCTGAGATGGCTACACTCTTCATCTCCTCAGGACTGCCTCTACTAGGTGAAGGTCAAAGCATTCAGGAAGTAGCCACTAAAACCATAGGAGCTAACTTACCTCAGGCTATCAAACCATTAACAGAAAACTTGATGAACAGATCATTTTACAAGTACGACACCAAAGATGAGCAAGCTAAAGATATCGTCCCTTATTACCTCAACAGTAAACCCGCAGGAGAAAGAGCCTACGAATTCACACCTCAGGCATATCAGTTTATAGGCAAAGCATTAAATGTCTCACCGCTTCAGGTCAAGAACCTATTAGAAGGCTATCTTGCGGGCTATGTCAAAATCCCTGTTAACATAATAGAGAGCTTAAATAACATTAATGAGGGTAAAGACGTCAATCAAAATCAGATTCCAATACTAAGAAGGTTTGTGCAGGAAACCTACCCCACATCAGCTTCAGAAGTGTCTGATTCAGATCTGGATTTATATGGTGGCCCCGAGCCTGAGAAGAACGCAGCAGGGTCAGATATATTAAGTAAGGCCTCAGCTGCGGAGGAGAACAAAGGGAAGAAGACCCCTGACCAGATGATTAAGGATATGCTTTCTGATGGTCGGATATCAGCTTTAGAAAAGAAGCAAGCATCTAGTGCCATCCACCTGATTAAACAGGAGGAGACCGCGGTATATGACTCAAAGCTCTCAGACGAAGAAAAGGATAAGGAACTCTCAAGACTGGGAGAGTTAAAGAAGAGACTACAGGAATCAGATAACAAATCCAAAAAGCAGACTTACCTCAACATAAAGCTAACAGGAGACCCTGACATGGATAAGCTGATAGCCTCTAAGCAGGTCGGGGAAATCACAACCGAAATCAACAACACAGTCGAAGCTTTTACAAAAGGAGAGATCTCACTTGAGAAAGCCAATGAGACGATAGCAGGGTATAAAGCGCTGCAGGCTGAGCTGAAGAAAGTCGGGAAAGGGAAGAAACCAAAGAAGCTATCCATCCGCATGGGTAAAGCCCCATCATTTAAGTATTCTAAATTCAAGAAGATAAAAGTCAGAAAGGTTAAGCTTGGTAAGTTTAGGCTAGGTAAGGACGTAACCCAAAATTTAGATAAGTCCGCAGTATAGAACTGCTATCTTGCAAACTCTGCATTGTGTTGTATTATCAATTCGGAAACTGCCATAGTGGATATAGTCATTCATAAAACTGTTATTATTAATAACGGCGAAAACGATTGGAATCGGACAATCGAGAATAGGGTGCACGGGATCACCCGAAAAGCTTACGGCTGGAGCAAATACGGAGGCAAGAAATTAGGTTTAGTTCAGGAATCTAAGACCGAAGAATGGAACTGTCAGGCCTGCGGAGAGAAGCAAGGGTCAGAACTCCCCTCATATATGTTTGAATGCCTAGATGGTGAATTCATCCGTATCTGCACTCTCTGCCAATCGAGGAAGATAACAAACGGAATCACCCAAATGTCTCAGTTATTAGATTTAGTCAGGATTCACCTTGCCCCATGGTACTAACTTGATAACCTCCCTTAATTCATTGATCTAATCACTACATGGCAAGAAAGCTAAAACCGATCAGAGTCAAGCACGACGCTGATCAAACCCTAAAAGAAGTCATCTCCCATTACAACATCTGGACAGAAGACGGTGAACATCGTAAGTCAAGAAAGAATGGTTACGATGATATTACAGATGCCTATTACGGTAAGCTGCCTGATGACTGGCCCTATATCTCCAAAGTTACTGATCCTGTTATCCGAACTACTGTTATTGAGAAGAACTCAAGGCTCATGAATTCCAAGTTAAGAGGCCGGTTAGTGCCTAGAGAGGGGGGGGATGTGTTGACAGCCAGACTTAACAATGCCCTGCTAGACTTTCAATGGGATAACGCTAACTCTGGAGGGACTATGCTTGAGAAGTGGAGTATAGCCGAGCAAGATACAAGGCTCTACGCTTCCAAGTTTGCCGAAGTACCATGGAGATATGAGGCTGGATCCGACGGGTCGTGCCTGTTTAACGGTAATGAGTTTATTCCTTTAGATGTCCGTGACTGTGGAATGGATCCTTCAGCTTCTCACATAAGGGACGCAAAGTGGTTTCAGCAAAGAGAGTGGCTAACTCTGGACGAGATGGAGACCGTATCCGAAGCCGAAGGCAAACCCCTATACCCTGGACTGGGAGAACTAAAACAGGCTATGAAAGAGGGGAAGACCGACAGGCGGGATACTAGATGGGATAATCGAATCCTGCATCTTAAAGGGTTATCTGACAGGGTGGGAGATGACATTGCTTTTCCTGTACTGGAAGTAGTAACCGAGAAACGCCGGGGCCGATATATAACCTTTTCTCCTATCTACAAAGTGGTACTAAGAGATATTCCTAATCCCTATGCTCATAAAAAGATTAATGTCATTCAGCTCAGGTACTATGCCATACAGGGTGACCCACTGGGAGAAAGCGAAATAGAGGCTGTTTTGCCCCTTTGGAGGGCAATACAAGCATGCGTCAACGGATATCTTGACGGTATGAATATCAAGCTCAGACCTCCACTAAAAATCTTAGATGGTAGAGTCAGGATTGAATCTATTGTCTATGCACCTGAGGCCCAGTGGTTAATGGATCAGGTTGATGCAGTAACTGAACACCAATCAGGAAATCAGGCAGATCAGACATTCCAAACAACACTCTCTTCATTAAAGTCAGCATTCAATATCGCTATGGGTGATATCTCTCAAGGGGTGGGAGGAGTAGATCCTTTTAACCCTGAGAACAAGACCGCAACAGAGATCAAGCAGACCGCCAAACAACAGAATTCAAGGGATCAGAAAAACCAGACATCTATTGCTGAAGCTATTCAGGACATGATGGGAATGTGGGTTTCCAACAACAAACAATTCCTTTTTGCTGATCTTGATAAACAAGAATATATCTTAAGGATAGTTGGAACAGATCTATTTAATTACTTTAAGAGAGCTGGTATGGATGAGATGGAAGTCTCAGAAGATGCCATGCAGATGATAGGGGAGGTGGTGAGTACGCAGGGTGGGAACATGTCAGACGATGATATTATGTCTCTGGTTGATGCTGGTAAAACTCCAAGGCATCCGGTTATTGAAAACCCGCAGGAGAAAGACCCATACAAGCTAAAGGTTAAAGCTAAGATGACAGTTAATGAGATGGGTGATGGCGCCGAGGTGATAATGATCCCTGATGATTTAAATGGTAACTATGATTATGTGGCTGATGTTAAATCTATGTCCTCTGGGGCTGACGTTGAGCTGCAAAACTCAATGCAAAAAGCCATAGAGAGGCTCACCACAAACCCGACCGTGTTACAATTATTAGCGCAAGAGGGAGTCCAGCCATTAATCAAAGAGTTGCTGGTCTCAGAGTTAGAAGGTACAGGACTTAAAGATGCAGAAAGATTCTTCCAACAGGCACAAGCTCAGCCAGGAACTACTCCGGGAGGAATCCCTCAACAACCTATACCAACAGGCGGAATTCCAGCAGATCTTGCTGCCACTCTTGGAGCAGGAGCTAACCCCTCCACTGCTCAACCCCAAGGATTACCCATCCCTGGACAAGTTCCTGGAGGCGTACAACCTCCTCCTGGCCAAGGCCCTGGTATACAAGGAGCTCCTCCTGCTTTTTAAAGAAGCCAGAGACAGAGCTCAGGCGATACGGTCAATGCTAGAAGCACCACAAAAAGATTTCAGCGTAGGAAATGGATAAACCTGAACTGCCACCACTGCCTAAAGAAGTATTTGATGGGGAGCATTACGAAGCCCCTATCCCTAAAAACACCCCTTTGCCTAAGAATCACACCCATCGAGATGTCACCCTTGTTTCTTCTACTGAAGTTAAATGCTCCTGTGGTGTCGGCTGGACAGGCCCTGACATTTTAAAGCTGTATAACGCTCTCAAGAAGCAGTAACTTGATAACCTCCTATTTGTGTGATCCATACTCCACTCATACTGTTGAGTCATTGCAGACTCTTCACTTAGCAGTAAGGCAGTAAATCAACCCCGAAAGGTGGTGAATCTTAATAAACGAAGAACAAAATGGACAGGAAATAACCGAAGGGAATCCGGTTGAGGAATTGTCCGACTCACAACAACCAGCAGAGCAGGTGGAGCCAAATCTTCCCGAGGGCGCGAAGGAAGAAACAAAAGAGCAATTTGAAAAGTTAAAAGAACATAACCGACAAATGGCTCAAAAGCTTGAAGAATACGAGCGGCAACAACCTAAGTTCAGCTCTGTGTTAGATGAAGTTCAGCCTCCATCTAAAGTATTTGGTAATCTCTCAACCTCGCAGGTTGCAGACATAACTCAATCTTTAGTTGACAGCGAAGGCTACATCGACCAGAACCTTTTGACGAATACTCTAAATGAGCAGAACCAAAGGGCCCAGAGAGCCGAGGATAGGGCAATGCTTGCCGAGCAACGGATTGAGAAGTTTGAGGAAACTCAGCTTGTCAGGGACGTACACAGTAAGCATCCACAATTAGATCCGTATAACCCTAATTTTAGTCGTGAATTTTACGACAAAGTTAAAGACACTGTTTTGAAACAGTTAAAGAGAGGGTATCAGGACTATGAGGCCGCAGCCAATCAGGTTGCAGCTGAGTTAAAAGCCACATCCCAGGAAGTCTCTAAAGCCCAGACTGTTAAAGAAGAGGAAGCTAAAAAGGTCATCTCGCAAAGAGAACAAGCTTCGGCTAAAACCGGAGTCCGAGCACCAAATCAAGCTGAGTATGACAGCAACGAAGAGGGACTCAGGAAGGGTGACGCCCTTTCAATAGGCCACTTGCTGAAAGCAAATGGATACTAATCTCTTTTCGGAAAGTAGGTGAATTTTTAAAATATGCCATTTGGATTAGATACATATCAATCAGGTGATAGACGAGAATCGTTACTGAGCATTCTAAAGAATGTTTCTCCTAACGAGGATAACTACTTTGTTTCAAATATAGGAAAAGCTTCTGCTGCAACTAACACACTCCATGAGTGGACTACTTACAACACAGCCAGACCGACATCCGTTACTTTCGCAGTAGAAGGTTTTCAGGCATCTTATGGTGATCTGACAGCCCCAACCAGAACCAATAACATAACAGCTATTGTTGATGAGGAAGTAAGGGTATCCGGAACAATGAAAGCTATTTCAACCGCAACAGGTGAAGACCCATACGCTTTTCAAAAAGGCGAAGCTCTCAAGAGATTGAAAGCTAAAATGGAGTTCGCAACTATTAACGGTGCAGCAGCTTCAGGTTCGTCAGGTGTAGCCAGAGGGATGAGTGGTATTGATGGAATGATTTCCACCAATAGAACTGCTCGCTCTTCAGGTACATCTTTCACGGAAACCGAACTCAATGACATCATGCAAGATGTCTGGGATCAGGTAGGATCAGAGTATGTTGCAGATTTAATCGTCGCTCCTATGGTCATTAAACGAAGAATCGCAGGATTTACTTCTAACTTAACTCGAAATATCGACGCTAAGGAAAAAAGGTTAACTAATGAGGTTCGTGTTTATGACACACAGGTAGGTCAAACTGTAATGGTTTTGGCTCACAAAGACGTTAGAAACTCTGCCGGTACTTTGACTGTCTACGCTTTGAGGGAAGACACTTGGAAACACGCTTTCTTAACAGGAAGAGAACCACAGTGGACAGAACTCGCCCAAGACGGAGACCGTGATAACGGAATGTACGTGACTGAGTTAACTGTTGTTGGATTCGCACAACGCGCTTCAGCAAAGAGAACAGGTTACGCTACAACTCTGTAGTCATTGTGCCTTAGCCTCATGCTCTAAGGCCACGAGGGGGCTCCCGAAAGGGGGCCTCTTCCGTACTATCTTGAATACTTCCCCCTCCTGTGTATCAAACTATATTAAGCATGAGTCTCGACCCTTTTATGTTCTACGAAGGCCCTTCAGAACAGGAGCTTTTAACAATCACCTTTTTAGACAGATTAGCCATCAAGTTGGGTAATCCCACAGATATAGAGACTGAATCAGGCCTTAAGCTAATGGACGCAGTAGTTGGAGTCTGGCAAAAGCATTTCCCCCAGGAGGGTGAAGACTGGACACATGACAGGGCGATTGATCTTGAGTATGAGAAATCCCTTTCGTATTTGGCTTCAGATAAAAGCGCCGGATATAACCCTGCAGGATACCCCCCGATGCTTTTTAAGTTAATCAAAATTATGTTCCCTGATTTAAAACTCCAGAACAAAAAGGTCTTTAAGAAGTTAATCAAAATATACCCTGATTTATTTAGTACCAGTAATTACGTATGAAAATATCAGCCTGTTTAATAGTCAAAGATAATAGTGAGTATCCAAAGCTTGTTAAGGCTATAGACTCCATCCGACCGTATGTAGATGGTATTTACCTGACTTCAACAGGCAAAGAGGTTAATCTAATCAAATCCATATCGGGTGTTACCCATACTCACTTCGACTGGGTAGATGACTTTTCAGCAGCGCGTAATTTTAACTTCTCTCAAGCTCCTCAAGACTCTGATTATATATTCTGGATAGATTCAGATGACATCTTAGTAGGAGGAGAATATTTAAGGACAATAGCCGAACTAGGGAAGAAGACGGGGAAAGACATTCTATTTCTTACTTACTGGTATGGGTGTGCTTTTAATGGCGAGCCATCTATCGAAAATATGGTGGATATCGAGCTATCTCAGATGAGGGAGAGATTGATCAGACCTACAGCTTCAGAATGGAAAGGAAGACTTCACGAGACACCTGTTCCTGTACAGGGAGCCAAGAATAACTACACCTCTGTTAAATACACAGCAGAACCAAGAAACGAATATGAGTTTCCGATAGCTGTTATGCATACCACACAGGATGCGGATTTACCCGAGAAAATGGAGCGCAACAAACGCATTCTGGAGATCCAGTTAGAAGAAGAGAGAGGCAAAGGCGAGGCAGACCCCCGAACTTTGGTTTACTTAATGAAAATCTACGCGGAGCAGAACATAGAGAAAAACTGGGAGAAAGTTATAGATATGGGGAATGAATACATGTCTAAATCAGGATGGGATGAAGAGCGTGGTACAGCTTATGAAATGATGGGCCTTGTCTTAGGAAAACAGGGAAAATTCCAACAATCAGCCGATATGCTCCATAAATCTATAGCTGAGTGGCCTCATAATATTCTCGCCTACCTCAGGCTGTGCGTTGCCTACTATAACCTTAAAAAGTACGACACCGTTGATCACTGGTTAAACATTGCTTCCAATATGGATATAGACAAGCGGATAACCTCCGGAGCTATCAACGTAAAAGCTATCAAAGTTATGTTTGCTGAGCTTCTTCTAAACATGAACTACAACGCCCGAAAAGACACCAAGAAAGCCCTCGAGGCTGCCAACCTTCTCTATACAGAAGACCCCTCTGAAACCAACAAACAACAGCTGATATTCATTCAGGATTTAAATGATTTAAATGACGCCTGTGCCAACGTCGACAAGCTGACTCTCTATCTAAATTCAATAGGAGCAGATGATTCAGTCTTAAAGGTCCTCGATGCGTTACCTGAAGCGATTAATTCCCAACCTTTTGCCCACAAGATACGGCATAAAGTAACGCCCCCTCGTTCCTGGGCAGGGAATGAGATCTGTTATTTTGCTAATTTTGGGGGTAAATTCTTTGAACCCTGGGCTGCCAACAGCCTGGAGACAGGCATAGGCGGCTCCGAGACCGCTGTAATAGAGCTGTCTAAGGAGTGGTCAAAGATGGGATACAAGGTGACGGTTTACGGAGACCCCGGGGCACACCGTGGAGATCACGAGGGCGTCACCTATCTCCCTTGGTACGAGTTCAATCAAAGAGACTTCTTCAATATCTTTATTCAGTGGAGAGGCTGGCAGATGGCAGGCAAAGTCAAAGCCCGTAAGTTTCTGGTAGATCTTCATGACATTTATTCAGTGGTCGATTTAAAAGGCTCTCACCTGAGGAGCATTGACAAGATCATGGTTAAGAGTCAGTACCAGAGGAAGCTAGCACCAACTATTCCCGATGACAAGTTCACGATTATATCGAACGGAATACGAGTATGAAAAACCATAAATTAGTATACGCCTCATCACCAGATAGAGGGTTGGACATATTACTTGAGATGTGGCCTGAGATTAAGGCCAAGTTTCCGGGGGCTACTTTAGATGTAGCCTATGGGTGGAAGGTCTTTGACGCGATCTGTGCTGGTAACCCCGAGAGGATGAAATGGAAAGAGTCAGTTATCGAGATGATGAAGCAGCCAGGGATTACAGATCACGGACGTATCGGCAAGGCGGAGTTAAAGAAATTGAGGGAATCATGCGGTATTTGGGCCTACCCGACGTACTTTACCGAGATCAACTGTATTAACGCTCTAGAGATGCAAAGGGAGGGAGTCGTTCCGGTAACTATGGCATTTGCAGCTCTGAAAGAGACCGTAGGGTCAGGCAGGTTAATAGAGGGTGATATATCCCAACCAGACATCCAAGCACGGTATTTGAAAGCTTTACTCGAAACAATGGGGAACAAGATAGAGTGGACTCTGGAGTCAAAACTAGGCCAGAAATTTGCTGAGAACTACGACTGGTCAAAGATAGCTACAGACTGGACAGGACAGTTCGAGAAACCTAATGAGGATATTAAGGTCTCCATAGTCACCCCAACCATTAGGAAAGGCTTCTGGAACATCATGGCTAACAACATAGCCACTCAGACATACAAGAACGTGGAGTGGTTAATCATTGATGACTATGAACAAAACAGGGAAGCCCTAGCCAAAGAGTACGCCAATCAATATAAACTGGACATTAAATACTTAAGAGGTAAATCCAGAAAAGTTAAAAGGACATATGGACTAGTTAACGCCAACAACACAGGGATGATTCACTCTAAGGGCCAGTTAATCGTCATCCTTCAGGATTTTGTGTTAATGCCCAAGGATGGAGTGGAGCAGCTGGTAGTCCTGCACAAGATGCACCCTAATGCCCTACTGGCCCCTTGTGACATCTACAGAGCCCCGAAAATTAAACCTGATATAGAAAGCGAGGACTGGTTCCATGGAGAACTGGATGTAGAGGGTGAGTTCATCCGTGCCAATGTCAGAAATAAGAATGAAGGTATCAGGAATAGTGACTCACCTTTTGAGTTTGAGCAAAACTACGGAGCAGTCCCCAGAGCTATAGCCCAAGACCTAGGAGGCTGGATAGAAGCATTTGATGAAGGACTAGGCTTTGATAACACTGAATTTTGTTTTAGAGCTTTGAGGGCGGGATACGAATTAATTGTTGATGATACTAATATTGCTACGTGCATTGATCATTGGAAAGCTCTCGAAGGTACACCACAACATGGGTTAGGTAGGGAGAGAAAATTAAATGATCCTAGATATATCTGGGTAATGCAAATGATTGAGGATGGGAAATTACCTATTAGGATTACCCAGGATATTAATGACCAAATAGAGCTTTTGTATGAAATGCCAGAAGAAATACCAACCGCAGACGCAGTTAAATGGATACGCTCAACTATGGATAAGATTGCTTTTGAATGGCTGGAGAAATATCAAAAGGGGTTTGTATGATCATTCTCGTTACTGGAGCTACCGGTTTATTAGGAACCAATTTAGTTTTAAGGTTGAGAAAAGAAGGCCATGACGTCTACACCATGTCCAGAAGAGAAGGTTTTGACTTAGCGGATACGATATATACTGACCACTTCGTAGATCAGGTTCAACCGGAGGTCGTCTATCACTTAGCAGCGAATGCAGCCGAATCAAGGGGGGAGATATCACCTATCGACATGACCCAAAGGAATATAGGTATATTTGTCAGTGTCTTAAGAGCTGCTATCAATGCCAAAGTAAAAAAGTTCATCTACACCTCTAGCGCCGCTGTCTATGGAGAGGCTACTATCCCTTATAAAGAAGATGGTGAAACAGTGCCTGAAGATGTCTATGGAGTAAACAAATTAGCCTGTGAGCAAATACTTAAGATAATGGCAAAGGTGTACAATATGGAGTATATTATTTTTAGACCACACAACCTGTATGGTCCTCATCAGAATATGAATGATCCTTATCGCAATGTAGTCGCATTGTTCATGAGACGCCTAATTGAAGGTGAGCCTTATAAACTCTACGGTGAGGGCAAAATGAGAAGGGCCTTCTCCTATATTGATGATGTTGTTGATGTCATGGTGGACTCCCTAGATAAATTCCCCAACCAGACAATTAATGTTGGGTCAGATAAAGATATTTCTATTAGAGAGTTGTCAGACACTCTTCAGAGAGTCACAGGAATTAAAGCATCTATTGAAATGGCAGACGCACGAAAACAGGAGATATCAATGTTTTTGGCAGACCACACACGTCAGAATTCACTAACTACTTATAAAGAAACCCCCATTGAAGAAGGATTACTTAAGACTTGGGAGTGGGCTAAAAAAAAAGGAATCGAGGAACTGGAGGAACAGGAGAATGAGATACAATTATGAACCCATTTAACAAACGATTAGCCTATGGAGGAGCTTATACAGATAAGGCCGATTTTGATGCCATACAGGGCGTTCTAGACCGTAACTGGTGGACGATTGATAAAGAAGGTAAAACACTCGAACAAGAGCTAGCTGCGTTCACAGGGAAGACTCACGCTACTCTGGCTAACTCAGGCTCCTCAGCTCTAATGATTGCTTACGCCTCACTAAGTCTGCCTGAAGGGTCAGAGATTATTACCGGTGCAGTTCATTTCCCTACAACTATTGCCTCCCTCTACTACAACCGGCTAACTCCGGTATTTATTGATAATGAGGCAGAAACATTAGGTTTGAATCCTGAATTGATAGAGCAGGCAATCAGTGAGAAGTCTAAAGCCATTATCGTTGTCGCTATCGCTGGAAGCGTGCCTAATCTTGACGAAATACTGGCAGTAGCTAAGAAGCATGGCCTAATCACCATTCTCGATAATTGCGATGGCTTTGGGAGCACGTACAAAGGCAGGTTACTTGAATCATACTTTGATATTGCTGTAACTTCATTCCACGCAGCTCACATTCTTTGCATGGGTGAGGGTGGTGCGGTATTCACTAGCAATCCTGAGTATGGAAACAAAGCAGCCTCGTTAAGAGAATGGGGTAGGCTGGGTGGTTATGATGGTATCAATGACAAAAAGAAGCTTGAAGGTATCCCTGAGGATTATCCGGCACGGTATCTATTCCAGTACATGGGGTTCAATGTTAAACCTCTAGAACTTCAATGTGCGATGGGGAGAACTCAACTTAAGAAGCTACCAATCATTAAGGAAAAAAGAATGCGGAACTTCCACAGACTCTACGAGGGGTTAAAAGATCTACCTCAGATTGCACTCCTTAAATACAATGCTGATGCTAGTTGGTTTGGATTCCCCATGTTTGCACAGGATAGGGGCAATCTGAGGGACTTCCTCGAAGGAAGAGACATTGAAACACGAACCATCTTCGGAGGGAACATAACCAAACAGCCGGGATTTAGAGGGTTTGGTCGAATAGCTACTGAGTTACCAGTTGCAGATAAAGTTATGGAAATGGGCATGTTCGTGGGGGTCCATCCTGATTTAACTGATGAAATGATTGATTATATTGTTTCTTCAATAAAGGAGTTTTATGGTTGAACTAGGACTGCTTATATTTTTAATTTGGCTTTCATTATCATTCAACCTTTGGATTGTTTACAAAACAGTTAGAAAAGGTAATAAAGATCAACAAGAGATAAAAACAAGACTCCACTGGGTGAAGTGGAGACAACTTAAAGAATGATTGTTTATTATCGCTTGTGCAGCATCCCCAGCACTAACCCATCCCCAATCCTACAGGATGATAAGTTTGAACTAAACAAGCTTTGCCTTAAATCTTTTGTTAGGGCTTTTAAAGACGTTAACCCCGAAGTAGTGTTTCTTGCTGATTTCTGCGGGGAGAGGGAAGCTGAAATGGTAAAGCAGATAGTACCGTTTAAGCACTCCTTCATCCCCACCGCTATAGGTATTAATGAAACTTGTTTAATGCAATACGAGATGGCTTTGAAACAAATAGAGCATGAGGAGATTTTGTTTCTGGAATGTGACTATCTCTGGAACCCCGCTGTCGAGGTTCAGAAGTTAGTTGATGCTATTAAAGAATTAGGCCTTGTTTCCCCTTATGACCATCCCAATTTTTACAAGGACAGATCCCTTCATTCTAATAAATGCCAGATTGAGTTGGTATCAAACTATCACTTTCGATCTACAGAACGTAATACCATGACTTTTGGGCTTCGTAAGGCTATTTTACAGGACAATATTGATTTATTTAATGAGTTTGGTTACCTGGATCATGGTCAGTGGTTGGGATTAGCAGAAAAAGGACAGAAGATGTTTGTTCCAATTCCAAGTATGGCAACCCATATGGTTGTAGGCAATCTGTCCCCATCAATAGACTGGGAGGCCCAATGGAAAACCCTCTTGTAAATCCACCAACATATTCAGTAATAGTGCTGATGTATCACCGGACTAAAGAGTTGGTTGATATGGCTCGTGACTGCATAGCCTCTGTTAGAAATTCTATAGGTGAAGATACAGAGCTGATTATTGTAGATAACGGATCCACTGAAGTATATGACTGGCAGAAAGAGTGCGATACCTATATCAGGCTTAAAACTAACATGGGGTGTGCAGAAGGATGGAATACCGGTTTACGAGCCGCAAGGGGTGAATACATGGCAATTCTGGGCGATGACACCATAGTTCATAAGGGATTCCTGGAAGGGTTAAAAAAAGCCATGGATATGCCTGACTGCGGGGTAGCAAACATCCATGTCCAGAACCTCCCTGCGGGGGCGGGTGTTGTTGAATGCTACAAATGGTTTTCAGGAGCTTGTTTTATGCTTACCCGCAACACAATTAATAAGGTAGGATACTTCTCTCACGACTACTGGCCTGTTAACTTCGAGGATACGGACTATTGGATCAGGACGTATAAAGCAGGGTTAAAGCTCTACAGAAACTACGGAGTCAGTATCCAACATAAGGAAGGGCAAACCACTCATTCTCCCGATTTGTCAATGCATTTTGACAGACTTAAAATCATCTTTATGAGAAACCACGGCTTCGACCCACTCCCCATCTTCTATGGTGATGCGCCTATTGAATCAGTTTTGAAATAGTTCTTGATAACCTCCACTCCCTCACATTTATTATCTCTTTATGACTGAAGATGCAAACAAAATACTGCGTAAGATAGCCGAGGGTGGTGGTGCTGCTGACGGTGGAACATTCACAGCAGGTACAACAGGCGGGACAGTAATTCAGGGAGTATATCAGGCTACCCCGACTTCGGTAGCTGACGGCAAAGCCGGAGCTGTCGGAATGACTGCTAACAGGGCTTTAAAAATTAGTCAAGATACTTTAGTTTCAGGTGAGGACTTAACCAATAATAGGTTAATGGTCAGACCTACCTACTCTTACTCAGCTGTGGCAGTAGCTGATGTACAAGTTAAAGCTAGTGCGGGCTACCTACATACAGTCACAATCTCCTGCAATGATGCTGCACCTACCGCTGGATCTATCATCATCTTTGACAACACCGCAGAGTCGGGCACACAGGTCTTCAATCACACCTTTACAACTACACCATTTATGCCATTTACGGTTATACTTGACTACACAATGGCTACAGGTATATATGTCGGATTCACGACTACAGCAGATGTCAACGTTTCTTGTGCATTTTTATAAACTATGAAATATAAAGTAACAAACATAACTAAATCAGGGTCAGGCATGGGAGTTGCCGAACTTACTGTGACCTTAAAGGATGGCTCTACATACAACAAGAGAATGATGGTTGAGTTAACTTCTGAAGAGACAGTTCATGCCGATATTCAACAGTGGTTAGCAGATTACCTTCAAGTTAAAGCCGAAGAGCTTACTTTTAACCCTGCTGGAATGTCTGGCCTGACTACAGTTATCGAACCTGGGGACTTACCTAAAACAAGCAAAGATCAAGTTAGAGAAGAGGAAGCCAGAAAAGCAGCAGAACTAATGAATTCAAAGTCGGAGACTCCATAGTGTCTCCTACGGAAGGAGATTACTAATATATGCCACGAAGTACAGCAGCACAAAGACAATTAGTTAGAGACTTTGGTACGTGTTTGAGTTTTAATGGAACTTCAGATAAGGTTGTAACTACTCTTTGGGGATCATCACTAACTTATTCAATGGGAGCTTGGTTTAAATCATCCAACCACAAGCAAAACCAGCAAGCCCTAATCTCAGTTGGAGCTGGTGGAGCTGGAAGAGGCCAGGCACTTGTTTTATCGGGTAGCGCTACTACCGATGGTTCTGTCTTTCTCCTAAACCACGTTATTGCATGGATTGATTTAGGTTTTAAAGTTCAGGATTCAGATTGGCACTATATATTTATGACTACCACTGGCAGTGGTGCAGCTACTAAGGTATGGCTAGATGGAGTTTTAAGATATAACTCAAATCCCACGTTAAATGCTCCTAATACTGGATGTGCTTTTGGCTCAGACAATACTGCAGGGTTCTTCTTGGGGAAAGTAGATAAGCCTGTTTATTTTGCATCTACTTTATCTGATACGGCTGCTGCAAACATGTTTTATGGTATTAATCCAAGCACAACCCCTGCTAATTTATATGAACTTGATGAAGGATCAGGAGCAACAGCAAATGATACTGGTTCTTCTGCCAAGAACGGCACCATCACAGGCGCCACCTACTCCACAGCCGTAGTTATGAAACCTAGAACTACAGCAGGAACAAGAACCTTAGCAGGAGCTAGGACTACCGTAATATGACCATCAGAGATGCATCTGCTAATAGAGCTGAAGGCTCTGCTCCAGGGGAAGTCGTAGCTGAGGAAGCTCCGAAACCGATTAACTCAGAGAAAAATGTTTCAGCCCCTCCAATCCCTGAAGTAGAGATCACGGCGATTGCAGAGTATATGGATATTGACCGTAAGGAGGCTACCAAATACGCAGAAGAGGTACAGAGCCTAATTGAGTGGGCAAAACGTCAAACAGCAGATCACTCAATAGAGAACTTAAAATCTATGATCAGAGGTCTAGAGCTGAGAATAGGCACCCCTCCGATTTCTGAGAAGAGAATCAGCTATATGGCCAGGTATGCATACCTCGATATGCAGGACAGGAAAATCAGAAAAGAGATGGAGCAGTTTAGCTTATGAATTACAGCGATTGGCAAAAGTTAGGACTTGGCAAACCCTCAAGCACAGATTATGAAGAGCATTCAGCGGTGGGGGATCTATCCACCGGAAGAAGGTTTAAAGCCATTCAGAGCGTACCGGATAAGCTCATTATTGATGAATTAGTATCAGGTACAACCTATATAGGCAACACCAAGCCAGGTACAGCCACATCAGCAGCCCTATGGCGAATTAGACGAATCACAAAGGCTTCAAGTGTATTAACAATAGAGTTTGCAGAAGGGGCTGATACATTTACTAATATTTGGGATAGCAGAACCTCTCTGAACTACAGTTAGGACTTGAATACCTCTTCACTAGCCTACTAGTATCAGTGTATGACAGCAAATCAAACAAGTAAAGAAAGGTTGGTGGAATAAAGTGGCAGCAACATTTGGATGGGAGAGATCCCACGGAGCAGGACAAACTATTACAACGGCTACAGAAATCAATTGGAAAAATATTGATGATAATTCCACGGCTTATTCATCCTCACCTATAACAGCAGGAAATAACTCTTTTGAAATTTGGTTAGCTGGTAAATTTTCTGGAACATTTAATCAAGTATTAACAGGTCTTTATGAGCATACAGCAACAGCATTTGGAACAGGACTTACTCTAAAGGGTGCTCCCTCAATGACTGCGGATGGAGACAGACTTACTTATGCAACTCCTTCAGCTACAACAAATGCATCTTTAACACGAACTATAACACCAGTTACAGCTATTGGTTCAGGTGCAGTAGTTTACTTTGGAATAACAGGAGCTACGACTGTTGGAAAAGCTACTTCTACAACAACTAACCCTTCATGGACTAATTATCTAACGACACAACTACAAACAACAGGAAGTGCAGCAGCAGGAGACACAGCACAGGTGACTATAACCTTACAATATAACGAAAATTGATATGAAAACACGAGATATATTTTGCACTAACGAACAAAAATTAACAGAGCACGAAGTGTCTATTGATCACAATGGAGAATTCTTACTTACTTGTGAGTGTGGTGAGTTTATTAAACTCCCTGGAGATATGGATAAAGAAGGTATTGATAAGGCACTAGAAGACAATCAAACAGAGAACGAAGGCAAAGTAACCTTAGAAGTTTTAACTAAAATTAACGAAGAAAAACTAAAGAATATATAAGCACAATACAATGAGCTTGAAATATCTATTTAAAGTAGACTACAAAGACGGTACAGTATTTCATCAAAATAAGGATGATGTATCAGAGACAGACCCTAAAAAGTCAGCTTTTTACGATGTATTACAGAGTAAGAAGGATATTAAGAAGTTCACTTTAAAAAGGTATTTAGAACGATACAGTGTTGATTTGACAACGGGTGAATTTTCTATAAACGGGGTAAATATCATAGTCGAAGATGATAAACCTATTCCACTTATTGAAGGACACACTCCAAGTCTTAAACTCATATTTTATCGCCAGCATAAAGAGAGAATGAATATCAACTATGCACTAGATACAGGCAAAGTAAACTCGATGAAGCCGAAAAGTGATGACATTACTTACTTTATCGGTTTTGAGACAGTAATACTTAAGAAGAAATATACAAGACTAATAGGAATAAAATAAAATGCTATATTTAATTGCGAACGGACCAATGCCTACAACTGCAGCTCAAGCTGTAGTTACTACTGGTACAGCAATAAAGACAATGCTTCAGGTTAAAGGCATTACAGCTCTTCAATTTAAAATAAAAGAGTGGGGTATCTCATTTGATGGAAGTGCAGCAGCAGCCCCGATAAAGTGTGAGCTACTGGAGACCGGCACCGTTTTCGGAACTGTCACTGCCGCTGCCGCTGCCGACATTGTTAAATTTGAGAATCCAAACAACCCCGTTTCAACAACTTATTTTTCGGTTGGAACCGCCGCAACTGGTTACACTTGCACTTCAGAAGGCACAATAACAGCAGTAAGAATGTTTGATGCTCAATTGGTCGCTCCTACAAATCAGTATGTCAAACAGTTTCCCCTAGGGCTTGAGCCAATGGTTAATGCCGATTCAGCTCTTAGAATTAGGGTAACAGCAGGTGCAGCAGTAAACGCATACTGTTATGTTTTATGCGAAGTGTAGGTATAGAGGTTTAACTATGGCAACAACTAACTTCCTAGCTTCATTTACAGCAACTAACAATGTGCCACCAAGCACAATCTTTGCAACCTTAGATACAAGAAACGCCCACGCTTGTTTGGATTTTGATGGTGCTACAGATGAAGAAGCTGTATTTGAAGCAGTACTACCGAATAACTATGCAGGTGGTGGGCTTACAATTGACACTTATTGGAGCTTCACTTCTGCTACCACTGGAAGTTTACGAGTGCAAACCTCCATTGAGCGAATAGATGCAAGCACACTTGATATAGACGCAGACTCTTTTGCAACAGCTAATAGTGCAGGCGGTACTGCACCTGGTACCTCTGGTATGGTCATCAAAGTAACAACTACTCACACTTCAGGTGCTGAAATGGATAGTTTAGTGGCTGGTGAGGCTTTTAGATTAAAGATCAGGAGAGACGCGGACGGCACGTCGGGGACTGACGATATCACAACTGACGCAGAACTTTTACGCACAGTTATCAAAGAAACATAGCCATTGACCCAGCAGTTTCATCATGAGACATAATATGAAAACACTTTTTTTTTTAACCTCTAGCGCTCCAAAAGGAGGCTTCTAATGGCATACGATCTTAATGGGACAAATCAGTCTATAAATTATACCCTCAACGCCAGCCAAACAACACTTAATACAGTAACATACGGTTTTTGGGCGCAGGCAGATTCTTACGGAGCAAACTATAGAAAGTGGTGGTATCAAGGGACAGTAGGGGATCGTGAGATAGCAATGGAAATGGACTCTGGGTATGGAAGCCCAACAGGGTTCGTCTTTGTTTCAAAATGGACAGGTACGCCTGGGGTTTGGTCTTGTAATGCTCCCACAGTGAATGTATGGCATCATTTTTGTGTAACCTATGATTGGGGATCAACGGCAAATGATCCTATCATATATTTGGATGGGGTTTCCCAAACTATAATTGAGCGACTTGGTCCGGGTGGAACAAAAGATAATAATGGTACAGCCTTCAATTTTGGATCTGAGGCAAACAGTAATACTTTTTTTGATGGAAAACTTACTGAACCCTTCATGTATAATCGCATACTAACAGCGGCGGAAATAGCATCAATTGGTACAAAGGGTTTTTCGCCTCTTATGATTCCAAGGGGGCTTGTATTTTATGATCCATTAATCAGAGGCTCTGCGGAAATAATGGGTGGACTTACTGCAAGCTTTGCTAATGCCCCAAGCGTCTATGAGCATCCTCGTATCATCTACCCCTCTAATTATCAGCTAGCACCTTTCGCAGCAGCAGCAGCAGCTGGAGTTATTCCTAACCGCTTAAAACAGATTAATCAAACAATACATAGAGCAAGTTATTATTAATATATGAGACTAGGAAGATCGCAACCATTTAAACCCCTTATTCGGTTATTCCGTGGTGCAACGATTTTAACTATTCAAACAATACTAGGTAGATCAAGAATAGCAACAACAGTCCTACAAACCATTCTAGGTAGATCTCGTATAGCCGTTACAGTCCTGCAAACCATTTTAGGTAGGGCTAGAATCACCGTTACCGTACTCCAGACTATTCTAGGTAGAGCTAGGATTACAGCAACTACAGTTCAGACTATTCTAGGAAGAAGCAGAATCACTGCAACCACTTTACAGACCATTCTAGGTCGGGCTAGGATTCGAATAACTACACTACAAACGATATTAGGTAGGTCACGCATTACATCCACAGTCTTACAGACAATTCTTGGTAGAGCCAGGATAACAGTCACAGTATTACAAACGATATTAGGTAGGTCTAGGAT
>Ga0163148_10001944_pt1 | contig 25856 bp, 28 predicted proteins | sample OliLakLV19MP7P2_FD_148606 | JGI IMG/M metagenome (GOLD analysis project Ga0163148, IMG submission 148606) | Freshwater microbial mat bacterial communities from Lake Vanda, McMurdo Dry Valleys, Antarctica- Oligotrophic Lake LV.19.MP7.P2 | ecosystem: Environmental > Aquatic > Freshwater > Lake >... | reverse complement strand
CAATGTCGACATCCCCCACAAACCCCGGCGTGTACGGCCCGACCAGAATGCCCCCGATCAGATACCCGATGATCGGCGACATGCGCAACCTCTGCGCCAGCAACCCCATGATCCACGCCGCGGTCAGAAAAGAAAAGGGGACGGAAAAGAAAAGGGGACGGGATTCATTGTTTGTTCTCTCGCCATCACCTAACCTTTCACCACGCCTCGACGTGGGGCGTTTGGGACAGTCACCGTTTTTAAATGCAACCGAAGTTAAAAGCGGGACAGCGATAGGTCCGAGAAAAGAAAAGGGGGGAAAGAAAAGGGGGAAAGAAAAGGGGACGGGATTCATTGTTTGTACTCTCGCCATCACCTAACCTTTCACCATGCCTCGACGTGCGCGATCGGTGGTCGTCAGCCCCAATCAGGCCAGTCACAATAACAAGCCGCAACGTAGTGAAAGAACACTTGTTGCACAACGCGTTACATTCAGCGGGTTTGACCGATGTGACTCGGACCGATTCTGTCGCCCCTTCGGGGCTTGGTTGCGATCAATCGATTCACATGGGGCTTACGCCACCAAGCTACTGTATGTCGCCGCTCGCGGCTGGGGCGGATGTGCACAATCGCCAACGCACGCGTCAATGCCGAATGCAGAAATATCCGAACTCCCCGGTGGCGGGGAGCTGTTTTTGTTCGACGTCCTGGATGTGGCCGGTCATTTTCTGTGACACGTCGGCGAAGAGGTGGGACATTTGATCGTCCGGGCCTTCCATCACCAGTTCAACCCGGCCGTCGGGGAGGTTTTTGACGTAGCCTCGGACATCGTAGCGAATCGCCAAGTTTTTTACGGTGTAACGAAAACCGACGCCCTGAACTTTTCCGCTGAAGTAGCAGGCTTTGCGATGCATGGTTCGATCTCCGGGATTATGTGGTCGACCTCGCGCAGTATAGCGACCGTGATGCCGCGGTCGATAGAAAAATCAATCTTGCGCGTGCTCGTCGACGGCGTTTTTGGCCAATTCGCGAATGTAGGCCTGATAGGCCGAATCAACCTCTTCCAGCGTCGTGCCCAGGTAATGTTCCAGCATGGGTCGAACGGCGCGCGGGTTGAAGCTGCCGTCGATCCGTTTCGGCCCGCCGATGGAGTGCGCCAGCGTGCCGGCAACGGCGTCGGCCAGCATGCGATTGAGCGCGGCGCGATAGCGCCCGCCGGCGCCGTCGGTCAGAAACCGCGCGAAGGCCCAGTTCTGCGCGTAGAACGCCTCAATCTTTTCCGCCGGCTCGCCGACCACGTCGCCGGCGTGCATGCTCACCAGTTGAGGTAGTGACCAGAGGCTGTTTTTCTCAATCGCATCGCGCAATTTCTGTGACCGCGAGACATTTCTCAGCATATTCCACCGCGGGAGGTTGCTGTCCCAGGAGATGTTCTCAAACGTCGTGGCGATTCCTTCTTCAAGAAATGGGGGCAGGCGGTCTTTGAAATGCCGGGCCACGAACTGGTGCCACCCTTCATGCGCCGCGACGGCGAGTGTGCCGCTTTCGCCGATGTAGTAAGCAACAAAAAAATCGCCAACGGTGTACCCGCCGCGGTTGATCTGCAGATAAATCGCTGCATCGTTGCCGGTACGCTGGCGGGTGAACTCGGCCCACTGCCGGCGGTTGGCAAAGATGTAGCAATCCATCGGCCGCGGATCGATTTTTGCGGTGGGCGCAAGGCGGCGGTATTGCGTGAGCGCGCCTTCCATCACCTGCGCCAGGCGCTGGTTAAAGTCCGGATCGTTCATCGTGGTGTAAAGCGTGAAATGGGCCGTCTTGAGTACGGTTCCCGAAGAACCCCACCTTTGCTCGGTGAGCTGGACCGACTCGTTGGGACCGGTCGCGCCGCTCGTTGATTGCGAACTCGCGCATCCGACGACGAGCAACGCCGCGAGCGGCAGAAGATAAATCAGAGATTGCGTTTTACGACACTGCACGTACTCTCCAAATGAATGCATGCCCCTCGTGTTGACATCATCAGCATCGGTTGTCTGAGTCGCAACCGTCTTTGGAACGAAGCAGCGGCCACGCGCACGCCCCACTCCACGACAAGCCTTATTCGCATCGGCTCGAAGACCATTCTGATCGACCCGGGGTTACCCGGCACGATTCTCGTCGCTCGGCTGAACGAGCGCACCGGCCTGAAGCCCGAGGCGGTGGATGTGGTGTTTCTCACCAACTTCCGCCCGTCGCATCGTGCCGGCTTGGCGGTGTTCGAGCACGCGCAATGGCTCATCGGTGAAGTGGAGCAGGAATCGGCCAAGGCGCGACTTCAGGCCTTGATTGATGAAGCGCCCGAAGAAGATGACGATCGGCAGCACATGCTGCGCGAGCTCGAACTGCTGGGCCGATTCCGCCCCGCGCCTGACAAGCTCGCCGACGGCGTCGACCTGTTTCCGCTGTTCGGTTACACCGCCGGCACATGCGGGCTGCTGATCGGTTCGCCGACGGTCTCGACACTCATCGCCGGCGATGCCGTTCCTTCGCTCGACCACTTTCTGGCCGGCCAGGTGCTGCCCGATAGCCAGGATATCCAGGCGGCGCAGGAATCGTTGCGCGAGGTTTACGAGATCGCCGATTTGATCGTCCCCGGCCACGACAACTGGTTCATCAACCCGCGGATGATGGGAATGTAGGAAGTGTCGAGTGTCGAGTGTCGAGTGTCGAGTGTCGAGTTGGAACGATTTCCGATCCGACGTGTGTCACTCGCGACTCGTCACTTGCCATTCGTCACTTTCTCCGCTGTTCCAGCATCCACTGCATCAGCGCCGGATCGCGATACGCCACGGTCCAGACGTTATGCCCCACTCCGCCGGGCGAGGTGAGTTTGGCGTTGCCGCCGGCGGCATTGATGCGCTTGACCATTTCCTTGCTGGCGCCGCTGCTCACGGCCCAATCCAGTGAATAATGCCAGCACCAGATGGGCGTGCCGGTAAGCATGCTCACGCCGTCGTAAAAGGAATAACCGCACATCGGCACGAGCGCGGCGAAGCGGTCGCGGTACTTGGCACCGATGCGCCAGGTGCCGTATCCACCGGTGGAAAGCCCGGTGAGCATCACGCGGTCGGGGTCGATGCTGTATTTACGTTTGGCTTGCTCCAGCGCCGTGATGGCAATTTTCTCTTGCTCGGCGTTGTCCCAGCCGCCGCCGTTGCATTGGGGGAAGACGACGATGAACGGAAAGTTGTCGGCGTTCTTGGCGGCTTCCGGGCCGATGCCCACCGTGGTGCAGGCGCGCCCGTCGCTGCCGGCCTCGAAGCGGCCGTGCAGGAAGACGATCGCGGGATACTTCTTCTGCGGCGAATAGCTCAGCGGCACGAACACGGCAAACTGCCGATCGCCGAAGCCTTCGAGCTTTTCATAGATGAAGCCGGTGCCGGTTTTGGCCCGGGTATTGGTTTCGTTGATCTTGCCCGACGACGAGCAGCCAACACCGATCGCAACCATCAACAACGGAAACACGACGCGAATCAAACGCATTCGAACGCTCCTTCCAGAATCCTCGAAACACAACACCCTGACACCCGCCAAGCCGCAGAATCAAACCAAGACGAGCCATCAATTGCAAGACGCGCAGGTGTAAAGCTCCACAAGCTGGAGGCTTGCGCCCCGGATGATTTCGGCAAGTTGCGCTCGTAAACTCAAGGGCGCTCCCCTTGCCGCGCGGTCAACATCCCGCACAATCTCTTCCCATGGCTCGATTGCGCGATCTGACGCATGTGATGAAAACCGTCGGCCTGGTGCAGTTCGTAGGGCGCGTCTGGAAAGAAACGCTCGACGACAGCGTATTTACCTGGGCGGCGGCGCTGGCGTATGCGTGGATGTTTGCGATTTTTCCGTTCCTGATATTCCTGCTGGCGCTGCTGCCGTTCATGCCGCCGCAATACAAGGGGTCGGTGGAGAAGCAGATTGATGAGCAAATCGCCTACGTCGCCCCCAGCGCCGCCGGCGACTCGCTTCGATCGGCGCTGAAAGAGCTACTCGACGAAAACCGACAGACTGCGGGACTATTGAGCGTCGGCATCCTGCTCGCCCTCTATGCCGCCAGCGGCGGAATGAATGCGACCATGGCCGCGCTCGATCGGTGCTACGACATCGAGATCGGGCGAAGATTCATGGTGCAGCGTTCCGTGGCGGCGGTGCTGACCATCGGCGTGGCGACCTTGATCATTCTGGTGCTGTGCCTGGTCCCAGTAGCCACACAAATCGTAAGTAATCCAAGCATCAAAACGTATTTGAATTTGGAAGGAGCCTGGGGAGTGGTATTCAATTTCTCCCGGTATTTCATCGCGCTGATGCTCTGTTTGACGATTCTTTCGCTGGTCTACCACTTCGGCCCGAGCGTGCGATCACACTGGACGTGGATTTCACCGGGCTCAATATTCGTGGTCGTGGTGTGGGCGATTCTGGCGTTCGCATTCCGCTACTACATCGACAACTTCGCCGCCGCCAGCTACGCCAAAACCTATGGCGTGGTGGGATCGATCGTGTTGCTGCTGATGGTGCTGTACGTCGATGCGATCGTGCTGCTGATTGGCGCGGAAATCAACAGCGAGATCGATTTCTCGGTGCTGGGCTTAAACAGCAGCGCCAACCGCACCGGCGCGACGATCGTGCGCGAGAATCTGTCGACGCGTGAGAAGTTGATGCTGCTGGACATCCAGCGCCGCCGGCCGGGCGCGACGGCGATGGCCGCCATGGCCGCCGCCGGAAAGCCCCCGCCGCCCGACGCGCCCGATCCGGCGGCGCAGGGGGCGGTTTATCCGATGGAGGAGAAGAACCTGTAGATCAGAAGTTCTTGGTTCAAAAGGTTCTCGGGTTCTGATGGCTTTTGGTGGGCAGACATTCCTGTCTGTCACGGCATTCCATGCCATGCGAAATTAGGTATCGCGTGGAACGCGATGGCAGACAGGAATGTCTGCCCCACTGTTGTCCCGAATGTCTACCCCGCTATATTTTACTTCAGTGTTACTTCACCGCCACGCGCCAAATGTTCCATTCACCGCCGCGGTTGCTGCGGAAATAGATGTAGCTGCCGCCCGGTTCCCAGGTGGGGCAATCGTCGTGGCTGCCGTTGGTGGTGATCTGGATCGGTTGCTCGGGGCGGACTAAGTCCAGCACCCACACGTCGAGATTATTGCGTTTGTCTTCGTCCACGCCGCGGTCGCTCACGTAGGCGATCTTGCTGCCGTCTTTGTTCCACACCGCGTCGAATTCATCCACATCCGGCGTGTTGGTGAGATTTTCCGGAACCCCGCCTCGATCGCTCATGCGGTAGAGGTCGCGCTTGCCGGTCTTTTCGTTAACGGCGGCGAACAATATTGAATCGTTCTTCGGATTGATACGCGGCTGCGTTCCGCCCACTTGCGTCAGATCAGTCCGGCTGACGGTGCCGAGCTGCGTCGAAAAAATGCGCGGGTCGGGACGGGTATCGATCAATGATTGATAGAACAATCGCGGCTTGGCATCGCTGTCGAGGTTGGGCCAAAGATCATTACTTTCGCCACTGGTGAGGTTGGTCACACCGGGCGCGCCGACCGCCGACATCGTCCACACGCTCAACCGCCGGCCGGCGCGGTTACTTGAGAACACGATCGTCTCACCGCCTGGCGAGAAGGAAGGCGTGAGGTCGAGCGATTTGCCGTCGGAAAGGAATTCCACTCCGCCGGTGGCATCGACTTTAGTGGTGAGCATCTGCGACCGAAAATCGCCCGCCTCGCGACCCAGATTGAGCGTGGTGAACAGCAGCCGGCTGCCGTCGGGCGCAATGGTCATGCTGTCGATCTGCGTGCCTTTGGGCAGGCGCGTCATCTGCACCGGCGGCTCATTGCTGGAACTTTCTGATGTATCTTTGGCGGCAATCGTCGCCACGCGCGTCGGCGTGGCCAGCCAGCCTTCATCCGACCGCTTCATTTCCGGCTTGAGCAGGCTCACCGGCATGGTGAGAATTTCTTTGAGGTTGACGCTGTATTCGGTTTTGCCACCGTCCCAACCGATATTAACGTTGGCCGGATACCACTCGCTGGTTTCGGTTTTCTTTAACGCGGTGGCCATGTAGGTCTTGAGCTCGCCGGCATCATTGGTCGGCGGGAACGACAGCTTGACGCTGGTTGTGCCCGAAGCGTCACGCGGCAACTCGCGGCCGTCGATCGTCACGACGCCGCCCGGTGGATCGGTAAGGATTTTCACGATCTTGCTCTTGGCCAGCAGATCGACCAGATAATCGGTTTTCCCGTCGTCCCAGCTAATGGTCTGCTCGATCGGATCGAACCCGGCCTTGACCACTTTCACCGTCTGCGGCACGTAGGCATTGCCATCCACGTCATATGGAAACGCCCGCTCGCTCAGCACGAGAGGGCTTGTCCCCACGCTTTCGCCGTCGATAAACACCTGCGCGCCCGGCGGGTTGGTGGTGAGGTTCACCGTCTTGCGCATGGGTTCGAGGCGCAGGTTGTAAACGGTTTCCGTCGCGGCCCAGGTGACGGTGGAATGCGCCGGAGCGAAACCCGGCCGTTCGGCGGTGAGGGTGTGCGTGTTCCAGTTGTTGCGCGCATCGACGGTGAATTCCAATTCCGTCGAATTGGTGCTCACCCGCTCCGGCCCCATCAGCCGGCCGTCGACGAGAATGGTGCCGGGAACAGGCAACACATTGATGGTCACACGCTTGGTTTGCGGCTTGAGCTCGACCAGCAGCGATGTCTTATCAAAATCCCGCGTGAGGTTGACGGTCTGCTCTTTGTACCCAAGCCGGCTCGCCTGCACCCTGCGGACATCGGTCTCGTTGTTAAAGGTAAACGTCTCGGTGATCGGCCCGCGCCCGCGATCGACTCCGTCGATTTTGATCAACGCGTCAGCGGGCTTGGTTGATACCGTGATCTCTTTCGAAACCGCGCAGCCGCAAACAACCATCGGAAGCAAGCTAAGAGCAATCCACAAACGATGCATCAGGGTCTCCAATCGACCCATGAGAATGCAGGTTCTGCCCGCGGGAAGCAAGTGCGCGGTGATTGCGCGACACAAGATGCGGTGGAGTAACGATTAACGATTGACGATTAAGGGTTGTGGTGGCACAGACACTCCTGTCTGTGCCACCATGTCTGCTGGCTCATTGCGCCACCACCTGCAGCGGCAGCGACGTTTCGGCGACGCGATTCGATTGCGTATCCACCATCGTCACCTTCAACACATAGCGGCCCATCGTGAGGTTGGATGGAAACTTGATCAGCTTACGCACGAAAAAATCGTGCCGCCGACTGCGGCTGGTGTCGGCGATGGTGGCGGGGGAATCGGTGAAAACCTGCGGGCCCATTTCGTGGAACAGTGCTACTTCCATGCTCAGATTGGTTTCCCACATTTGCTCGGTGTTCATTTGGGACGAAAAATTTTCGATCTCGCAATAAATGATCGCCGGCGTTTCTTTGCCGGCGATCAGGCGGGCGTCCATCGTCTCATAGCGACCGAATCCTTCGACGCGTTTGGCCAGCGCCAGCGTGGGCACGGTCAGCTCGGCGCTCGTTTTCAAGCGATCGGATAGCTCGACGATCGGCCGAATTTTCTCCGCGATCATGAGATTACCGTCGCGGCGTAGGGTGGAGCGAACGTTGCTCAGGCCGTCGAGAATGGCGGTGACCAGCTCGCGGTCTTCCTGCGGCAGCGTGGCGATCGAGGCGAGGTTGGGCACCTGCTCGTCCTGCAGAAACAACAGCATCTGATATTCAAGGTGACCGGCGACATCACGCGGATTCTCTTTGACACGCTTCGTCAGTTTCGCCGATAACACGCTATCGGCCGGCCCGTTCTTCGACGGCATGAGCGACAGCGGAGCTTCCCGCGCTACGCGCTCAGGCGTCACGGCGGCGACGGTGGTCTTGTCGATCACGTCGGCCAGCTCCAGCGGAAGATTGGATGCATCCGAAAAAGTCTGCGTATCCGCCGGCCCAGTCGCGGCGGGGTCGCGGTTCGGCCGCGGCTCGGATTTGCCGATCGCCTCGGCGGGCTTGACGCGACTATCGTCATGCGCTCCCAGCGAAAGTTGAAACTCCCGCGGGTTCAACCACTGCACCGCCGATGCCCGGAACGGCGACACTTCGGCACTTCGCTGCTCCAGCAACGCTTCGAGCGATCGCGCGTACGATTCGCTTTTGCGGCGTAGCGCCTCGATGGCAATGGCCGGATGTTCTGGCACAACCACCGGCGCATCGGCCGTGGGCTTGAGGCTGTCGACGGTGAGTTGTTCGACGAAGGGCTGCGCGGTCGTCGGTTTCCCGTCGGGCGACGCACGATCGGCCGGCCGATGGCGGTGGGCTTGTTTGGGCACCAGTGAAAGGCAACCGGACGATGTAATAATGGCGGCAGCAGCGCACGCAGCGGCGAGGGGTCGTCTGACCATAGCTTCATCCCTGAATGTGACGACACGGCGCAATCCATTACGCCAGTGCACAAGTATAAGTCGCCCGAGTGCGACCGCAAGTTGTCTAAGTTGAAGGTCGCAATCAGCCAATCACCGCCGCGAAAATGCCGGTGGGGCAGAAATTCTTGTCTGCCTTCGCGTTCCACGCGAAAGTAAGTGTCAAGCGGCATGGAATGGCTTGGCAGACAGGAATGTCCGCACCACGGGCAGAACGGGCCTATATTGGCTTCGTCGCGCGAATGATCCGATCGCGAACGGCCACCCACGCCGGTCGATCGGGCGGCAGTTCGATGTAGATGGCGCGAAGTTGCTGCGTATCGAGCAACCGGAGCCGCGCGTAAAAGTTGCGCGCGTAGGTTGCCGGGTCGAGCGTCACTTCGATGATCGCGGCATCGTTCAAATCGATCCGGGCGCGCTGCGCCAACTCATAGCCAAACGCCGGGGTGCGAGGCGCGTAGTGCGTCTCCTGCTGCCCGGGCGACCGCGCCGGCGTCGTCAGTTTGCTGACCACCGTTCCGGCTTCAACGGCACCAATCACCTCTTCAATCTCCTCGCGCGTGACGCCTCCCGGTCGCAAAATGCGCGGGCTGGAGGACGAAAGATCCAGCACCGTCGATTCAATCCCCACCGTGCACGGTCCGCCATCAAGAATGAGATCGACCGCATCACCGAGTTCGTCGCGCACATGCTGCGCTGTCGTCGGTGAAACGTGGTTCGATTTGTTCGCGCTCGGCGCCGCCACCGCGCCATCAAACGCCCGCAGCAATTCAACCGCGACCGGATGATTCGGAATCCGAATGCCGACCGTACTCAAGCCAGCAGTGACCAAATCGACGATGCTGCATTCCCCCTGCCTCGGTACCCTGGGGGAAGGCCGGGGAGGGGGCCTCTTCGACGGCGTAACGGATTGATTTTTCGGCAGAACAATCGTCAACGGCCCCGGCCAAAACCGCTCGGCCAGACACTGCGCAAAATCAGGCCAATGGGAGACGTAGCGCTTTGCCACTTCAACGGAATGAACATGCACAATAAGCGGGTTGGTGTTCGGCCGCCCCTTCGCCGCAAAAATCCGCGCGACGGCGGCGGCGTTCGTCGCGTCGGCGCCGAGGCCGTAAACCGTCTCGGTCGCAAACGCCACGAGCCGGCCGGCGCGAAGAAGCTCCACCGCGCGATCGATCAAACCAACTCCTCACTTTCCAGCCAAGCCTTCGCCGCCGGTGCATCAGAGCAAATTAAAAACACCTCCTGCACCGTTCCCGTACCCGTAAAAAGGCATTTCAGCCCCGCATCGGTCGGATACTGCACCTTAAAGCTCGGCGGCGTCTTCCCGCGGCGCACTTTAATGCGCCCCGGGACGATCCGCGTGACGTGCGGGCAGTCGTCAATGATCCGCTTAAGCAGCGCATCAAGTCCACCGACGCGACCGTGCTGTTTTTTGATCTTCCCGAACTTCACCCCTGCATCTTAGCCGCAGATGAACGCAGATGGATGCAGATGAAGAGTGGAGTGGAGCAATCTTGCAAAACAAAGTGTTTTTGAAAGCGATGCAAGCCTTACGATAGTGGACCCGCATTACCAGGATCAAACGCCAAATTTACGTCGCTCACCGTCCCTGCCAGTACCGACGTTGCTGTGCAACCAAGCCTTGCTCCCATCTGCGTGCATCTGCGTTCATCTGCGGCTAAAGTCAATATTCCATTTTTTTCAGGAGCTTGTCATGCCAACCGTAGGCGATATCGCACCCGATTTTGAGTTGATGACGCAGGACCACACCAAGAAGGTCAAACTGTCTGACTTGCGCGGAAAGACGGTCGTTCTGTTGTTTTATCCGATGGATTTTTCGCCGGTGTGTACCACCGAGCACTGTTCGTTCACAGAGGCATTCGCGCAGATTGCGCCGGACAAAGAAACGGTGGTCCTGGGCGTCTCCACCGACAGCCCATTCTGCCATGCTGCGTTCAAAAAGCAGTTCAACATCGCCTACGACCTGCTTTCCGACCCGACGCGGAAAATGGTGAAGGCTTACGGCATGTTCATGGGTGAAGAACCCTTCAACTGTGGCAAGCGCGGCACGGTGGTGGTGGGTAAAGATGGCAAGATCGCTGCCTTCGATGAGCAGCCGATTCTCGAACCGCGCAAGATCGAAAAAATCGCGGCAGCGGCGCGGCGATGAGGCCTGCTCCATCCGAGAGGTCGCCCACGAATCCACACGAATTGAACACGAATGAACAAGCACTTCAGTTTTGATTCGTGTTGATTCGTGAGGATTGGTGGGCGGTCTTGCTTCGCTTATCGGACAGCCGAAATTTTGGCTATTGGACGGGCGGGAGAGTGACCGATTCATCCGTCGCATCATGCGATGGTCGGACCGGTCTTATTTTCTTCTCGCTTTCTTCGCGGCGGCCATCGTCGCGCGCGGCGGCGTCAGCAGAATTGGCGTTGACACTCCGCGACCGCCGGTGCTGCCGACGATTGCAATCACCATGAGTAGTGTTCACGCGCTGGCGCCGCTGGTTTTTGCCGATTCCGCTCCGGCGCAAATTCAGCCCGCGGATGACGCGTTCATCGCCGAGTTGACGGAATTTGCGCTGGCCCGCCCGGAAGCGTTGGCGCACGTTGACGCGCCGGGTGCGTTTCATGCCTTCCCGATCGACCTGCAGACCGTCGGCATCAACCAACGCGTGCGACCATCTTCGACGCCGACCACGGTCGCCATTCCGCTCCCCCCGGCGGCAATCGGCGGCGCGTTGATCGCGGCGACCGTTCTCGGCCGGCCCCTGCTGGGAGCACGGCGCCGTCGCGCGGCGCGCACGTTTCGCTGATCCACAAGGCTCCGCCCACCCTTCTGCTACAATCTGTGGCGGATGAACATTGGCCCCCTCACGATCGATGCGCCGTTCTGTCAGGCCGGGCTTGCCGGCTACAGCGACCGCGCCATGCGCGTCGTCGCTCGGCGGCGCGGTTGCCCTTACGCGGTCACCGAAGCCCTGCTCGACACCATCATGCTCGCCGGCGGCGAGGGGTTGCGCAAGTCGATCGATACCAATGATGAAGATCACCCCGTTGCAGGCCAGATTATCGGCAGCGAAGCCGAGACGATGGCCCGCGCGGCCCACCTGCTTGAGCAGGCAGCCTACGACGTGATCGACCTCAATTTCGCCTGCCCGGTGAAAAAAATAAAAAACAAAGCAAGAGGCGGGCACATGCTGCGCGACATTTCGCGCGGCCACGCGATCCTCCGCGCCGTGCGCGATCGATTGCCAAACGCGACCTTAAGCGTCTCGCTCCGCCGGGCGTTTGATGATTCGCCCGATAACCGCGACGCCCTGTTCACCCTGCTGGATGAAGCCTGGAACCTCGGCTACGCCGCCGTGCGCGTCCACGGGCGGACGGTGGAACAGAAGTATCTCGGCCGAGCGAATTGGGGCATACTGCGCGAGGTAAAGCAGCGATACCCGAACAACGTGATCGTCGGTTCCGGCGACGTCTTCACCGCCGAGGACGCCGTGCGCATGCTCTCTGAGACCGGCGTCGATATGGTGTGGATCGCGCGCGGCGCAATCGGCAACCCGTGGATTTTTCGCGATGCACGGCGGCTGCTGGAGGGCGCAGCGGTCACGGGTCAGGGGTCAGCGGTCAGGATTCAGGAATCAGGAATCACCTCCGCCCTGAACCCTCAACCCCAACCCCTGAACCCTCCGACGATTCCCGAACAGCGCGCCGCCCTCACCGAACATTTCGAAATCGCCATGCAAATCCACGGCGAACAACTCGCCGGCCGGCGGATGCGCAAAATGGGCATCAAATACGCCCGCTTCCACCCGCAGGCGATAGACGTAAAAAAGTCATTCATCGAAGTGCAAAGCCTGCGAGACTGGCAGGCGGTCCTCGACCGCTTCTACACCGGCGACGGCCAAGGAATTTGGCCCGCAAAAACCGCGGCGGATGAAGTGAATGACGAGCCGGCGATGCAGAGTTGTGAGGCGGGATGAAGGAGGAACGACCGACACTCGACTATGAACCGCGGCGGAAACCCGCGCCGCATAGCCCGAAACTCGTCGCTGCTCTGACATCGGCAGTCACTGCTCTTGCCTTGCTTAACACCGCTTGGATGTTGATTGCATGGGTCATCATGGGCCCACTTGCCACTCCAGACGTTGGCCGGCTGGCAACCTTCGGTGTTCTTGTCTCTTCCTTCGCGGCGATTGTGATCGACCTGGTAGTTCTCGTTCGATTTGGCCGACCCAAGCGATCTCATTTTGCGATGTTAAATAGTCTAATGTTTTGCTTTGCGGTTTTGACACTCTCTTGATGTAAACTTAGGCTTTGCTACATCGCGAGCGATATAGCTTCACGCCGTTCGATGATTCCTCGCGATGCTCAACACCCGCGATGCGATCATACCTTGCCTGCCGCAAAACACTTGGACGTATTCTATTCGAAGCCCTCTTGAGCAGTGCCGACGTAGTTATTTCACCCCGCTTTAATACGCCGTGCGTTTGGTACTTTCCGCGCATCAACTTCAGTACAGTGATCGTCTTTTTCATCGGGTCGACAATCCAATATTCACTCACTCCCGCGGCGGCGTAATCGCGGCGCTTCCCGATGTAGTCGCGCTGCGGATCGTCCGGGCTGACGACTTCCATAACCAGATCGGCGCCATCCCAAAACTGTTCACCGACGTAAGCAATATTTTTCCGCATCACGAAGAGGACGGCGGGCTCGCGATAGTTGCGCGGTTGTGTGCGTAATTTAATAGGTGCCATCAACGCCTTACCGAATCGTCGGGGCCGCACGAATGCCAATAACGCTTCAAGAAGAAGCAGCACGACGTCCTGAAGCGACGTGGTGGGAATGGGAAGCACCTCGATGAATCCGTCCTTGAACGCAAGGAGAAGGTTCTCGTTAAAATCGAGATAGTCTTCCTCAGACCAATATCCCTACGCCGGAAACAGATTAACCAGCTCCCACATCGGGCGCCCGCGACTGCTTGTCAGTTCGCTCATGGCATGAGTATAAGGCTCTACGGTCGCCCATGCACTCCAAAACACCCCCACGCAATCGCCTCGCCAAAGTGCTGCCGGAAATCTGGCGAAAGAAACTCGTTGAGTCGGGCGCGCCCAAGCGCAAGTACACCGCCGTCATCAAAGCGACACTCGACGGCGGGCGGGTGATTGAAGACATGATTGTCGAGCAAGGGTGGATCATCGCCCTCGATCGCACGGGGCTGGGCGGGACGTTTGAACAGCGGATTGATTTTAATCCGAAAGAAATCGTTGAGATCGCGATCAAGCAGGTCATCTGAATTCACGGGTAAAGCAGGAAGGATGAAGGATGAATCGCTCGGTAACATTGATACGCCCACGCGTGCCGCGGCGCCGGCTGATCGTTCATCGTTAACGCTTCATCGTTCCATATCCCCATGTCATCGTTGTTACGCGGCATGTTGTCGGCAGAACGGGCATGAGTTTGCGGCGTTGCTAAGCGGCGATGAACGGCGGCGGTTTGCGGCGTTTTCGGAAGCGGTGACGATTCGCGACAATAATGCACTCGTGGTCGAGCGCGTGCTTCCTTACATCGATGGAAAATGCCAGTTTCTCGGCGACGACAATCGATGCACGATCTATGAAGACCGCCCCGCCGCCTGCCGGGCGTTTGAATGTGCTCCGGCACTCGACGCGCATGGCGCGGGCCAACACGGAATATTCTTGAAGCGCAATCCGCGGGTGCTGACGCTGTTTACGGCGTAGACATTATCGGTCCCCTTCGTCACCCGGCCGTTCGACGCGGAACGCTCGTGCGCTGGGCGGCGTGGCCCACGGTTTGGCCGCGCGGCGCGCCTTGGCCGGTGGGCAGGTTCGACCGTCTGCCGCCGGTTCCTTCTGATTGCTGGTCGAGAAACTCGCCGGCGACGGCCGATGCGGGCTTGGCCAGGTCGCTCTTAATTTGACCAACACTGCTGGCGCTTGTCATCTGGTGACGTCCCTTCGCGCGAGCCCGCACAAAGTTCGCCGCCGAAGAAGCCAGCAGTCCGGAGTCGATCAACCCGCCGCCCATGAGGTTCGGCTTCGAAGCGGGCTTCTTTTCTGGCGGCTTTTGTGGCGATTTCTTCGGCGCCGCATTTTTCGCGACCGTCGATTTCGTTTCGGTTTCTACCGCTTTAACAGACTTTTTGGTTGTTTTGGCCATATGAACTCGATTCCTCTCCGCGTGACTTCGCGGGTGACGTCATTGTATCGGAGAACCACCGGTTCGCCGCCACCGTCGCAGATCATTATAGGCACGGCGGTAGAGCACGTCGGAGTCATCGTGGCGACGCCTGAGCAGCTTCGGCCCGTCTGTCAGTCAATACGCAACGTTCTCAAACCTGGGCAACGGCTACGTCGACGTTACGTTTCTGCCGTCAGCGGGCGACGACATCGGCGTGATCTTCGGCTCGACGTCGGCGCTGGGCGTAACCAGCGGCGGATTTGTTCCCGAGCCCGGTTCGATGGCGATGATGCTCGGCGGAGTGAGTCTGTCGCTGCTTCGCTGACGGAGCAAGGCGCGACGCATGATTGTGACCCATGCAATCTCCCCAGGCGATGATTCGCGGCGTATCTCTTGGTGCGCCGACTTTACCGCGGGCCCGTTCGCGCTTTGGCGGACGGGCTCGCTTTTTTCTTTCCGCTGGCATGCGATTCTGCCTTGGCTTCGACCACATTCGTCCACATCGCTTCCAGCAGTTCCGTCATCCCCTTCTGCGTCGCCCCGCTGATCGCGATCACGTTCTTGCCGCGCAGGCTCTTGCGGAGTTTCTTAAGGGCGGAATCATCAGCCGGTGACAGATCGATCTTGTTGGCGACGATCAATTCGGTCTTCGCCGCCAGTTCGTCGCTGAACGCTTCCAGTTCTTTGCGAATAACCTTGTAGTTGTCCGCCGGGTTGGATTCATCGGTCGGATAGAGATCGAGCAGATGAACGATCGTTTTCGTCCGCTCGATATGCTTTAAGAACGCATGCCCGAGGCCGGCACCATTTTGCGCGCCTTCGATCAAGCCGGGAATATCGGCAATCACGATCCGGCGGCTGCCGCTCAGATCTGCGATTCCCAGTTGCGGTTCGAGCGTGGTGAACGGGTAATCGGCGATCTTGGGCCGCGCCGCCGACACCGCGCTGAGCAGCGTGCTCTTGCCCGCGTTGGGCATGCCCACCAGACCGACATCGGCGATGAGCTTCAGTTCCAAGCGCAGTGTGCGTTCGTCGCCGGTCGTGCCCGGCTCGGCGTAGCGCGGGGCCTGATTGGTGGCCGAGCGAAAGTGCCAATTGCCCTTCCCGCCCTTTCCTCCGCGCGCTATGCGCACTTCTTTGCCCACTTCGGTTATGTCGGCGATCGTCAGTTCTTTTTCAATGTCGTAAACCACCGTGCCCGGCGGGACGGGGATGATCATGTCCTCGCCGCCTTTGCCGTACATCTTCTTGCCCATGCCCGCCTGGCCGGTGCGGGCTTTCCAGTGGTGCTTGCCGGCGAAATCGAGGAGGGTGTTTTTGTTGACGTCGGCGACGAAGATGATCGACCCGCCGTTGCCCCCGTCGCCGCCGTCGGGGCCGCCCCGGGCAATGTACTTTTCGCGTCGAAACGAGACGCAGCCGTTCCCGCCGTCGCCGGCTTTTACGTGAATGATTGCGGTATCGATGAACATTGGGAGAGTTGTTAGTTGTTGGTGGTTTGTTGTTGGTTGTTGGTTGTTGGTTGTTAGTTGCGTGGCATCGGGAGCAGGCGATGCGCAAGACAATAGCCAGTAGCATGAAACCAAAGGAACTCCAACGAATGCCGGATTCCGATGTTTTGCGCCTACTGGCTAATCACAACTGACAACCTACAAATTTTCCCGCCTTAGTTCGCCACCGCGACGGCTTGCTCGCGGACGTGAACTTTGCGGCCCTGGAACTCGACCTTGCCGTCTTTGAGCGCGAAGATGGTGTAATCGCTCCCCAAACCGACATTGAAGCCCGGGAAATACTGCGTCCCGCGCTGGCGAAGTATGATCCCGCCGGCCGGCACAAATTGCCCGCCGTAGACCTTTACGCCACGGTATTGGGGATTGCTATCGCGACCGTTCCGTGAAGAACCGCCGCCTTTCTTATGAGCCATGACAACCGTCCTGTCGAAAGAGAATTCGCCCTGCGTCCACGGCAGGAGGCGAGCCGCGCATTATAACCCGCCCCACCCCGTCAGGCAAGGCGGCAACAACCCTTCGCTGGGCTACACCACGCCTATTACGCGAATAATGAGCCGCAAGTGTCGGCGACCGATCGAATTGCTCCGGGAATCTGGTCGCTGACGCTGGCCGCTCGTCATAAGTGTGGCCCTGCACCGGTGCGCCGGGAAACAATCTCACAGGGTGGCCGGCAGCACGGTGAAGCCCTCGGCCTTGGCGGCTTTCACCAATCGCTTATCAAGACAGACGAACTCTGTGTGATGCGATGTTCCCGGATCGGGCAATATAATGGCGGCGGCGAGTTGCAGCGCGTCTGCGGCGGTGAGGGGATGGGTTCGCACGAGGCGTGCTGCGGTAATCGCGACTGGCTTGCTGGCTTCGACCACGACCCATTCGGCACTAAGCATGTCAAGCAGTTTGTGCGATCGGGCCACCTGCTGATCGTCGATGATGCCGTCACGGTGCCGACGTGCGATTGCCGAACAGCACTCGACCCAAGTACCCCACCACACCACCATGGTTCGGTCTGCGGTCACCAGCGGCATGACCTGCGGCGCAGACGGCTCGTCGACAATTAACGGAAGGATGGCCGATGAATCCCAGAATTTCATCTCCCGTTCCGCCGTTCGTCCAGCAGCGCCTCGAGCAATGTTTCGCCGGCCTTGAGCTTCGGCCGGGGGAGTGTGAAGAATTCTTTCGGCAGTTTGCCGCGCCCTCTCGTGATCAAACCCTGGCGCTCTAGTTCATCGAGCCGCTGGTCTTCGGTTTTGTCGGCCGATTCGATTGGCGAAAGCTTGGCTACTGGCCGGTTTCGGTCGGTAATAACGATGGTGTTGCCAGCCCGTACCTGCTCGATCAGCGCGCTCAGGTTGTTTTTGGCTTTAGTGACCGATGTGGACTTCATACAGCCATAATAGCATTCGCGATATAGCTATTCAAGCTAAATTTGAAGCAGTCGCCCATCAGTGCATTGTGACCGTGTGGTCAGTGTTCGTGGCCAGGCCCTTCGACGGTAGGCCGCCTACTTCTTCACCAACTGGTCCCGATAAAACTCAATCATCTTAGACAGCCCTTCGCGTCGCGACACGACAGGTTGCCATCCCAAAATCTGCTTGGCCCGCGTGATGTCCGGACAGCGCACCTTCGGGTCGTCCGGCGGCATGGGCTGGTGGGTGATGACGCTTTTGCTTTCCGGAATCAGCGCCAGAATCTCTTTGGCGATGTCGAGGATGGTGAGTTCCTGCGGGTTGCCGAGGTTGATCGGTTCGTGGAAATCGCTTTCCATCGTCAGGTTAATCCCGCGAACCAGATCGCTCACGTAGCACAGGCTGCGGGTTTGCTTTCCGTCGCCGAAGACGGTGAGGGGTTCGTGGTTGAGCGCCTGGCGGATGAAGCTGATGACCACGCGGCCGTCGTACGGGTCCATGCGCGGGCCATAGGTGTTGAAGATGCGGATGATACGCGTATCGGCCTTGCGCTCGCGGTGGTAGGCCATGGTGCATGCTTCGGCGAACCGCTTCGGCTCGTCGTACATGCTGCGCAGGCCGATGGGATTCACGTTGCCCCAATAATCTTCCCGCTGCGGGTGGACGGCCGGATCGCCGTAGCACTCGCTGGTGCTGGCGACGAGGAACCTCGCCTTTTTTTCCAGCGACAGTTCCAGCAGGTTCCACGTGCCCTGGCTGTTCACCTTCACCGTGGCGATCTGATGTTTCACATAACCGATCGGGCTGGCGGGGCTGGCCATGTGATAGATGCGATCGATCGGGCCATCGATCTTCAGCGGGTCGCACACGTCGGCTTCGATCAGCCGGTAATCGCTGTTGCCCGCCAGATGCGCCACATTTTCCCGTTTACCGGTGATGAAGTTATCCACGCCGACGACTTCGTGCCCCTGTGAAAGGAGCAGGTCGGTGAGGTGCGAAGCTAAAAACCCGGCGCCGCCGGAGATAAGAATACGCATGTCGTTGTTTGTTGCAGGTTATGGGTTGTGGGTTGTGGGTTGGATGTTGGTAATGTCGTTCGCCGTTGGGCATAGTCCAGCAACCAACTCACAACCTCCAACCCACAACCTACAGCCCTTCAGTCACTGAACGCAAACCGAATAATGGCCAACATAGCCTTCACGCCGTCTTTCCAGGTAATCTTCTTTCCTTCTTCGTAGCTTCTCCCGTAATACGCCACACCGACTTCGTAAATGCGCAGTCTCGGACGAAGTTTTGCAACTTTGGCCGTCACTTCGGGTTCGAAGCCGAATCGGTCGCACTTGATGTCAATGCGATCGAGTATCGATTTTCGAAACACCTTATAGCACACTTCCATATCGGTCAGGTTCAGGTTGGTAAACATGTTGCTCATGGTGGTGAGGAACCGGTTCGCCACGCTGTGCCAGAAATACATAACCCGGTGCGGCTCGCCGATGAATCGCGAACCGAAGACCACATCGGCTTTATCATCAATAATCGGCTGCAGCAGCTTGGGGTAATCCTGCGGGTCATATTCCAGGTCGGCATCCTGCACCAGCACCAGATCACCGGTGGCCTGCTTGAAACCGTCGCGTAACGCGGCGCCTTTGCCCTGATTCTGTGGCTTGTGAAGAATTTTGAACGCCACGGCGGGGAAGATCGAGGGCAGTTCATCCAGCTTGGCGGCGGTGCCGTCACTGCTGGCGTCGTTGACACAGATGATCTCGGTGGTGACGCCGAGCGGCAGCGGCGCGCGCACGACGCGGGCGACCAGTTCCTGCACCGTTTGCGCTTCATTGTAAACCGGAATGACAATCGAGACCTTCACCGGCATTCGATCGGGCGCGCTGTGAAAACTTGCACTGCTCATCGCTACGGGGAACCTTCCCATGAACTGCACTTGCAAAGTGCACGATCGTAGCAACACGGGGTGGATTGGCAATGACACCCAACCCAAATCGAATGCACATTATCCCGGGAAACGCGCTGTTTGTTCGGCGAAACCACAAACACTGGATCGCACCCACACGGAATCGACAGGCGCTTGCGGCTTCGCGCAACAAGCAGCGCGGTAGTCTTTAGAACCCCGCCGCATGCCCATCCTTGCGATGATCGCTGGCGGCCAGATAGCCATCCGGCAACTTCTGAATCAATTGCGCGCCCCCGAACGCCTTCGCCTCGGCCATTTCGACCGCATGTCCGCGCGATCGCAAATTTTCAATCATCGCATTACTCCATCCATGTTCCAGCAACACTCGGCGGCCCTCCATCACCTTCCAGCGCGGGGCGTCACTGGCGGCTTGCGGGTTCTGGCCGAAGGCGCATGAGCGGACGATCATCTGCACATGACCCTGCGGCTGCATCTCGCCGCCCATCACGCCGAAACTCATCCACGGTTTGCCGCCTTTCGTCACAAATCCGGGAATGATGGTGTGAAACGGCCGCTTGCGCGGTGCCACTTCGTTCACATGGCCGCGTTCAAGTGTGAATCCGCGGCTGCGATTCTGCAGCGCGATGCCGGTGCCCGGAACGACAATGCCGCTGCCAAACCCGTAGAAGTTTGATTGAATGAGCGACACCATGCGACCCTGTGCATCCGCCGCCGTGAGGTAGACCGTGCCGCCGGCGTGTGGCCGGCCGTGCTGCGGATCGATGGCTTGATCTAACTTGATCAGCGCGGCGCGCTGCTGCGCGTAGCCGGGTTCGAGCAGATCGTTGGGATCGACCTTCATAAACTTTGGATCGGCCACATGTTGGTGCGCATCGGCGAACGCGAGCTTCATCGCTTCGATTTGCAGATGAATGCAATCCGCCAAATCGACGTCGTATTTCGTCAGATCGAAATGCGAAAGGATCGACAGCGCCATCAGCGCCGCCAAGCCCTGGCCGTTGGGCGGAATCTCATGCAATCGAAACCCGCGGAAGTTGATCGACAGCGTGCCAACGCCGTTGGCTTCGTGGTCGGACAGATCATCCAGCGAAAACACGCCGCCGGTTCGGGTTGAATGATCCACGATCGCCCGCGCCAACCGCCCGCGGTAGAACGAATCGGTGCGGGTGACCGCAATATCGCGCAGCGTGTTGGCGTGGTCGGGCAGCTCCATCACATCGCCGGCGCGCGGCGCGGTTCCGTGGGGCGCGAAGGTCGAGAGAAAATCCGGAAATTCCTTCATCCGATCGACCGCCAGTTCCCAGGCTTGAGCGGTGCCCGGCGACACCAAAAAACCCTCCGCGGCGTACTCGATGGCGGGTTCAAACAGTTCGTAAAACGGCAGCTTGCCGAATCGTTTCGAAAGCTCCAGCCAACCGCTGGGCGCGCCCGGTGTGGTCACCGACAGCCAGCCGTGCATGGGGATCTCGTCGTACGCATTAAAACTTTCGCGCGTGAACGCCGCCGGCGAACGCCCGCTGGCGTTTAGGCCGTGCAGGTTCATTCCGTCGTGTAAAATGGCGAACAAATCGCCGCCGATGCCGTTGCTGGTCGGCTCGACCACGGTGAGCGCGATCGCCGCCGCCACCGCCGCATCGATCGCATTCCCGCCGCGCGCCAAAATGCGCAGCCCCGCCGACGTGGCCAGCGGCTGGCTGGTCGCCACCACGTTACGCGCCAGCACCGGCTGCCGCTGCGAGGGGTAAGGTAAATCGGGATTGAAAGCGGCCATCAGGGTGTCTCAGAAATCGCGGGACGCCGATCACGAACCCCGCGTGCTCGGCCCCGTCGTTGCCGTTGTCGTTGCAGGCGCCGTTGTTGGCGGCGCCGGAATTGCAGGCCGGGGCGCATAGCGAAATGTTTCCAAATACTTCTTGTACATGTGGCCGTCGTACTTGAAATATTGCGGATCGGCGGCGGCGATTTCGAACCAGGTGTCGCCGAACTTCACCACCATGCGGTGATTCCACATCTGCGCGTGCCCGCGGCCCGTCGGGCCGTCCATCATCGTTGCTTCGTTGCCGAGAAACACGCCCTTCTGCTTGAACCCGCGGTTGGACAGCGATTCAAAATCGGGCGCGGTTCGGAATCGATTGACCGAGAGCGTCGGCGGGAAGGCGGCGTAACGAGAATCGTTGATCGTGATCGAGTCAACAAGCTCGCCATCGCCGTGGTGGTTGACGTTCACATTGAAATGCTCTGGGACGATCAGCGAATAGCCTGCAGGATGGATCAATCGCTTGCTCTCATCCGGCGGCGGGAGCGGCTCGGGCCAGAAGAACCACAACCCCCCGCCCAATAGCAGGATCACCGAACCAACCACTATCATCGTGCGCTGCAGTCGCTGTGACATCGCCGCCGATTCTACCGGCCATTATCGCGTATCCACAAACGCGTGCGGCGGCCAATCGAACGGGCCGGAGTTGAATCGCTGCATACGAAAGTAATAGGTGGCATCGCCGTTCTCTGGCGCGACCAAGCCTCGCCATGTCTGTCGCAGCCCGCGCCCCGAATCAAACTCGACGGTAATCTCATGCTCGCCCGGCGAAAGCTGCAGGGGGATGACAAACGTGGTGCGCGGCAGCATTTCCCATTCGCGCGTATCGGCCTGGCTGGTGGCTTTAAGCAGCAGCCCCGCGGCAATCAGCCCGCCGGCGATCGCGGCATCTTCGCCGCGCAATCCTTCGCGGCTGCCGGCTCGATACAATCCATACCCCGCCCCGCCGGCAATCAAGCCGGTTCCGATGGCGCTTTTGGTGAGCCGAATGGTATCGATGCTTTGCCAGCGGCGGTCTTGCGCCAGCGCGAGAAGGTCGGTCGGCGGGCCGTCGCCGATGGACGCGCCCGATTCGACGCCATCCACCACAATCCGCGGCGGGGGCACGCTTCCGACGTCGCCGGGCTTCGGGCCGAAGCCGATGATCGATCCGTCAAAATCCGTTTCTTTCCGCGGGCCGATTCCAAAATCAATCACCAGCACCACGTTTGAAGACGATTGCAAACCCGGATCGGTTAAGTTCGAAAGGTCGGGTCGAAGCTCGCGCACGCGATCAAAGTTCGCCTGCGCCAGATCGTCACGGCCGAGCCGCTGCCAGCATCGCGCCAGCATCAGCGTGGCGACGGGAAACTGCCGCTCCAGCCGGGCGTAGTCCTGTTTCTCATCTTTATCGCGGGAGGCGTCGCGTAACTTGAACAGTGCATTCTCGAACGCGGCGCGGGCGTTGCCGTAATCCTGCTGCATGTAGTACGTCAGGCCGAGGTAGAAACTGGCCATGGCGCGCTCGAACGGTTCGCCTTTCCAGATTTTGATTTTCTCATCCACCAGCGCCGCCCCCAGCGACCGCCCGCCGTCGTTCACGCCGACGCTGTTCATCACCTCGTAGGCGCGCAGGAACGCGCCTTCGGCTTCCGCCAGGTCATACCGCGCCAAAGCAGCCGAACCGAGGCGACAATTGTTCAGCACGAAATTTTCGTCCGTCTTCTCCGCCAACGGACGAAGCCGCTCCCCCGCGGCGGCGAAATTACCGGCGTAAAATGCGTTCACACCGATCCGGGCTTCGCGTACTTTTTTGGGCGCCTCGCAGCCGATGGACATCACGCAAATAACCAGTGTCAACCCGAGTGTAACGACGAGAGACCTACACGGCGTTGTGCGAGTTTCCCCACAACGACTCGCTGGTCCCTCACGAGTACGTTCGGGATGACAAGTTTGCGTTGCGCGCGATATCAATCCAAAAACCCCTTTACCGCCACCTTGCTTACTTCGTACCGCCCCGTCCACAAAATTTCGCGGCTTTGCAGGTTGGTCAGTTCGTAGGTACACAAATACGCGCTCTTCCGACGTTTTCTGTCTTCGTTGGTGAGCGATCGAAAAATCGCGACGAGCGCGTATTCCGGTTGCACTGATTCTGGCTCCGGCCCGAGTTCAAAATCCAACTCCTGCTTCCGCAAATTGTAGAACGCGTCGCGGTTCATCACCCACGTGTAGCGCTGCGCCGCATGTTTGCTCAAGAGTGATCGAACCCGCCCGGTAAACGCCTCCGCCGAGCCGCGCGGCAGCACCTCGGCGGTCATCTGGTTTTCCACCGGCTGCACGACAATCCGCAGCTTGCCGTCGCGCGCGACGGCCGACTGCACTTCAGCGTCGCCGGCGATCTGCATGGCCATGTCGTCGGTCATCTTCTGTAGATCAACACCGTCCAGCGCCGTATTCCGACCGGAATCTACGGCGCTCGCGCAGCTAAATGAACCACAGATGCACGCAGATAAACACAGATAAGAAAGAAACCGCTTCATGATCAATCAAACTTTTGTCTTCAATCTGCGTTCATCTGCGTTCATCTGCGGCTAATCGACTATCGTTCCACCCGCGTCATGTACTCACCCGAATAGACGATTTCACGCGATCCGGCCCTGGCCAGTTTGGTGATGTTGAACTCAATGCGGTACAGGCTGGTAGCGCGGTTGGGCATCTCCTGCATCTTCGCGTAGAGGGCGTAATCCGGTTGTGTGCCCGCCGGCTTCGCACCGGCGGATTGACCGGTCTGGCCTCCCGTCTGCCCCATCGTGTCCTCACGTTCCCCGGCGGCGGGATCGAGTTCCTTATTCTGCAAATCTCTAAACCGATCGCGGTTCTCAATCAACTGCACCCGCCCGCGGCCGAATTTGCCCAGGCTGGTTTTCAGGCGGTCGACAAAAATATCGTAATTCGCCCGCGCCGCCGTCGTCTGGTTTTCGACCGGCATGGCGACGATCGTCCAGCGTGTCTGACTATCGTTGAGCTCGGGCATCGCCAGAATTTCCATCGCAACGGTATCGGTGGATGCGATAAGGTCTTTGCTCTGCAACCCCCGGTCGCGGTCGTCGAGTTCATCAACCGGGACGCGCTGCCGGCCGTATTCATGCGGCTTGTCGTCGTGTGAGCAACCGAACACTGCCGTCGACAAACCGATGGCAATCAAGCATTTGTGAAATGTGGTCATCTTGTCAAACTCCGTTTCAATGAGGCCCTGCAATAACGCAATCATCGGGTCGATAACCCGGTGGTCATTAGACACGAAATTCCTTCGGTCGATAGGGCAACCGGCCGATAGCCGTCGAGCCGACAATCCTTTAGGCTAACCCGCGTGTCTAGTGTGACGCGCCGGGTTGGTTTTTTCTATTGCTGCGGCGGTTGAGGTTTCACTGGAGGTTTCATGATTCGTTCGATTGCAATTTCGGTTCTGGTGTCGTCGGCGGGCTTGGTGGGCTGCGTCGACAAATCGCCCCCGCCGCCGCGCGTGGCGGTTCCGCGGGATGCCGGCGAAGGCCCCATCCGCCGCAGCGATCCGGTGAAGCCCATGCCCGGCGAAGCAGCCCGCGCCGAGCCTCCGCCGCCGGCGTTTGATGATCCCGCACTCATCGAACAAGAGACACCCGAGCGCCGCGCATTCGTCCAGGCATACAAACAAGTCGGCCGGCCGTTGCTGATTGTGGAAGGATTGAATCAGACCGACATTGCCGGCGGAAGCGCCGATCGCCCCGTCGCTCTGGTTTTCTCGGATTGGCTTCGCAGCGACGGCGCCGTCAGCATCACCACGGCGCGCGGCGATCGCGCCAAGCCCGATGTCGTGATCGAATTGGCCGTCGCCGACGACAAGGACCGGCCCGCGGTTAACTTATCGGCCCGGGCGATCAATGTCGCTGACAACGTGCTGCTCGGCCAGGCCATGGTCGATATGCCCAAACCCGCCGACCGCGCCGCCATCAACCGATACACGCGGTTTCTTGCACGCAAGCTCATGAATGACATGACACGCACTTGGAACAATGCCCCTGTGCAACCGATGATGCCGATCGAGCCTGTTGCTCCCGCGAAACCGCAAGCGGCGCCCGGAACGCTGCCTTCTCGATAGCACTGTTGACCAATCCACGCCGGTTCCTGTGGACCCGGATTTCTTGGCTTAAAGAATGATTCGGATGAAACCATGAACACGATCTCAAAGCTTGCTTTTTTAACCCTGCTGCCTTTAGTCGTTGTTGCGTGCAATGAAGTGAAGCCGCCCATTCAGGGGCGGTCTGATCCGTACGATGCGCAGCAGATCCATTTCGCCACCGAAGAGTTGCGCAAAGACACCGCCGTCGGCACGCCCCTGCCCAGCCGCGACGATGCGGGGAACATTCGTTATGTGTCGATCCCGATCCGCTCGGCGATCAACAAAAATCTCTACGTTGATTACCGCGTGAGCTTTTTCGATCAATCCGGCCAGTTGCTCAATCAGACGACGTGGCTCAGCAAAACGCTGGAAGCCAACACCCCCGACCGCATCCAGGTCAACAGCCTCGGCCCG